>Ga0194112_10005991_pt1 | contig 16229 bp, 12 predicted proteins | sample TA2MahC400mmetaG_FD_146191 | JGI IMG/M metagenome (GOLD analysis project Ga0194112, IMG submission 146191) | Freshwater microbial communities from Lake Tanganyika, Tanzania - TA2015016 Mahale Deep Cast 400m | ecosystem: Environmental > Aquatic > Freshwater > Lake | place: Tanzania: Lake... | reverse complement strand
GGCCGCGGTCGAAGCCGGCGACTTCGACAAGGCCTGGCGCGTCCTGGAGTGGCTGAACTCCCTGCCGGGGGGGAAGGCCGGGGCCTGGTTCGAATTCTACGGAGATCGGATCGCCCCGCCCTTTCCCCAGGTCGGGATCATCCCCTGGACCTGGGCGGAAATGGTCCTTCTCCTCGTCCACCACATCCTCGGCCTTCGGCCCGAGGAGGAGGGGATCCGGCTTCGGCCGAGGCTCCTGCCCGGGATGGGGCCCGTCGAGGCGAATTTTCGGGTTCGAAACGGCCGGGTCGAAATCGCCGTTCAGGGCGGAGACGCCGCCAACCGCTGGTCTTTCAGCTCGAACGGCGAGGTCCTCCGGGAAACGGACCGCGAGATCGTGTTGAAATATCCCGCCGGGACGGTCCGCGTCTCCGCCGTCCGGATTTGACTTTGTCCATGGCCCCGATAGAATGGAAGGCGGACCGCCCATGAGCCTCAACATCGTCCTCCTCGGCATCGGCCAGGTCGGATTGCATCTGGCCAAGGTCCTGTCCCGGGAGAACCACAACATCGTCGCCGTCGACAGCAGTCCCGCCCAGTGCCGCGAGGCGGAGGAAGGCCTGGACGTCAAGGTCCTCCAGGGCCAGGGGAGCGATCATCGCGTTCTCGAAGCGGCCGGCATCGAACAGGCCGACATGATGATCGCCGCCACCGGCAACGACGAACAGAACGTCCTGGCCTGCAGCCTGGCCGCTCGCTACGGCGTGAGGCAGAAGATCGCCCGGATCCGCAATCCCGCCTTCTTCGAGAATCCGCCCCGTTTCACCCTGGCCGACTGGGGGGTCGACCTGGCCATCCAGCCCGAGCACGAGACGGCCAAGGAAATCGTCCTCCTCGTCAAGCGAAGCGCGGCGACCGACGTCCTGGAATTCGCCGGCAACAGGGTCCAGCTCATCGGCATCCGGATCGACGCGACCTGCCCCCTCGTCCACAAGTCCCTCGAGGCCGTCAGCCGGGAGTTCCCCGACAAGGTCTTCCGCGTCGTGGCCATCCATCGCGGGTCCGAGACGATCATCCCCGGGGGAAACGACATCTTCCAGAACCGGGACCAGCTGTTCGTCATCGCCGCCGCGGCCGACATCCCCGGAGTCATCGCCTTGATGGGGAAATCCGAGGAAAAGCTCCAGCAGATCATGATCCTCGGCGGGGGGCGGGTCGGCCGGGCGACGGCCGGCCTTCTCGACGCGGAAAAGGAGCTGGCCATCAAGCTCATCGACTCCGACGCCGACCGAACCCTGGCCCTGGCCGATGAACTCCAGCGGACCTTGGTCATCCACGGCGACGGCCGCGATTTCAACCTCCTGGCCACGGAAGGAATCCTCGAAACCGACGCCCTCATCAGCGTCACCGAAGACGAGGAGACGAACATCCTGACCAGCCTCTTGGCCAAGCATCTCGGGGTGACCAAGACGATCGCCCTCGTCAACCGCCGCGAATACCTCCCCCTCATGGCACCCATCGGGGTCAACGCGGCCGTCAACACGAACCTCATCACCTCGAACGCCATCCTCCGGCTCATCCGCCGGGGGGACGTCGTTTCCCTGGCCACGCTCTCGGGCATGGACGCCCAGGCCGTCGAATACCTCGCCCATGGCGAATCCCGCATCACCCGAAAGCCGTTGAGCAAGATCGACTTCCCCAGGGGAGCCATCCTGGGCGCCGTGACCCGGGGGGACGAGATCATCATCCCCGTCGGCGAGACGCGGATCCAGGCGGAGGACCATGTCATCGTTTTCTCGGTGCCCCGGGCCCTGCCCGAGGTCGACAAACTCTTTGCGCGCTAGGGCAAGGGCAAGGACGTGAACTTCGGCATCGTCGGCCGCGTCCTCGGATATCTTGTCCTTTTCATCGGGGCGTTCATGGCCCTCCCGGCCCTCTTCGCCTGGCACTACGGCGGCGACGATCTGGCGGCGATCCTCATTTCCTCGGCCCTGACGGCCGCCGCGGGAGGGCTGCTCATCCTCGTTTTTCGTCCGAAGGGCGAACTCCTGGTCAAGGACAGCTTCGCCGTCGTCGCCTTCGGCTGGCTTCTGGCCTCGACCTTCGGCGCCCTGCCGTTCCTCCTCTCCGGCCATATCCCCTCCTTCGGCGACGCCTTTTTCGAAAGCATGTCCGGCTTCACGACGACCGGGGCGTCGATCCTCCAACGGGTGGAGGATCTGCCCCACGGCCTCCTGTTCTGGAGGAGCCTGACCCATTGGCTCGGCGGGATGGGGATCATTGTTCTCTCGCTGGCCATCCTGCCGATGATCGGGGCCGGCGGCACCCAGCTCTACAAAGTCGAGATCCCCGGTCCGGCGCCGGACAAGATCACCCCCCGCGTCCGACAGACGGCGACGGCCCTGTGGGGCGTTTACCTTGTCCTGACCGGCCTGGAAACCCTCCTTCTTCTCGTCGGGGGGATGAATCTCCATGAAGCGCTCTGCCAGACGTTCGGAACCGTGGCCACCGGCGGATTCTCGACGAGGACGGCCTCGATCGGCGGATTCCACAGCCTTTTTGTCGAAGCCGTCGTCATCGTCTTCATGCTCCTGGCCGGGACGAATTTCACTCTCCATTTCCACAGCCTGAGGGGGAGGCCTTCGGCCTACTGGAAAAGCGAGGAATTCCGGTTTTATCTGGGAGTCGTCGGGGTCTTCGCCGTTCTCCTGACGATCGACAACGTCCTGGCCGGGGCCCAGCGGGCCGGAGAGGCGGTCCGCCATTCCGTTTTCCAGACCGTCTCGATCACGACGACGACCGGCTTTTCGACGGCCGATTTCGGGCAGTGGTCCCCCTCGGCCCAGTTCATCCTCCTGTTCCTGATGTTCATCGGCGGCTGCGCCGGGTCGACCGGGGGCAGCATCAAGATCCTCCGGGTCATGATCCTCATCAAGCAGGGATTGGCCGAGCTGAAAAAGCTGCTCCATCCCCGGGCCGTCATCCCGGTCCGGATCGACGGCCGCAGCGTCCCTCCCGGCGTCGTCGTCAACATCCTCGGCTTCATGTTCCTCTACCTCGGCCTCCTGATCGTCTCGACCCTGGCCATGAGCCTGATGGGCCTCGACCTCGTCTCGGCCTTCTCGTCGGTCACGGCCTCGCTCGGGAACATCGGCCCGGGACTGGGCCTTGTCGGTCCGGCGGCGAATTACCAGGCCGTCCCCCCGGCCGGCAAATGGCTGCTGTCGTTCTGCATGCTGGCCGGACGGCTCGAAATCTATACCGTCCTCGTCCTCTTCACCCGGGATTTCTGGAAATAAGCGGCAGGGGCCATGCCGAACCGGAAGGTCGTCCTCCTCGTCGCGACCGTGGCCGCCTTCGTCGCGCCGTTCATGTCGTCCTCGATCAATATCGCCCTGCCGTCCATCGCCCAAGAGTTCCGGATGACGGCCGTCACCCTGGGTTGGGTGGCGACGGCCTACCTCCTGGCCGCGGCCGCCTGTCTCGTCCCGTTCGGCAAGGCCGCCGACATTCTCGGCCGGAAGAAAATCTTTGTCCTGGGCAGCCTGGTCTACGCCCTTTCCTCCGGCCTCGCCGCCGCCGCGCCTTCGGGGGCCGTGCTCATCGCCTCGCGGGCCCTTCAGGGAATCGGAGGGGCGATGATTTTCAGCACCGGGGTGGCCATGCTCACGGCGGCATATCCTCCTCGTGAGCGCGGCCGGGTTCTCGGAATCAACACGGCCTCGACCTATCTCGGCCTATCCTTGGGGCCCGTCCTGGGGGGATTCTTGACCGAAGGCTTCGGGTGGCGGAGCGTCTTCGGGGTCAATCTCGCTCTCGGTCTCGTCCTCGTCGGCCTCGCCCTCGCCGGCCTCAGGGGCGAGGCGGCCGAAGCGAGGGGAGAGGCCTTCGATGCCGTCGGGGCGGCCCTCCTGGCCGCCGGGCTCTGCGCCTTGATGTTCGGGCTGGGAAAGCTTCCTCGAATCCCGGGCGCCGGATTCATCGCCGCCGGGGCGGTTTTCCTCGCCCTCTTCGTCCGTTGGGAATCCGCTTATCGCTCGCCGCTTTTCGACCTCGACCTCATCCGCCGGAACACGGCCTTCGCCTTTTCGAACCTCGCCGCCCTCATCAACTACAGCGCCACGTTCGCCGCCGGCTTTCTCCTGAGTCTTTATCTTCAATATCTTCAAGGTCTGAGCCCCAGGAAGGCCGGCCTCATCCTCATCGCCCAGCCGGCGGTCATGGCCGTCTTCTCGCCGCTCGCCGGCCGGCTTTCGGACCGGGTCGAACCTCGCCTGCTGGCCTCGGCCGGGATGGGATTGTCCTCGGTCGGGCTTTTCCTTTTGTCCTTCCTCGGCCGGACGTCGTCCCTGACGTCCGTCGGCGCATCCCTCGTCGTCCTCGGAATCGGGTTCGCCCTCTTCTCCTCGCCCAACACGAACGCCGTCATGAGCTCGGTCGAGAAGCGCTCGTACGGCGTCGCCTCGGCCACCCTGGGGACGGCGCGGCTCACCGGAATGATGTTGAGCATGGGCGCGGCGATGCTTGTCTTCGCCCTCTATTTGGGAAAGACGGCCATCATGCCCGAGGTCTTTCCGCGGTATCTCGCGGCCTTGCGGACGGCCTTCGTCCTTTTCGGAGCGCTCTGCGCCGCCGGCGTCTTCGTCTCGCTGGCCCGGGGAAACCTGAATGAGGCGAAGGGCGGAAACCGATGACCGCGCCGGCGGCCGGACGGGGATCCCCGAGGCGTTGACAAACCCGCACTGAAATCCTACAATATTAGTAGGAAATAGAGCCGGGGAGGGCGCTCCAAGCGTTGTCCCGGCGCCCGGAATCGGGTATAAACGATTTTTCGAAAGGAAACGTCATGCCTCCTTGTCCGATCAAAGGCAACATCTTTGCCGTCGGCGCCGTCGACTGGGACCGGCGCCTCTTTGATGCCCTGATCCCCCTTCCCGACGGGACTAGCTACAACGCTTATCTCATCAAGGGAAGCCAAAAGACGGCCTTGCTGGACACCGTCGACCCGACCAAGGCCGACGTCCTCTTTGAAAACCTGAAGGGCGTCGAGCGGATCGATTATGTCATCGCCCATCACGCCGAACAGGACCATTCCGGATGCCTGCCCGCCGTCTTGTCCCGCGCCCCCATGGCCCAGGTCGTCTGCTCGACCAAGGCCAAGGGGATGCTCATCGACCACCTCCACCTTGACGCGTCGAAAATCACGGCCGTCGAGGACGGGGCGACGCTGTCGCTCGGCGACGTGACCCTGGAATTCGCCCATACGCCCTGGGTCCATTGGCCCGAGACGATGTCGACGTTCGCCCGCGAGCCCAAGATCCTCTTCAGCTGCGACTTCTTCGGCTCCCACCTGGCCCAGTCCGACCTCTTCGTCAAGGACGAGGAGCACGTCTACGAGGCGGCCAAGCGCTATTTCGCCGAAATCATGATGCCCTTTCGGTCGAGCATCAAGCGGAACCTGGAGAGGATCAAGGATTTTCCCGTCGAGATGATCGCCCCCAGCCACGGCCCGATCCACTCGCGGCCGGCTTTCATCCTGGACGCCTATCGCGATTGGGTCGGCGACAGGCCCAAGAACAGCGCCGTCATCCCCTATGTCACGATGCACGGCAGCACCGAACTCCTCGTCGAGCGCCTCGTCGCCGCCCTCGCCGAGCGGGGCGTGACGGCCTGGCCGTTCAACATCGCCGAGGGCGACATCGGCAAGCTGGCCATCGCCCTGGTCGACGCGGCGACGATTGTCATCGGCTCGCCGACGGTCCACGTCGGCCTCCATCCCAAGATCGCCTACGCCGCCTTCCTGGCCAACGCCCTCCGGCCGAGGGCGAAATTCGCCGCGGTCATCGGCTCCTACGGGTGGGCGACGAAAATGGCCGAGCAGGTCCTGAGCCTGACGCCCCACCTCAAGCTCGAAGTCCTGCCGGGGGTCGTCGTCAAGGGGATGCCCAGGTCCGAGGATTTTGCGGCCGTCGAACGGCTGGCCGATCTGATCGCCGCCAAGCACGGGGACCTGAATCTCAGGTGACCTGCTCCCAGCGCGACAGCCGGGCCCTCAAGTAGGCCTTTTTCTCCTCGAATTTCTCCGCCTGACGGAGGACGACCTGCTCGGCTTCCTCCCAAGGGAGGGATTTCACTTCCTCGACGTAGGAGGCCGTCCTTCCGAAATACAGGGGCGACATGATGTTGATCAGGCGCCGCCGGTTGCGCGACCAGTTATGGAACGTGAAGGCGAAGTCGTAGAGGATCCCGGCCCAGAGGTCGGCCCCGATCAGGATCGGCCGTCCCTGGGCGCCGTCGCTCGCGGCCTTCTGCAAGGCCTCGAAATGCTCGAAACAGAGGATGTCCCGGTAGAACGTCCCGAACTGCTGGAAGCCGTCGAGGAATTCCTTGACGAGCTTCGACTCGTTGATGACGATCGGCGGGACGGAATTGTCGCAGGGCGGGCCGGGAAAGACCGGGACCTCCCGGCTGCCTTCGATCTGCCGCCACTGGCTCTCGTAATCGCTCATCATGAAGAGCATCGTCGAGATGACCTGGCGGAACATGAGGTCCAGGTCGGCGGCCGGATCCTTGGGGTCATGGACTTTCGAGCCGAGGCTGACCTGGCCGACGGACTCGGCCTCGTTGACGGCGACCGTCGTCATCCAGATGTCGATCCCGAATCGGGCGACGTCCGTCATCCAGACGTCCTTGCCGAGAAAGATCTCGCTCAGGCGGCCGGCAAAGGCGAAATCGCCCCCGATCGGCTGGCGGATCCGTTTCCCGTAGAGGGCCCGGGTCATCGGGTAGACGATGAGGTTGGTGATCGTCCCGTCGTACTTGTGGCGGCAGTAGAGGGGGGCGGCGAACTGGACTTTGCCCTCGAGGATGGGGTCGGCCATGCTTTTGATCCAGGCCGGGGTCAGGCTCCGGAGGTCGGAGTCGAGGACGATGACGGCCTTGGTCTTTAGAAGCCGGGCCGCCTCGAAAATCGAGCGGAAGGAGGTCCCCTTGCCGGGAAGGCCGCGGTAGATGAAGATGACCCGCTCGACGCCGGCCGGGACGGCCGCCCGGATGGCGTTGTCCCGGGTGTCGTCGGTGCTGCCGCCGTCGGAGACGAGGATCCCGGTCCGCAGGTCCGGGTAGTGCTCCTTCAGGCCGCGGCCGACCTGCTCGATGACGAAGGCGATCGTGTCCTCGTTGTTGTAGCAGGGGATTCCGACGAGGATGTCCATGGTCCCCAGACGCCGGATCCATTCTCCGACCCGGTCCCGGAGAGCGCTCTCGTAAGGTTTGAAGGCCATCAGACCGCCTCCCTGTCGTTGTCGGCCGAGACGATTTCCAGGAGCTGGGCCAGGAAGTCGGGGTAGGCCGAGGTGATCCGGTTCCAATTGGGGAGCATCCGCGGCCCGACGGGGTCGCGGAGGAAGCGCTCGGAGGCCGTGATGAGGGCCCGGGTGAAGGTGTCGACGTAGGACTCTTCCTCGTGGCGATCGAAAGTCAGCCCGTTGATCATGGCGTCGGCGTGGTAGTTGGCGATGATGTCCTCGGCCGATTTCCGGTACGTTTTCTGGAGGGTTTTCAGCAGGCCCCAGGAGAGGACGATCCCCTCGGCCGAGAGGTTCTTGAGGATGTTCAGGCTGATGTCCAGGACCATTTTGTGGAGCCCCGTCCCGGAGTCCTTGGGCGACAAGGCCTGGTGCTTGTGGTCGTATTGACGGGCGATCTCGACCTGGCAAATCCGCTTCTCGGCGATGTTCCGGTAGATCTCGTAGAGGGTCGTGACCTCGAGGCCCCAGTCGCCCGGGAACCGGATGACCCGGACGAGGTCGACGTCGAGGGCGAATTCCCCGGCCAGGGGATAGCGGAAGGCGTTGAGGTATCTTAGAAAGGGATGGGCGCCGACGACGGTTTCCAGGGCATGGAAGAGAGGGGCGATGAACAGCCGCGTGACCCGGCCGTGGAGCTTGGTCGTGAAACGGGCGTAGTACCCCTTGGAGAACAGGAAGGTCAGGTTGGGATTGACCACGGGATAGATCAGCCGGGCCAGCATTTCCTTGGAGTAGGTCTTGATGTCGGAATCATGAAGGGCGATGACCTGGGTCCGTCCCTGGGCCAGGACAAATCCGAAGGACGTCCAGCACGATTTCCCTTTTCCATCCGGGCCGAGATAAAGGTCGGCGTCCTGGATCTTCTTGAGGAGCTTCCGGAGCCTGGGGTTGTCCATCCACAGGAGGGTGACGCTCAGGGGATGGTTCTTGACCTCGGCCTTGGCCGCCTGGAATTCCGAGGCCGAGGTTCCGCCGAGGGCGATGACGATCTGTTGGATGAACTCGACCTCTTCGAGAACGCGGAGAATCTGCTTCATGGCCGGCCGGGCGAAGTCGCTGAAGAGGGCGGGGATGACGACGGTCGTCCGGTGGCGCCGGCGGAGGTCGATGAGCTCGCGCTCGATTTTGGGGAATCCCTCTTCGCCGAGCATATGGAGCGTGGCGATCATGGACCCTTGGCGAAAATCGGGCATTGTTCACCTCCGTGGGGATAAGACCGAGAAGACGGCCTCGGCCCACCCGGCCGGACCCGCGGTCTCCGTCCTCAGAGCCTTCGGCAGGGCCGCCGCCAGCCGGGGATCCCATGTTCCGTCCAACCGGCGGATGATGACCGGAAGGTCGGCCTTGGCCAGGAACGAGGCGTCGTTTTCCGAATCGCCCAGGCCGACCGTCCGGACCGGTCCGCCGTCGCCGTCGCATGGATAATGGGGCCGGATGGCGTCAAAGGCCGTGCCCTTGTCGGCCGCGCCTTTGAGATGGTGGAATCGCCCCCCGGAGACGACGCTCAGGCCTTTCCGGGAGGCTTGCCCGGCGAGGCGGCGGAGATGGTCCTCCGAACCCGGTCCGGCCCAGAACGGAAGGTCGTAAGAGCGGGCCAAGGCTTTCCGGGCCATCGCGGCCGGGAGGCCGGTCGTTTCGACGACCTCATCGAGGGTCATGTCGGTCATGGCCCGGAACGGAGGATCGTGCTTTTCCAAGAAATCGCGGTAGAACGCCAGGATCTCGGACAACGGAGTCCCGAGAACTTTCCGGACATAAGATCCCGTTTTAACCGCGATATCATCCCCCGCCTCCGGAGCGCGGCTTCGGGGGATGAAGGCCGCCCCTCCGTTTTCGACCGAAAAAGCGTCCTCTACCTCCATCTCCTCGAGAAATTCCACCGTCTCCTCGAGGGTCTTGCTGGTCATGAGAATGAGGGGAATTCCTTTCTTTTTCAAGAGGTTAAGACCCGGGAGGGCCCGCCCCCAATCGTAAGTCCCGCGGTCGAGAAGGGTTTCGTCCAGGTCGCTGAAGAAGATGAACGTCATGGCTCTATCTTGTTGAATTTTAAGGAAAAACGGGCGAAAAGTCAACGTCTTGCAGATATTCGGCGATTTTGACGCTGCCCGAGGGAAGAGGATAGCGGCGGAGGGCGGACAGGGAAACCCAGCGGCGGCGGGAACGGTCCGTCTGTTTTCGCAAGCGCCCCAAATCTTTCTTGGATAGGCGGCCGTCAAAGGCGTGAAGCGTGACCAGGAAACGGGTATAGGCGTGTTTGACCATGACGAGGGGGCGGGCGGCGGCAAGCTCGACGCCCAGCTCCTCGCGGACTTCTCGGGCCAGGGCGGCCCGAAGGCTTTCTCCCGGCTCGCGCTTGCCTCCCGGGAACTCCCAGAGGCCGGCCAGCAGGCCGGCCGGCGGCCGTTTCTGAATCAGAACCCGGCCTCCGTCCCGGATGACGGCGACGACGGCCTCTTGCTTTGTGACCGTCGTTTTTCGGGGGGCCGGGATGACCTCTTGAATGCCGAGCCGGCAGGCCCGGCATTCACCGCGGACCGGACAGGAGAGGCAGCGGGGATTCCTCGCCCGGCAGACGAGCGCCCCGAGCTCCATCATGGCCTGGTTGAAGCGGCCGGGAGCGCGGCGGGAGATCAGGGTTTCAAGGGCCGTGCGGATTTCCGCCTCGGTCCGGGAATCCGCTCCGCCCCGGATTTCAAGAAGCCGCATCATGACCCGCCGGACGTTGGCGTCGATGACGGGGATCGGTCTCCCGGCGGCAATGCTCAAAAGGGCGGCCGTGGTGTAGGGGCCGAAGCCCGGCAAGGCCCTCAGGGCTTCCGCCTCGACCGGCAATCGGCCGCCGAATCGGCGGACGATCTCCTTGGCCGCCCGGTGCATGTTCCGGGCCCGAGCGTAGTATCCCAGCCCCTGCCAAGCCCGGAGGACCTTTTGGAGGGGAGAGCGGGCGAGCGTCCGGATGTCGGGGAATGCGTCGAGCCATCTTTCATAGTAGGGAATGACGGCGCTGACCGTCGTCTGTTGGAGCATGACCTCCGAGACCCAGATGGCGTAGGGGTCGGAGGTCCGGCGCCAGGGCAGGTCGCGCTTCCGGGAGGCGTACCAGCGGAGGAGCGCGGAACGGACCTCCCGGCTTTCGGGATTCGTCATTTCCCGGCCCGGCGGCCGAGATAGTCCCAGAGCGTCGCGGCCATGACCCGGACGCCTATGGGGATCGCGTTCTCGTCGGCGACGAAGAACGGCGAATGAAGCGTGGCCGTCGCCCCGGGCGGCTGGACGCCCAAGAGGAGGAGGGCGGAGGGGACCTCGCGGGCGAAATAGGCGAAGTCCTCGCCTCCCATGTCGGGAAGCTCCTGGACGACGTTTTTCGGGTCGAGGACCCGGGCCGCCGTCTCGACGGCTTCCTTCATGAGGGCCGGGTCGTTGTGGACCGAGGGCGTCCCGAAGTCGTATTCAAGCTCGTAACGGGCCCCGGCGGCCGCGCACAGGGCGGAGACCGTCCGCTCGATCTTGTCCCGGACGAGCCGCCGCTGGTCCTCGCCGTAGGTCCGGACCGTGGCTTGGAGATCGGCCCGGGGGGGGATGATGTTCGAGGCCGAGCCGGCGTGGAACGACCCGACGGTGACGACGGTGTTCCGGTGGACGCTGATTTCGCGGGAGACCATGACCTGGAGGGCGATGACGATTTGGGCGCCGACAACGATCGGGTCGACGCAGAGGTCCGGGTTGGCCCCGTGGCAGCCTTCCGAGAGGACGGCCAGACGGAACCCGTCGACGTTGGCCAGGGCGTCGCCGGGGACGTACTTGATGACTCCGGCCGGGGCGGTGTCGTCGACGTGGAAGGCGAACATGGCCTCCGGCTTCCCGAAGCGGAAGACGCCGTCCTTGAGCATGGACAAGGCGCCGTCGCCGTGCTCTTCGGCCGGCTGGGCGACGAAAATGACGGTCCCGGGCAAGTCGGCTTTCATCTTGGCCAGGACCGTCGACACTCCCAGCATGACCGTCGTGTGGATGTCGTGACCGCAGGCGTGCATGGTCCCGTATTCCCTGCCGTCGCGGACGGCCTTCCGGCGGGAGGCGAAGGGGAGTCCGGTCTCCTCGACGATCGGCAAGGCGTCCATGTCGGCCCTCATCCCGACGGCCGGTCCGGGCTTTCCGCCGCGGAGGAGGCCGACGACCCCGGTGCCCCCGACGCTCGTCCGGACCTCGAGGCCCAGCGTTTTCCAATAATCGGCCACGAGGGCCGCCGTCCGGGTCTCCTGGAGCGACAGCTCGGCGTGCTCGTGGATGTCGCGCCGGATTTCGATGAGGCGGGGAAGGGCCTCGGCGGTCAGGGCCTCGATGGCCTTGTCGACGGTCTTCGCCTGGGCCTGGGCCGAAACGGGCATAAGTAAACCGACAACCAAGGTTAGGCTGAGGGCGGATAATCTTTTCGGCATCCCTTGTGCTCCTGGCGAACTAGGCGAAAACCACGTGCCTTATCTTATCGGTTTTTAAACAAGAATCATAATCCTTCATCCTTATTGATCCAGGCCGGCGAGGGAAATCGCTCGCCCATCGCCGAAGCGTTCGGAGACGGGAACGGCTATTTCTTCTCGGCGGCCGGCTCGTCCTTCTTCTCGGGCTCGGGCGGCGGGGCGACGAGCCAGTCCTTCTTCTCCTTGGGAAAATCGTCCAGGAAGGCCGCCTCGACCTTGAAGAGGTAGCCCAGGCGGGGGTTCCTGACGACGACTTGGTTATTTTCGGCGTCCTTGGTCCCGACCTGGAGGGTGAAGGGCTTTTCGACGGCTTTTTCTCCGTATTCCTTGGTCCAGACCGTGATCTCGGCCTGGGGGGGGGCCAGGCCGTATTCGGCCAAGGCCTTGGGACGGTCGATATACTCCGCGGCTTCGAGGCCTTCGATTTTCCGGATGAAGGACTCGACGTTCGAACCGTCGGCCTCCTCCTTCTGGTCGGCGTCGAAATACCACTTGTCGTTCGGGGCCTTGACGGCCGTGAGGTCGAGGCTTCCCTTCTTGAGGGCGACCTTGGTCGACTGCCAGGTCGAGAAGGCGATGACCTTGTTTTCCCGGAACTCCTCGGCCTTCCTTTCGAGCTCGAAGAGGATGTCGGATTCCGGGACGATGATTTTCGTCGAGTCCGAGGTCGTGGCGTAGGTCTTGTCCTCGGCCTTGTGCAAGGCGAAGACGATCTCCTTGTTGGCCGCGGGAAGGGTCAGGGTGACCGCGTATTCGGGCTTGTCGAGTCCGGCGGCCTTCAGGTCTTCCGGGTTTTTCGCCTCGGCGACGAACTCCTTGGCCCGGAGGCCGGACAGGGAATCGAGCAGGCTTTGGATCTTGTATTCCTTGACCAGGGCCTTGAGGGGCGATTCGAAGTGCCAGGCTTCGTCCTTTTTCCGAGCCTCCCACCGGGTGTCCTTGGCCACGAGCCTGACCGCGCCGACGTCCTTGCTCTCGAAGCGGAAGACGTCCTTCTGCCGGAAGTCGAAGAGCTTCTTTTCGAGGCGCGTCTTGAGATAGCCGGCGATGAGGACGATCCGTGGGTCTCCCTCCTTCCGGGCGTAAAGGCTTCCGTCAATCGGATTTTCCATGCCGATGAGGACCGTGACCGGGTCGGCCCGGCCCTTGAGCCAGAGCGAGACTTCGGTCTTGGGGATCTCGTACTTGGCCGGATCGCCATGGTCTTTCTCCACGACCCGCTCGATCCGGAGGTCGGCGAAGCCGTCGACCAGCCCCGAGACCTCGGAGGCGTCGGCCTTGACCTCCATCGGCTCGACGATCATCCATTCGCTCGACTCGGTTTTCTTGAAGGTCAGGGTCTCGTCGCCGGTTTTGAGAGCGGCCTTCTCGATGTCGGCCGAAGCGACCTCGACAAGCTTCTCGTCGGGCCCGGCCGGGCCGGGAGCCCCTTTGCGGTCGAACAAGAGGACCGCGGCCAACAGGACGGCGAAGACGCCGAGCAAGATGAGGGTTTTCTTGAAGTTCACAGCGACCTCCTCCGCATCCAGATCGAAATCCCGACGGCCAGGACGGCCAGGGGCAGGAGGACGACCGAAATCCAGAAGACGAGCTTGCCCCGGGAGGGGGTCAGGCTGATCGTCCGGGGGTTCGAGGTCTTGGGGGCGATCGAGATGAGGTCCTCCTCCTCGGTCAGCCAGTTCAAGGCGTTCAGGAAGAGATTGCCGTTGCCCTGGTAATTGAAGAATCGGTTGGAGGCGAAGTCCGAGTCGCCGAAAACGACGATCCGGCCCTCGGGGAGGGTCTTGCCGTCCGTTCCCGTTTTGGCCTTGAGCGTCGCCAGGGCGGCCAGGGGGATGGGGCCCCGCTTGTCCGTCTTGGGATCGAAAGCGATGTCCTTGACCGTCATTTTCTGCTTGAGGGCGAAGTCCTTCTTGGCGTGGGCGTAGTCGCTTGTCCGGCCGAGGACCTGGGAGGATTGGACGGCCTCTGGCTTAGGGTCGATGATGTCGACCGAGCGGGCCAGGGGGTAGATCGTCGCGTAGCGGAAGTTCCTGGAGATCTCGTGGTATTCGAGCCCGCTCATGACCGGCATGAGGTAGTCGCCGCCGAAAATCGACGGCTGGTCGATGATGATGTCGTTCTGGAGCCTGAACCCGTAGGCTTCGAGGAAGGGGGGAAGGTTCGGGGCGGTCTCCGGATCGACCATGAAGAAGACCCGGCCGCCGTCCTCGACGTATTTCCGGATCGTCTCCAACTCGGCCGGGAGGAGGTCCTTCTTCGGCCCGGGGACGACGAGGGCGGCGCAATCCTTGGGAAACGTTTCGGGCAGGGCCAGGACGAGCTTGTTGACCTCGTAGCTCAGCTTGACGAGCTCGTCCTTGGCGAAGGAGAGGCCGTTCTCATCGCCGCCCTCCGTGGTCAGCTCTCCGTGGCCTTCGAGGAAGTAGATGGCCTTCCTTTTTTCCCGGGTGACCTTGACGATGGCGTTGGTCAGGTCCTCCTCGGCCGTGGCCGTGATCCGGGTGTCCTTGTCGCCGGCCTCGAGGACCGTCGTCCCGTCGGCCGTGATCTCGTACCTCTTGACCAGGCCCGGGTTCTTGTCGGGGTCGATGAACTCGTATTTGACCCGGGGGGAATGGTAGGCGTAGATCTTGAGAAGATCCTCCATCCGTTTGCGGCCCATGTTCCCCTCGCGGAAGAACGCCTTGACCTCGATGTCCGTCTTCAAGGACTTGACGATCTTGATCGACTGGTCGGAGAGGGAGTGGATCTTGGCCTGGGTGAAGTCGAACCGCTTGTGGTGCCGGGCCCCGAGCGTGTTCAGGAGGACGAGGATGCCCAGGACGACGACGACGAGAAGCAGGAGGTTGGAGGAGTAGAGGAAGGACTTGCGCTTCAGGCCCTCCTTGAGTTCGCCGGCGTGGAGGGCGAGGTAGGCGGCCACGGCGGCCAGGCCGCAAACGGCCAAGGCCAGGAAGAGGATTTTCGCCCGGGGCCAGACCCGGCTGGCGACGAAAGCCGCCAGGAGAAGGCCCAAGCCGATCGTGTTGAGATGGGTCTTCAGCTTGTCCATGGCTCACCTCCACCGCCGCGATTGGATGAACGAATGGGTCAGGAACAGACCGAAGAAGGCGAAGCTCAGGTAGTAGACGACGTCGGTCGTGTCGAGGATCCCCTGGGTCATGTTGTCGAAGTGCTGGAAGAAGGACAGGTAGTTCAGGACGCCTTTCCAGAAGCCGCCGGCCGAGTTCGCGGCCCAATTGATGATCCAGAAGAGGAGGAGGGCCCCGAAGGTCAGGATGGCCGAAACGATCTGGTTCTCGGTCAGCGAGGAGAAGAAGATCCCGACGGCCAGGAAGGCCGCCCCCATGAGAAAGAGGCCGAGGAAGCCGATGAGGACGGGCGGCAGCTCGGGGCTGCCGTAGGCGAAGGCGAAGACCGAGAGGAGGCCGACGAGGGCCAGCATCGCCAGGAGGACGAGGAGCGAGGCCAGGAACTTGCCGAGGATGATCTGGGTGATCGAGACGGGCGAGGTGTAGAGGAGCTCTTCCGTCCCGATCTTCTTCTCCTCGGAGAAGAGGCGCATCGTCAGGAGGGGGAGCATGAGGAGAAGGATGATGCTGATGTTGTGGAAAAGGGGGCCGAAGACCTGCTGGTTGATGTTCAGCTGGGCGTAGTAGTACGGGTTCTGGGCCATCTGCATCGACTGGCTGTTGAACCACCAGAGCAGGCTGTAGAAGAAGAATCCAACGAGGACGAGGAAGACGGTGATGACGACGTAGGCGATGGGCGAGGTGAAATACGTCCGGAGCTCTTTGCGGGCGATCGTCCAGATGTTGGTCATTGTTCCGTCCCCCCGGAGACGATCTTGAGGTAGAGGTCCTCGATGTTCATGACGAGCGGACGGAGTTCGAGGAGGCCGAAGCCCTGTTCGACGCACAGGCGGACGATCTCCTCGCGCGGATCGGTCCCCGGGCGCCATTCGACCCGGAGGTCGCCGTCCTCGCGGTGGACCTTCTCGACGCCGTTCACGGCCCGGACGGCCTCGGCCGCCTCGGGGAGTCCTCGGCGGAGCTTGAGGACGGCCGTCTCCTTCTTCCGGACCGAGGCCGTCAGCTCCTCGAGCGACCCGGAGGCCATGAGGCGGCCTTCGTTGATGATGACGACCCCGTCGCAGGTCTGGGTGACCTCGGCCAGGATGTGGGTCGAGAGGATGATCGTCCGTTCGCCCCGGAGGGACTTGATGAGCTGGCGGATCTCGATGATCTGGGCCGGGTCGAGGCCGATCGTCGGCTCGTCGAGGATCAGGACCTTGGGGTCGTGGACGAGGGCCTGGGCGATGCCGACCCTCTGCTTGAAGCCCCGGGAGATGTTCTTGATGAGACGCCCCCGGACGGACTCGAGGGCCGCCGCCCGGACGGACTTGGCGACCGCCTCCTTCCGGGCCGCGGCCGGAACCTGCTTGAGGGCGGCGGTGAAATGG
>Ga0194112_10005990_pt1 | contig 16229 bp, 12 predicted proteins | sample TA2MahC400mmetaG_FD_146191 | JGI IMG/M metagenome (GOLD analysis project Ga0194112, IMG submission 146191) | Freshwater microbial communities from Lake Tanganyika, Tanzania - TA2015016 Mahale Deep Cast 400m | ecosystem: Environmental > Aquatic > Freshwater > Lake | place: Tanzania: Lake... | reverse complement strand
CACGTGGCGCGCGACATCACGGAGCGGCGGCGGGCGGAGGAGGAAATCCGCCGCGGCCGCGATCAACTGGAGACCCGCGTCCAGCAGCGGACGTCGGCCCTGCGGGCCGAGATCACCACGCGCCAGGGCGCCGAGTCGGCCCTGCGCGAATCCAACGAACTCCTGGAGACCATGTTCTCGGCCGTCGACGTGCTCATAGCGTACATGGACCGGGAGTTCAATTTCATCCGCGTCAACCGGGCCTACGCCGCCGCCGACGGCCGCGAGCCGGACTTCTTCCCCGGCCGCAATCATTTCGACCTGTATCCAAACGAGGAGAACCTGGCCATCTTCCGCCGCGTCGTCCGCACAGGGCGGCCCCACTTCACCTACGACAAGCCCTTTGCGTACACGGAGAATCCGGAGCGCGGCGTAACTTACTGGGACTGGAGCCTCCAGCCCGTGCGCGACGCGCGACGCCGCGTGGCGGGCGTCGTCCTGACGCTCGTGAACGTGACCGACCGGCGGCGCGCGCAGCAGCAGTTGGAGATGGAGCGCCAGCGGCTCTTCTCGGTCCTGAACATGCTTCCCGGGTTCGTCCTGCTCGTGCGGCCGGACTACTCCGTCACGTTCGTCAACGAGACGTTTCACGAGATCTTCGGCGACCCCGGCGGCCGCCGATGCTACAAGGTGCTCCGCAATCGCCGTACGCGGTGCGCCGGCTGCCGCATGCCGGGCATCCTGACCAGCGGCGTGCCGCAGCAGTGGCAGTGGGCCGACCCGAAGGGCCGCACGTTTCAGACGTGGGGGTACCCCTTCACGGAGGCCGACGGCTCGACGTCGGTCCTACAGGTGGGCCTGGACGTGACCGCGCGGAAGGAACTGGAGCGCGAGGTGCTCCGGGTCAGCAGCGACGAGCGGCACCGCATCGGCCAGGACCTGCACGACGTCCTCGGCCAGAACCTGACGGGGGTGGCGTTCCTGTCGAAGGTCCTGGCCGGGCGCCTGCGCGACCGCAGCGCCCCGGAGGCCGAGCAGGCGCTGGAGATCGCCGAACTCGTGGGGCAGTCGGTCGCCCAGACGCGGGCCATCTCGCACGGCCTGTGCCCGGTGGAACTGAAGGAAGAGGGCCTGATGCACGCCCTCCGCAGCCTGGCCGGCCGCGTCGAAGGCCTCTTCGGCATCCCATGCCTCTTTGAGTGCCACCAGCGCATCCTGATACCCGACGCCGCCGCCGCCACCAACCTGTATCATATCGTTCAGGAGGCCGTCAACAACGCCACCAAGCACGCGTGCGCCAAGCACCTGTGGATTCGCCTGGCAAGGGCCGACGGCGCCGTCCACCTGTCGGTTGAAGACGACGGCGTCGGCCTGCCCGACGAGGCCGAGCGGGCCAAGGGCATGGGCCTGCGCATCATGCAGTACCGGGCCGACCTCCTCGGGGCGTCGCTTCGCCTGGAACGCCCCGAACAGGGCGGCACACGGGTCGTCTGTTCGTTTCCCGAGAAGGGCGGGTCGAACTGATGCAAAGGAGCGGCCTCATGGCGGCCAAGCCGGCGCCGAAGCGGAGCAAGGCAAGGATACTCGTGGTCGATGACCACCCCATCGTGCGCCAGGGCCTGGTCCAGATGATCGGCAGCGAGTCCGACCTGGAAGTATGCGGCCAGGCCGAGTCGGCCGCCGAGGCCCTGCGCGCCATCGCAGCCACGGCGCCCGACGCCGCTATCGTTGACCTTTCCCTCAAGGGCTCCAGCGGCCTGGAACTGCTGAAGGACATCAAGGTCCGCCACCCGAGACTGCCGGTCCTCGTCCTTTCGGTCTTCGACGAGGCCATGTATGCCGAACGGGCCCTGCGCGCGGGCGCCCGCGGCTACATGATGAAGGAAGAGGCCGCCGAGAAAGTCCTGACAGCCGTCCGGCGCATACTGGCCGGCCAGATTTACCTGAGCGACACTATGGCCGCACGACTCCTGCACAACCTGGTGGGCGGCCGGCCCGCCGCCGGCAGCCCCGCCGAACGCCTCAGCGACCGCGAACTGGAGGTCTTCGGACTTATCGGACAAGGCTACGGCAACACCGATATCGCCCATAAACTCCACCTCAGCCCCAAGACCGTCGAGACCTACCGCGGCCACATCAAGGTGAAACTCAACCTGACCAGTTCCACCGAACTCCTTCAGCACGCCATTCAGTGGGCGCGAGAGCGTTCCCCGGCAGGCGGCGGGGCGCTCTGAGCCCCGGCGCCCGGCGGCAGGTCCTGAAATCGCCTATCCGTATGTGGCACGGCCGGCTTGTCCGGCCCTGGGAAACATCGGAGGCGCTCCTCGCGGCCGGAAAAGCCGGTTGTGCCGCACCCGCGACCGCCGGCATGCCCCTGCTTCCGCTCGCTTCTTCGCGCTTTCTTCGCGCCCCCTTTGCCCCTTCCTCAGACGGCCGTGGCAACGTTGGCGGCATAGGGGATTCCCCCGATGCCAGGTCGGGCATTTTCCAGCATGCCAAGTTGCGGCAATGCCCTGATTGCGGCGTTTCCGCGTTTCCTGTTTACTGCCCGTGTCGAACGAGGTAAGCGGCTGGACCGGGCCGGAGAGAGCGGAAGAAACCATCATGCCAGGAGGAAACAACCATGCCTGCGCGAGAAGCGGCTCATGAACTGACGGTCGAAACGGTCGCCAGGACGATCGACCATGTGGTCCTTGCGCCGGACCACACCTTCCGCGACGTCGAGCAGGCCTGCGCGGAGGCCACGGACTACGGCTTCGCCTCCGTGTGCCTTGCCCCGTACGCCGTCGGCTTTGCCGCGCGGCTGCTTCGCGGCACGGGCGTGGCCATCTGCGGGGCGGTGGGCATTCCGCTGGGCTACTCCGGCATGGCCGCCAAGTGCGACGAGGCCCGTACCTCCATCGAGGCCGGCGCGGGTGAAATCGAGATGGCCATCAACCTGGTGGCCATGAAGAGCGGCCGCTACGCCGACGTCCAGGGCGAGATTGCCGCCGTCCGCAGACTCGCCACCGGACTGGTGCTCAAGGTCACCCTGGAGTGCTGCTACCTGACCGACGCCGAGAAGGCCCGCGCGTGCAAACTGGCCATCGACGCCGGCGCGGACTTCGTCAAGACGAGCACAGGCTTCGGCCGCGCTGGGGCCACCGTGCGGGACGTGCACCTCCTCGGGCTCGTTACGGCCGGCCGCGCCGAGATCGAGGCCGCCGGCGGCATCACACGCTTCAGGCAGGTCCAGGACATGATGCGCGCCGGGGCCGCACGCATCGCCTCGCCCGACGCCGTCAAGATCATCAAGGACTTCTATCGGTGGGAGGCCGAGTAGTCCGGCGCCGCCGGATTGGGACTTCGCGCGGCGGGTCGGCAGACCCGCCGCGCGACGTTTAGCCGCGGCCGGTACGGCCGCGTGCGTGTGCATGCGGCGCGGCGGCCCCCCGCACCCGCCGCGCGAATCGCCAACGTGGGCTGTACTGCCGGGTGGGGAGAACCATGATTACGCAACTGGCTGAGAATGTCTTCTGGGCGGGCATCGTCGACTGGGCCATCCGCCGCTTCCACGGCCGCGAACTCTCGACGCATCGCGGCACGACCTACAACTCGTACCTCATCCTGGACGAGAAGAAAGTCCTCGTGGACACCGTGTGGGAACCGTTTGCCCAGGAGTGGCTCGACTCGTTCCGCCAGGTCATCGACCCCGCGAAGATCGACGTCGTCGTCGCCAACCACAGCGAACCGGACCATTCCGGCGCCCTTCCGCTGCTGATGCAAGCCTGCCCGAACGCCGCCGTCATCGTCTCAAAGCGCGGCGCGGAGAGCATCCCCGGCCACTATCACCGGAAGTGGAACCTCAAGGCCGTCGGCACGGGCGAGCGGCTGCCCATCGGCCGGCGCGAACTGGTGTTCATCGAAGCGCCCATGCTCCACTGGCCCGACAGCATGTTCACGTACCTCGCCCCCGACGGCATCCTCATGCCCAACGACGCCTTCGGCCAGCACTACGCCGCCCCGTTCCGCTTCAACGACCAGGCGGACCAGGAGGAACTGTACGAGGAGGCGCTGAAGTATTATGTCAATATTCTGACACCGTTCAGCACGCAGGTCGCAAGGAAGATTGACGAACTGCTGGCCCTGAATCTGCCCGTTACGGCCATCGCACCCAGCCACGGCGTCATCTGGCGGAAAGACCCCCTTCAGATTGTCCGGCATTACCAGGAATGGGCCGCGCAGAAGCCCCAGCGCCGCGCCGCCATCCTGTACGACACCATGTGGCAGGCCACGCGGCGCATGGCCGAGGCCGTCGGCGACGGCCTGGCCGCCGAGGGCGTCCCGTACAAGGTCGTCCACGCCGCGGTCACCGACCGCAACGACGCCCTGGTCGAGGTCTTCCGCGCGAAGGCCGTCATCGTGGGCTCGCCCACGCTCAATAACGGCCTCCTGCCGAGCATCATGCCCCTGCTGGAAGACCTGAAGGGCCTGCGCTTCAAGAACAAGGTCGGCGCCGCCTTCGGCTCCTACGGCTGGAGCGGAGAGGGCGTCAAACTCATCGAGCAGCACCTGGCGGCGTGCAGGATGCCGCCGGCGGCGCCCGGCGTCCTGGCCAAGTGGCAGCCCACGGCCGACGACCTGGAAAAGTGCCGCGCGCTCGGCCGCGCGGTTGCCGCGGCCGTCCTGAAGAATGGGTGAAGTCGCAGCCCTTCGGCAGGCCGCCTGCTCTGCGCGGGCGCGCGGTCACCGCCCGAAGAACGTCGTCACCGACCCGCCGGGCGCCGCGTACCCGATGAAGCCTTCGCGAACCTCGAATTCGCCCGCCGGCGCGTATTGCTCCTTCGGCGAGGTCCGCCACGCCATGAACCGCCGGCTCGCCGTCCCGCGAACCTCCAGCCGCAACTCCTTCGCCTTGTCCGACAGGTTCAGCACCACCACGGCGTCCGGGTTCTTCGTGCCGCGCGCGGCAAAGCCGATGAGGCCCGCCTCGGAATCGTTCGACTGCACCTCGGCCACGGCCATGCCGGGCTGACCGGCCCGCGAGACCTGCTTGTAGAAGTGGTACCCGGCCTCGACCTTGAACCGACCCGCGTCGTCCACGCGGACGGCCGTCCCCGGGTTCGGGTCGCCGCCCACCCACTTGCTCGATTGCTGAACGGCGGCCCACGGAATGAGGCCGTTGACCTTCGCCGAGTAGATGTTGCTGCGGATTTCGTTTACAAAGAAGACGTCCATCCTCCTCCACGACGTTGATGTGACCCAGGCGTGCAGTTCCGGCCGCTTCTCGCGCAGGATGTCAACGCCCGCGCTCCGCCAGTCGCCGAACCACCGCCCCGGCTGCGGGCCGAAGAACCCGTGCGAAGTGATGAGGCCCAGCCCGCGCAGCGCCTCCGCGTCGTCCGCCACCGCACGCGCGTAGCCCCACTCCGCGAAGCGGTACCAGTTCGTCGTCTCGCCCGGCGTAACGCCCACGTCGTTCATCCCGTGGGCGTCCAGCAGCCGGCGGACGAGTTTCAGGAACTCCACCACCTGCTCCGGGGGCCAGTACAGGTTGTAGTCGTGCCTGGGCGAATCGGCGGTCGACCCGTCGGCGGGCCAGCGCGTCCAGTCTTCGCCCTCGTTGTGGAGCGAGATGAACCTGACGGGCAGCCCTTCCGACTCGCGCAGGAACTTCGCCCACGCCACCATGTACTTGGCGCACTCGGCCTTCATCGCCGGGTCCAGGTCCCGCCCCCGCACGAACTTCTGCCGCGTCATCCACGCCGGCGGGCCGTACAGCGTGACGATGACCGCCAGGTCGCCGCCCCGGGCCCGCGTCCGCGCGAGGCCCTCCCTCGCGAAGAGGCGCATCCACTTCGTCGTTGATTCATGGTCATATGCCGATGTGGTGAGAACAAGCGGGCCGCGGTCGTACCCCGGCCCCGGCTCCGGCTGGTGCCAGCAGTCCAGGAACATCTTCAGCAGGCCCGGCCGCAGGCCCTCCGCCCCGAACACCAGGTCCAGCACCTTCTGCCGGTCGGCCTCCGGCAGCGTGCTCATGCCCCCGTACTCCTGCGGGTCGGCCTTGTAGTCGCGGGTCTGTGCGGCCTCCACGTAGTTCACGCCGAAGCCGTCCCACCCGCGCAGCGGGCGCGAAAAATCCACCCTCGTCCGCCGCGGAGATTCCGCCCCCGCCGATTCCGCCCCCCACGCTGCGCCCGCGAGCAGGACCGAAACTGCCGCCCAAAACACGGCCCGACGCTTCATCTTCGCACCTCATTTCTGTGTTGACCCGCCGCGCCGCCGGCGATTTCGATGGCGCAAGGCCCCATCTTCGCGCGGCGGCGCAGGAGAGCCGCCGCGCAGGAAACGCAGGGTTCTTTCCGCTCAGGGCAGCAGGCTCGGCGGCCGGCCTTCGGCGAACGCTGCGACGACCGCGGCGGCCTTCTCGCGCGTCGAAACGTCCGGGTGCTTCGGCTCCGCCGCCACGCCCCGGCGCGCAAGAAGCCGCGCCGCAAGAAGCCGCGATTCTTGCGCCTCCTTCATCGCCTCGCCCAGGATGCGCATGGCCTCCTGCGGCGAGTGGAACCCCATCCCGTTCGACGACGCCACGTAGTCCCACCTGAACTGCGCGTGCCTGATGAGCCGCCTCGCGCCCGCAAGGTCGGCGTCCGCCGAGCCGGCCTGCGCGGCGGCGGCCACGTCGAAATGCGCGGCCGCGAGGGCCTTCTCGGCCGATGCCTTCGCCCCGGCCGTCTTCGCCTGGACGACCTCGACGCGCGCCCGGATCTCCTCTTCGCTCCATCTGTGGCACACGGCGCAACTTACCGCCACGTCCAGCAGCGGGCTTTGCACGTGGTGGCTGGTGAACTTCACCGCACCCTCCGTGCGGTACGGCATGTGGCAGTCGGCGCACGCAACCCCGCGGTACGCGTGGATGCCGCTCGCGTACAACTCGTAGTCGGGGTGCTGCGCCTTGACGATTGCCGCCTTCGAGACCGCGTGCGTGTAGTCCGTAAAGTTATGCTCATCATAATACGCTATCATCTCTTCCACCGACAGGCCCTTTGCCCACGGGAACACGAGGTGCGTGCCCTCCCTGAAGTAGTACTCCGCGTGGCACTGCGCGCAGACGAGCGACCGCATCTCCTGGTGCGCGGCGTCCTCAGGGCGCCGGGCCCGCGCGGCCAGGGCGTCGCGCAGCGCAGGCCGCGTGATGCGCAGGGTCATCGTCCGCGGGTCGTGGCAGTCCTGGCAGCCGATGGGATGCGCGACCTGGGGCCGCAGGTCGTCGAACTTCGCGGCGTAGAACTCCTTTGCACCCATCGCTGCCATGAGGCGCGGCACGTCGGTGCTCTTGCACGTCCAGCAGGTTCCCACGGCGGCGGGCCCGACGCGCTTCGTGGCCGCTACGTCCTGGACCGAATAATAGTGGCCGCGCGCCTGCCGGTAGTCCTTCGAGAACGCCGAACCTCCGTACAGGACCACGAGCAGCGGATCCTCGTCCAGGTAGTCGCGCGGAAACGAGCCGCCGAACTTCGTCCGCGTCGTTGCGCCGCGCGTCCGCAGGTACGACTCGTGCTCACGCGGATAGTTCTCACCCCAGGCGGCGTTGTCGGGCTCCCACTCCGCCAGGGGCCGCACGATGAGCGCGGGCTGCTGCGCCTCCCACCGCCGCTCCATGATGGAGGCGGCCAGGAGGCCCAGGAGGACGACCACGGCGGCCACCAGCGCCAGGAGCGCCGGGCCGACCCATCGCGGCGGCCGACCCGAAGGAGTTGCGGCCGGCGTGCTCAGGCTCATGGCGGCAGTCCTTTCTTCATCCAGTCCAGGCCGGCGGGGGGGAGGCGCGGCCGCAGCGCCGCCGGAGACGACGACAGGCTCCGCGACCGGCCGTGGATGTTCATATGGCAATCCCAGCAGCGCCGCCCGCCCGCCGCCGGCCGGGTCATCGCCACCAGGTCCCCGTGGCACCGCAGGCAGTTCGCCTGGATTACCGGCTCGGCCCCGCGCGACAGGCGCAGCACCTGCGGCTCGCGCCGCAGCGTGAACACGTACGAGTGCCGCCCGCCGTCCGCCGCCTTGAACGCATACGCCGCCGCCAGGCCGGTGTGCGGCACGTGGCAATCGCTGCACGCGGCCGCGAGGCCGTGGCTGCCGCGCTCCCACGTCGCGTACGCGTCGGTCATCACGTGGCAGTTGATGCAGGCGCCGGGCGCATCGGAAAGGTACGACGTGGCGTTTGCGATCCGTGCCGCGACGATCGCCAGGCCGAGCGCCGCGCCCCCGGCCGCGAAGATCGCCGCCCGCCAGCCGCGAGAAAGCGGCTCAAGCAGCAGCCATCGCCGGATGCGCCCGCGCCGTCGTGACGCGACTTGCATGCGTGGCTCGCGGCAGGGCGGCGGCCCTCTTACCGCGCCTCGAATTCCGTGAAGTACCGCATCGACGTCTTCTTGAACTCCGCCGCGGAGAACAGCACGTCGTAGTCCGCCAGGTGCGCGTCGGCGGCCATCCGGGCCACGGTGCCGCGGACCTCGTCCTCGCTCCGCCCGTGCACCATCGCAAATAGGTTATACGGGAAGCCCTCCGGCGGCGGGCGGCGGTAGCAGTGCGTGACTTCCCTGTGCGACGCCAGGCGCCGCCCCGCCTCGTCCGCGTCGGCGCCGGCCGCGCGGAAGACCGCCATGCCGTTCGCCTTCAGCCCCAGTTCGCGGTGCCGCACGACGGCCCCGAAGCGCCGGATTACGCCGCAAGCCAGCCACTCGCGCAGTTGTTCCACCACGCGCTCCACGGGCCACCCCAGGCGCGCGGCGGCCGCGGCGAACGGCTCGCGCTCCACCGCCAGCCCGTCCTGGATGAGCCGCACGAGTTCCTTCTGCTCGTCCGTGAGCGCAGCCGCCGCGGCGGGGGCCGCGGGGCGCTGCGGCGGCGCAGGCGCCCCCGCATCCGCCCCGCCATTCTCGCATATATCAAACTGTACGCAAATCTTGTACACGGCCGCCGTCGGCAGGCTGAAAAAGTGCGGGATGCCGGTCTCCCGCCGCAGGCGCTCAAGCGCCTCCGCCTCGGCCTCGCGCGACGGCGACGTCAGCGTGAACCACAGGTTGTACGCGTGCCGCCGCTCGTAGTTGTGCGTTACGCCCGGCAGGCGGCCGACGCGCTCGGCCACCTCGCGCAGCCGCGCGGGCGGAACCCGACCCGCGACCAGCGTGGATACATAGCCCAGGCTCGCGGAGTCGAAGACGGGGCCGATGCGCCGGATAAGCCCACGCTCCACCAGGCGCACGATGCGCGCGAGCACGTCTTCCGGCCCCAGCCCCAGCCGCGCAGCCAGGTCGTCGAACGGCCTCGCGGCCGCCGGCAGCCCGCGCTGGATGGCGGTCAGGATGGTCTTGTCCGCGTTGTCCATGCGATCTTGATCGCCGCTGCGGCGGCTGTGCTACGTGGCCTCGCACCGCACGATGGCCGCCACCAGGCCGGGGATGGTGTGCTCGCCGGCCTCGACGTGCGGCTCAAGGCCCGCCTCGCGCAGCGCGGCCGACGTGGTCGGCCCGATGCTGGCCACGCGAACCCGCGAGCCGCGCACGGCCTGCGCCCCGACCGCGCCCAGCAGGTTCTTCACCGTCGAAGAACTCGTGAACGTGAGCCAGTCGATGGTTCCCCCCGCCAGCCCCTCGCGCACGGCCTCCGCGCCGCCCGCCTCGGGCGCCGTCCGGTACGCCGCCACCTCGCACACGGCGGCGCCCTGCGCCGCGAGCGCGTCGGCGAGTTCCTTCGGGGCGATGTCGGCCCGCGGCAGGAGGATGCGGACGCCCGCCAGCCGCCCGCGCGCAGCCAGGGCCTTCGCCACGGCGGCGCCGGTGAACGGGTCGGGCTGGAGGTCGGCCCGGATTCCGCGCCCCATGAGCCGCGCGGCCGTCGCGGGGCCGATGGCCGCGATCCGCCGCCCCGCCAGGGCCCGCGCGTCCAGGCCCTCGGCAGCCAGCGCGTCAAAATAGGCGTCCACGCCATTTACGCTTGTAAATACTATCCAGTCAAAACCGGCCGCGCGGCGGGCGGCGTCGCGCAGCGGGCGCGGGTCGGACGCAGGCTCGATGCGGATGGCCGGGGCCTCGACCACCTCGGCCCCGAGCGCCTCCAGGCTCGCCGCCAGGTCCGACGCCTGGGCCCGCGCCCGCGTCACCACGATCCGCCGGCCGAAGAGCGGCCGCCGCTCGTACCACGTCAGGCGGCCGCGAAGGCGGGCGACCTCGCCCACGAGGATGACCGCCGGCGGCCGCACGCCAGCCTCCGCCGCGGCCGCAGGCAGGTCCCGCAGCGCCGCCGCGACGACCTTCTGCCGCGGCGTCGTCCCCCAGTGAATGACCGCCGCCGGCGTGTCGCCCGCAGCGCCGTGCGCCTCCAGGTTCCGCGATATGACCGCCAGGTTCGCCGCGCCCATGTAGAACACCAGCGTGCCCTTCCAGCGGGCCAGCGCCCCCCAGTCGAGGGCCGAACCGGGCTTGTCGTCGGCCTCGTGCCCAGTGACCAGGCCCACGGCGCTCGCCATCTCGCGGTGCGTCACGGGGATGCCGGCGTAGGCGGCGGCCGCGATGGCGGCGGTCACGCCCGGAACGATCTCGAACTCGATTCCGGCCTCCGCCAGCGCGAGCGCCTCCTCGCCGCCGCGCCCGAAGACGAACGGGTCGCCCCCCTTGAGGCGCACCACCGTGCGGCCCGCCAGCGCCTGCTCGACGAGAAGCCGGTTGATATCTTCCTGCGGCAGCGCGTGCGCCGCCGCTCGCTTGCCAACGTATATGCGCTCGGCCGCCGACGGCGCGTAGCCCAGCACCCGCGCCGGAATCAGCGCGTCGTACACCACCACGTCGGCCAGGCCCAGCACGTCGCGGCCGCGCAGCGTCAGGAGGCCGGGGTCGCCCGGCCCGGCGCCCACAAGGTACGCCTTGCCTCGGTGCATTCGCGCCTCCCAACCCGACTGCCTTTGCGGTTATTGTATCACGGGCCGGGGCCGCCACAACGGCCCATTCTTTGTTGCTTGCAGCCGCGGCCGGCGCCGCTAGAATTGCGTGGCCGTAATCGGGCCCGCCGCGGGGTTGTCCGCCGAAGCCGCGGCGCAGGCGGAAGCGGCGGGTCATTCCCGGCTCGGCGCGACGCCGCAGAAAAGGAGAGAACATGGCAGGCGACGTTCGTATCGGCATGATCGGCATGGGCGGATTCATGCACCGCCACAGCGAGGACCTCGGCAAAATCCCCGAGGCCAGGGTCGTGGCCGTCATGGACCCCGTGGCCGGGAACCGCGCGGCCCACAAGAAGCGGCACGCACACCTGGCGGGCGCCGCCGAGTACGACGACTGGAAGGCCATGCTCAGGCGGGAGCACCTCGACGCCGTCGTCATCGCCAGCCCGCACACGGCCCACTTCGAGCAGATCATGGCGGCCCTCGACCGCGGCCTGCACGTCCTGGTCGAGAAGCCGCTCGTCTGCCGCATCGACCACGGCCGCAAGGTCGTCCGGAAGGTCCGCAAGACGGGCCTCGTCCTCTCGATCGGCTACCACCGCCACACGGCGGGCATGTACCGCTACGTGCGGCGCGAGATCGCCGCAGGACGCATCGGCAAGGTCGAGGCCGTGGCCGCATTCCAGGCCCAGGAGTGGAAGCGCGCCACGGCGGGCACGTGGCGGCAGGCGCCCGCCCTGTCGGGCGGCGGGCAACTCAACGATTCCGGCAGCCACCTGGTGGACGTCATTCTCTGGATGACCGGCCTACAGGCGGATGTTGTATCTGCACACATTCATAACTGCGGAACGCCGGTCGACATCAACTCGGCCGTCAGCGTGCGCTTCGCGGGCGGCGCCGTGGGCGCCTTCGCCGTCGCCGGCAACGCCCCCGCCTGGTGGGAAGACATCAGCATCGTGGGCGACCGCGGCGCCTTTCACATGCGCCAGGGCGCGGGCCTGACGCAGCAACTCGGTTTCCGCGACGCGCAGGCGGCCGTCAGCGCCGACGCCCTGGGCGGCGCCTCGGTCTCGCAGGACTTCATCCGCGCCATACAGGGCAGGCAGGAGCCCGCCGCGCCGGCCGAGTGCGGCCTGCGGGTGATTGAACTCACGGAGGCCGCCTGGAAAAGCGCCGCCCAGGGCGGCAGGCCCGTCAAGGTTCCGCGGACGAAGATATGACTGCCGGGCTCACCTGCCCGGCGCCCGCTTTGCAGCGGGGCGCTGTAGGACTAAGAACAGGCGTCATCTCCTTCGCCCACCAGCGGCACGAAGCGGCACGGGCAGAACTCGGTCCGCACCAGCCGGCCGCCGCGATTCGCCACCTTCACGAGCACCTGGCCTTCCGCGCCGCCGACCGGCACGAGCAGGATGCCCCCGTCGGCCAACTGGTCCAGCCACGCCTGCGGCACGTCGGCCGCGGCCGCCGCGCACAGGATGCGGTCGAACGGCGACGCCTCGGGCCAGCCCCGCCGCCCGTCCCCCGCGCGGTAATGTACATTCTTAAAACCCATCGAATCGAGGACCGCGCGGGCCTTCTCAAGCAGCGCCGGCCGGCACTCGACGGTGTAAACCTCGCCCCCCAGGCGCGCGAGCACGGCCGTCTGGTAGCCTGACCCCGTGCCGATCTCCAGGATGCGCTGCGGCCCGCGCAGGTCGAGGCTCTGCGTCATCACCGCCACCATGTACGGCTGGCTGATGGTCTGCCCCTCGCCGATGGGCAGCGGGTTGTCGTCGTAGGCGAGCGAGCCGTGCGCCTCCGGGACGAAGCGCCGCCGGTCGATGGTGCGCATGGCCTCCAGCACGCGCGCATCGAATATGCCGCGCGGCTCAAGTTGCGTGCGGACCATCCAGTCGAGTTCGTCGCGCGCGTCGGGCATAACGGTCGGCGCCCATCGGCGCCTTGAGTGCGTGCAGCGCCGCGCTTGCGCACACGTTTAGCCGCGGCCCGCTCGCGTCGCCGTACCGGCGACGGCTAAACGAAGGCAACGGCGCGCCGCCGTACCGGCGACGGCTGAACGAAGCCAACGGCGCGCCGCCGTACCGGCGACGGCTGAACCAGGGCAACGGCGCGTCGCCATATATTATTATTTGCAATCGCCTCATGCGTCAATGTTCTGCACAAGTTCCCAGTCCGGCCCGGCCGGCTCGCGCGCCTCGACGATGGTCTTTCCGCCCTTGGCGCGCACCAGGACGTTGTACTTCCGCCACTCCGGGTCGCGGCGGGGCAGGGGGGCGGTGGAGTCGGGCGAGTCGAAGTACAGGTGCGGCCCGCGGCTCTCGGTGCGCGCCCCGCAGGCCGCCAGCACCAGTTCGGCCACCTGGGCGATGCTGCGCGTCTCCGCCAGGAACTCGCGGTCCGCGGCGGCGGCCTTCCACGGCTGCCTGCGTATGGCGGCGAGTTCGGCCGAGCCGTCGCGGATGCCCTCCGCCGTGCGCTTGACGCTTGCATACATGCTCATAAGATGCTGAATCTGCGCCCGCACCTCGCGCACGTCGGCGGCCTTGCCGCGCGCGGCCGGGGCGTCCGCCCGCCGCGGCCGGGGCCTGCCGTGCGGGAAGGTGCGCGTGAAGTTGGCGAAGTCCGCGGCCGACTGCCCTGCGATCCTGCCCATGACCTGGCTGTCCATCAGGGCGTTGCCTCCGGGCCGGTTGGCCCCGTGCTGGCCGCCGGCCGCCTCGCCGCAGGCGAACAGGCCCGGCACGCTCGCGGCCGCAAGTTCGTTTATCTTTACGCCGCCCTGGAAGTGCTGGCACGCCGGGGCAAGTTCAATCCGGTCGCCCGCCTCAAGGTCTATGCCGCGCTCCTTCAGCCACCGCACGCTCGGGGCGTTGATGGCCTTCAGGCGCGCAAGGGGCGAGTCCCGTAGCGGCGGCTCAAGGAGCGCTGGCGCGCGCATCCCCTCGAACCGCGACCACAAGGCCGGGTCCATCTTCCGCAGGTCCAGCCCGCGCGGGTTCCGCGAAAAATCCATGAAGACCGTGCGGCCCTTCCGCATCTCCGAGAAGACCGCGATGTCTATCAGGTGGCTCGGCTCCTCGCGCGACACCGGCCACGAGGCCCCCTTGCGGAACAGGACTGCGTACACGTGCTCGTGCGGCGTGCCGGGCGGAAAGTAGTCGAACAGGAACTCGCGGTCGTCCTGCGTGACCAGCCTGGGCCAGCACCGCATCATGCTGCCGGAGCAGGCCAGTTTCGTCTTCGTGCTTGAAAGGCCGATCTGGATGAACTCCATGTTCACCAGTTCGGCGCCCGCCCGCCAGGCCATGGCGTAGCCGTCGCCGGTCATGCCCTCCGGGAAGACGTTGACCTCGTACGCCTGTCCCGCGCCGCCGGTGGCCAGGATGACGGCCAGGGCAGGGACGAGGCGGCCGGCCGCAGTCCGCACGCCGCCGACGCGGCCCTCGGCGTCGAGCGCCAGGTCGGCCGCCATCGTGTTTTCGAGAACCGGCAGTCTGCGCCGCAGGAACTCCCCCAGCAGCGCCGCGTGGATGTCGTTGGCCGTGTGCGGCCCGGTGTAACATGCGCGGGCATATTTAGAACCGTCTGTTATGAACTGGTCCGCCAGTCCGTCGGGCCGCCTGGCGAACGGCACGCCCAGTTTCTCCAGGTAGTGGAACGCCTCGGCCGCGCCCTTCGCGAGGGCCTTCGCCAGGCTCGCGTCGCTCACGCGCCCGCCGATGCGGTAGATGTCCTCGGCGTGGTATCGCCAGGCGTCCGGGCCGCCCGGCTCGGTGTGCGCGAGCGTGGCGTGGAAGGCCATGCGGTCGGAGCACGAGAGGGCGGTTACGCCGGCCTTGCCCAGGCGGCCCTTCTCAAGCAGAAGGACGCTCGCCCCGCGGTCTGCGGCCGCAAGCGCCGCCCTGAGCGCCGCCCCGCCGCCGCCGATGATGACCACGTCCGCGCCCGCCGTCCTTGCCATCGCGCCGAACTCCTCCTGCGCACGCGCGTTGCAGTGCGCCCGCCGGCTGACTATAATCCTTCCCTGGCCGCAGGGCAAGGGGAGGGGCCTGTCTGAGAAGCAAGGAGGCGACGCATGTGGCACGCGAGGCTGGTTCCGCCGGTCCTTGTCTTCGGCGCGGTTTTCGTCGGCGGGTGCCTTCCCGCCGACATGCCCGCCTACACGGGCGACGGAAAGACCGTCGTCTTCAAGGCGTCCGGGCCGGGCGGACCCGTATTGTGGACCTACGATGTCCAGAAGAAGGCCGCCACGGCCCATCCTTCGCCCGGCAAGGGGCCGCTCAACTACGCCCGCATGCTCGGAGACCAGGTGTGGGTGGAATGGCAGTCCGGCTGCGAGCGATTCGACCCCGCCAGGAAGGAGTTCGTCCCCGTGCCGGAAGAACTCCGGCGCACGGGTTGGCTGCGGCTTGCGATCCCCGCATCCCATGAAGGCAGGAAGTGCCTCTTCCTGCCGCCCGCGGGACGGCCCGATGACCCCAACGACAAGATTCAGTATTCCGTGTATTCGTTCCCGGAACTGAAGAAGCAGGAGGCCGTCAGCCTCAACCAGGTTATCCCGGCGGGAGGGTTCTGGTGGGTCACGCTGCGGCTGAAAAACCTGCCTGACGACAAGCGCGAGGTTGAGCAGGTTGAGGTCTTCAACGATGAGGGCAGGAAGGTTGTCTCAATCGAGCACGAGGAAGGGCGCAAGATGGCGTACACGGCCGGCAGGTTCCCGGGCTACGCACGCGTGGCCGAGGATGGCAGGATCCTCCTCCTGGCGTTCCAGGGGAGCGGATACTGCACCTTCGGCGTGTTCGATACCAGCAGCGGGAAGTTCCTGTGGGGCGCCAGGACCGCCGGAGTAACCATAAGGGGAAACCCCGTGGTCAGAAGAACCGAGGTCTGGGCGCTGGAAACGCAGGGCAGCAGCCTCGCGCTTGTCCGCTACAGGCCCGGCGGCGAGGGCGCCGGCAATGAAGGCAGGCGCGACGTCATCATGAAATACCCTGTCAACGCGAATGTGACGGCAGACCAGTTCAATCCTTCGCCCGACGGGTCGCATTTTGTCCAGGCGATTGACGGCAAGCCCTCGCGCCTTCTGTTCATCCCCGCCAGGGAGGGGGTGACGGACAAGGACGTTGTCTGCGTGGAACTGAGGGATTAGCCCCCCCGCCGGCGCCCTCCACACGAATACTCGGCGTGCCCGCCAGGGCGGGCGCCCTGCGTGCCTGTGCGCCGGTGGAATCCGCAGCAAACTCGGCCCCGGAAAAAGTTTTCCACAAAGAAGTATCTATAACTGCCAATATGGCAGGCCGCCAAAAACGATCAAAAAACGCAAAATCGGACC
>Ga0194112_10005983_pt1 | contig 16237 bp, 14 predicted proteins | sample TA2MahC400mmetaG_FD_146191 | JGI IMG/M metagenome (GOLD analysis project Ga0194112, IMG submission 146191) | Freshwater microbial communities from Lake Tanganyika, Tanzania - TA2015016 Mahale Deep Cast 400m | ecosystem: Environmental > Aquatic > Freshwater > Lake | place: Tanzania: Lake... | reverse complement strand
TGGAGGAATATTCCATCACCTCTCTTTTCGTGTTTAATAAGGCCGGGGACAGGATTCCGGTTGGGATCATTCATCTCCATGACCTCTTAAAGGCTGGAGTGGTTTAAAACAAGTTCGGATTGCGGAATTCTGAATGCGGAACGAGAAATTTCATGGATTTAACTTTTGTTAATAATAAGAATTTAACTCCGCAATCTACAATCCGAAATTCGAAATGAGAAGAGAACTACGTTGAAAAGAATAAAGCTTGCCCTTCTATTATCTATTTTGCTTGTTGGGGGAATGGTCCTGGTTAGCCTCTGGGTAAACCTCGTGGAGAGAAATAAGGCTGTGGAAGAAGCTGAGAAGGTTCCCGCGATTTCGACGGGGGGTGCCGACCAGCGGTTAGAAAAGATCCGGCTGGTGGAAGAAAAACATGGCAAGAAAACATGGGAACTTGAGGCCAAAGCCATTCATCACTATCAGAGTGAAAACATCCTCCTATTAGAGGATGTCAAGGTCATCTATTATGCGAAAGATGGCCATTCGTTCACCATTACCGGGCATCAGGGCAAGGTCCATCAGGCCTCAAAAGATATGGAACTGACCGGAAATGTGCTTCTCACTTCGACGGATGGATACCGGTTGAAGACGCAATCCATATCCTACCGGCATGGAAGCAAACAAGCGAAGACTCCCGATCCGGTGGAATTCGAGGGAGAACAGATTCGCTTGACCGGGAAAGGGATGCTGATCGATATAGAGGCCAAGACCTTTAAGGTGCTCAGCCAGGTGAAGACACTGTGGAAGGGGGGAAGGAGAGGATGAGACCTGTCAAATGGGTAGGGTTTCTCTGCGTTCTTTCTCTTCTCATCCTCTTTTTTGCATCTGGAGAGGCACAGGAAAAGAAGGCTGGTTTTGCAAAAGGGTTCGGTTTTACGAGTTCCCGTTCTCCCATTGAGATTATCTCCGATTCCGTCGAGGGAGATCAAAAGCAGAACCGGGTGACATTTAAGGGAAATGTCGTAGCCAAACAGGAAGAGGCAACCCTTCACGCCAACACCGTGGTCGTCCATTACGATTCCGAAATGAAGAAGATGAAAGAGATCATCGCCACAGGGAATGTCAGAATCGTTCATATGGATCGCCGTGCGACTGGCCAGAAGGTCACCTTCTATCAGAGTGAAAATAAGATCGTTCTGGAAGGGGATGCCGTGATTCGCGAAGGAGATAATGTCGTCCGGGGAGAACGGGTCGTCTACCTGGTTGATGAGGAAAGAAGCTATGTGGAAGGAGGAAAGGGAGGCAGAGTCAGCACCACCATCACCCCCTCCTCAAGAGAAGAGAGGAAGAAATAGGTTAGTCGAATAGTCAGATCGTCACATTGTTTAATAGTCAAATACAACATAATTCAAGACTATATGACTATAAGACGATAAGACTAAGAGACTATCAAAAAGACCATGTCTCATCTCAGATGTGAACAACTCACGAAATCGTTTCATCGCCGAAAGGTCGTCGATCAGGTCAGCGTCGAGATCGAGGGAGGCGAGGTGGTGGGATTGTTGGGGCCCAATGGTGCTGGTAAGACCACCATCTTCTATATGATCGTTGGGTTGCTTCACCCCAATGGAGGGAAGATCTATCTCAATGGAGAAGAGATCACTGTCCTTCCCATGTATCTACGGGCAAGGAAGGGAATCGGTTACCTTCCACAGGAGCCTTCTGTCTTTAGAAAGTTGACCGTCGAAGGAAATTTGATGGCGATTCTGGAAACCCTTCCCCTATCCAGCGAGGAGAAACAAGACCAGTTGGAGGTCCTTTTGAATGAATTGGGACTCTCCTCCCTTCGAAAACAGAAAGCCTACAGCCTTTCAGGAGGAGAGCGGAGGAGGGTGGAGATTACACGGGCTCTGGTTTTATCCCCCTCTTTCATCCTACTGGATGAACCTTTTGCGGGGATTGATCCCATTGCCGTTCTGGATATTCAGGCCATTGTCCGTCAATTGAAATCGAAGGGTATTGGAATTATAATTACGGATCATAATGTTCGGGAAACACTGGGAGTCTGCGACCGCGCCTATATTCTGAACGAAGGCAACCTGTTGGAGACAGGAACTCCGGAGGAGATTGCACGAAGCCCGAAGGCTAAAAAAATCTACCTCGGAGATGGATTTCGTTTGGATGAAAGACAGCGAAGTAAGAAAGAGGAGGTAAAAGAGACAGGGAAAGAAAGCCCCGGTCCTTTATTTGAGTGAGATGGCATTAGAGCTAAAACAGGCACCCAAACTCGTTCAACAACTGGTGATCACCCCTCAACTCCAGCAGGCGATCAAACTTCTTCAGTTGACACGGCTGGAACTGGTGGAGATGATCAGTCAGGAGATGAAGGAGAATCCCCTTCTCGAAGAACTCGAGGATGGAAAGGAATCGATCGATGAAGAAGAGCGGGCGACCGAGGAGAAAACCGAAGAACCGGCTCCCAGCACCGATCGTACCACCGAAGTAAAAGGCGAAGGGGAGGGGGCCACAGAATTCGATTGGGAAAATTATCTTGAAAATTATAACCTCTCTGCTCCCACCCGGCAGATCGAACAGGACGGAGAGGAGAGACCCTCGTTTGAAAATTTCCTGACCAAAGCCACCACCCTTTTTGACCATCTCCGCTGGCAACTCCAACTTTCAAATTTGACTGAAGAGGAAAAGCATGCAGGGACATGGATCATTGGAAATCTGGATGAAGATGGATATTTAAAGGTTTCGCTGGAGGAGGTCAGTGCAGAAGTGAATCTTCCGCCTGAGACGGTAGAGAGAGTTCTTCAAACGATACAACAGTTTGATCCGGTTGGTGTGGCGGCAAGAGATTTGAAAGAATGCCTTCTCATCCAACTGAGCCAGTTACCCAACCGGGATTCCATTGCAGAAAAGATTGTTCAGGAACATCTCTCCCTGTTAAAAAACCGGAACTATCCGGCGATCGCTAAACGATTGGGCGTGTCCATCGAAAGGGTGAACCGAGCCGCTGCCCTCATCTCCAGGCTGGAACCCAAACCAGGAAGGGCTTACGGAGGCGACCTCGCCCAGGAGATCGTTCCCGATGTCTATGTCTATAAGGTGGAGGGGGAGTATGTTGTTTCTCTCAATGATGAAGGATTTCCCCGATTGAGAGTCAATTCTTATTACCGCCGAATTCTCACTGAAGGATCTCATGGTCAATCGGAGGATCGCAAATATATTCAGGAGAAACTGCGATCTGCACTCTGGTTGATCCGGAGCATTGATCAGCGCCAGAGGACGATCTACAAGGTGGCTAAAAGCATTGTCCAGTTTCAAAGGGACTTTCTGGATCAAGGGGTTCAGTATCTCAAGCCCCTGGTGCTTCGGGATGTGGCGGAGGACATTCAGATGCATGAGTCCACCATCAGCCGGGTGACCAATAACAAATATATGCATACCCCTCAGGGTATTTTTGAGTTAAAGTATTTCTTCAATGCTGGCATTCCTGCGATCCAGGGAGATGCCATGGCCTCTGAAAGCGTCAAGAATTTACTGAGGGAGATCATCGTCAAGGAGAATCCAAAGAAGCCTTACAGCGATGAGAAACTGGCCCAGATGCTGAAAGAGAGAAATATCCATATCGCCCGGAGGACCATTTCGAAATACCGGGAGATGATGAAAATCCTATCCTCCAGTGAGCGGAGGAAAGTCGTTTAAGAAACGAGTAGCGAAGGACGAAATCCAAAGTGGTTTAAACTCTAAACACTAAACTCTAAATCCTAAACAAACTCAAAACTCAAAAGATTAAATGGTTTTAAGTTTGTGGTTTGGAGATTTAAACTTGTTTATAGTTTTGAGTTTAGAGTTTGATTCCTTGTAAGGAGGTTGTGGATGCAGATTGCTGTGACGTTTCGACATATGGAAGCTGAGGAAGGGATAAAGGAATATGTGAAGGAAAAAGTTTTAAGGTTGAAGAAATTTATTGAAAACCCAAGAGAAGCTCACGTTGTTCTTTCAGTTGAGAAGTTCCGTTATTCTGCGGAATTGACGATCGTCAGAGATGGAGTGACGCTCAATAGTGAGGGGAGAGATCGAGACCTTTATGCAGCCGTTGATCAGATGGCCGATAAGATGGATCGTCAGATCCGTGAACGGCGGGACAAGGTGAGACGAAAGAGGGGAAATCCCCATCCTCCGGAAATTGGCATGAGTGTGAAAGAGGGGGTATTGAGAAAGGGCAGGACGGCAGCAATGTCCTCACTGATTCAGAGGAGACATATTCCTGCTAAACCGATGTCACTCGAAGAGGCGATGGCTCAGTTGAAACTTTCAGGAGAGGACGCCCTTTTCTTTATCAATTCGAGCTCTGGAGAGATGAACGCCCTCCATCGAAAAAATGGAGGCTATGAGTGGATGGAACCTTCTCCCGAATAGGAAATAGCTGAACCCCGTTAGAAATTTGGAAGGAGCATTTGGTTCCCGAAGAACTATCCCAACTTCCAATCCCTCAGCAGAGGAGTTGGGGATTATTTTTAACGGGGTGAAGAGAAAGAAATGAAACTACTGAACTTCTTAAAAGAGGAATGGATCGTTCCGGAGCTGAGTGGAACGGATAAGCCCGCTATCCTGAAAGAATTATCTCAGGTCCTGACGAAACCATGCAAAGCGACTTCCTCTGATGAACTCGTCAAGGTTTTACTCGAGCGGGAGAAGTTAGGGTCAACCGGAATCGGAGAGGGGATTGCCATACCTCATGGCCGCTTGAAGAAGTTGAATCAGTTTTTCATCTCCTTTGGCCGTTCAACTCGCGGCGTGGACTTCGACTCCATCGATCAGAAACCCTGTCAACTCTTCTTTATGGTGATGGCTCCGGAGAATTCAGCCGTGGAAAATCTCAACCTGTTAGGCCGGATTGCGAGACTCTTGAAAGACTCCTCCTTCAAGAAAAAGTTGATGGGCGCTAAAACTCAGAAGGAGATCTTCGAGATCATCTCCGAAGAAGATGAGAAGTATTAGAAATATATGAATTTCGTCCAAAGGCAATCCCGGATTTAGCGGGACCCATATCGTTAAATTGAAATTGACGGTTGTCGTTGTCGAAGCTCGTATCGAGGCTCGTATCTCGATGAGGGATATTCGAGATTCAAGTTTCGAGCTTCGTGCTTCGATACCAGCCTCGTCACCTTAAAACGAGATTCATAAACATAGCCGTCCATTTTTTATACTTGGCATTGGGATAGAACATGGGCAGCCTTCTGATTCAAGAGCTTGAGCAAGATAGAGAGTTCCATCTCGGCTTGACCCTAAAGGCTGGACGAAAGGGGTTGAAGAAGAGGATTACCCATCCTCAGGTTCAAAAGATGGGGTTGGCCATGACGGGCTTCACCCGATATATCCATCCTGAACGCCTTCAGGTCATTGGAAATACTGAGGTTGCTTACCTTCGAACCCTTGCCCCCGAGCTCCAGGAAAAGGTCATCCGGGAGATATGTAGCCTGGATCTGTCCTGTCTGGTGGTCACAAACAATCTTGATATCCCGGAAATTCTCCTCCGGGAGGCGGATGATAAGGGGATTCCACTCTTCCTGACCAGCTTCAACTCTACTGATTTTATCGAACGGATCACCAAATGCCTGGAGGAGAAACTGGCATTAACCCATAGCCTCCACGGTGTGCTCATAGACGTTTTCGGGGTCGGCGTGCTCATCCTCGGCAAAAGCGGCATCGGAAAGAGTGAATGCGCTCTGGATCTCATTCTCCGGGGCCACCGGTTGGTGGCGGATGATATGGTTTATATTAAGAAGCAGTCCCCGAATGTCCTCATCGGAAGCGGATTTGAAGTCATCCAGCACCACATGGAGGTTCGGGGGCTTGGAATTATTAATGTCCGGAGCCTTTTCGGCGTAGAAGCCATCCGGGAGAGGAAAAAGGTTGAACTCGTTCTTGAACTGGTGGAATGGGATACCCATCAGGAGTATGACCGCCTCGGGTTTGAAGAAGAGAAATACGATATTTTAGGGGTTGAACTCCCCATGTTGAGAATTCCCGTCACCCCTGCCCGGAATTTGACGACGATCATCGAAGTCGCCGCACGCAATCACCACCTCAAGGTGATGGGATTTGATTCAGCGCTGGAATTTGAGAAAAAGCTCCTTCGGAGGATGGAGGAGAAGGGGGAAAATAAACTTGAAGTCGAGGGTGAAGTGGAGTGAAAAATCTCCGGATTATTCTCATCAGCGGTCTTTCGGGATCAGGGAAAACGACGGCTGTTAAAGCTTTAGAAGATATCGGTTTCTACTGCGTAGATAATCTTCCTATCCTTCTTTTGCCAAAATTTCTCGAACTCTGCGGGCAGTCCGGCGGAAAGATTTCCAGGGTGGCTGTGGTCGAAGATATCCGTGAGGCAGACTCCCGTCCGGCTTCCGGTCAGGAAGAGGCCGATTTCTTCGAGGTTTCGAGGCGGATCATCGAAGGCCTTCGGAAGGAAGGGTACCCCATCGAAATTATCTTTCTGGACTCCTCTGACCCCGTCCTGATGAGGCGATTCAGTGAGACAAGGCGTCAACATCCCCTTGCTCTGGGAGGATCCATTCTAGAAGGAATTCGGATGGAACGGGAGCGCCTAGAGGGAATACGGGATATGGCCAACCAGGTCATCGATACCTCTCAGTATAATGTCCATGAACTGAAGGAAAAAATACAGCAGTATGCCCAGGAAGGCTCAGGGGGAGGGCATCTGACAATAACCCTCCTTTCATTCGGGTACAGTTTCGGAGTTCCTTATGAGGCGGATCTGCTGTTCGATGTCCGTTTTTTACCCAATCCTTATTTTGTGGAAGAATTGAAGCATCTGAAAGGGGATCATCCCAGCGTGGCAGAATATCTTCTGCAGTGGGAGGAGACAAAGGAATTTCTGAACCGGACCCAGGATTTCATCGGTTTTCTCCTCCCTTTCTATCTAAGGGAGAGGAGAACCCATTTAACGATTGCGGTGGGGTGCACCGGCGGAAGACATCGATCCATCGTCATCGTCAACCAGTTGGTTGAGATGTTGCGGGATAAGATGGCGAAGCAGGGTGTCTTTTTATCCGTGCGTCACCGGGACGCAGAGAGAGGGTGAGCGAGATGGTGGGAGTCATTGTGGTTACGCATTGCCGTCTGGGAGAAGAAATGATCGCTGCCGCCCAGCTTGTGGTGGGAGAGGAATTAAGGCAGTTTCAGCCTGTCTCCATTGATCCCAAAGAGGGGTCGGAGGAAATCCGGGAAAAGATCATTGCCGCCATACGGAAGGTGGAGGGAGGGCAGGGGATATTAATCCTGACGGATATGTATGGAGGAACGCCGTCCAACATCAGCCTCTCCTTTCTGGAAGAGAAGAAGATTGAGGTGATTACAGGGGTCAACCTTCCGATGTTGCTCAAACTGGCGACCTACCAAGACAATCTGGATCTTGATTCGCTGGCGGCTTTCATCACCGATTATGGGCAGAGAAATATCAATCTGGCGAGCGAGGTGCTTAAAAAACGGGTGGAGAAAAAGTAAGCAGCGACTCATCCCGCCAGGCTGGAGATTGATAAAATATCTAATCGAATGGATCGAGCGAAGAGATGGAAATTCAGACCTTTACCATTAAGAACAAATTGGGACTCCATGCAAGGGCAGCCGCCCTTTTGGTCAAAACAGCCAACCGGTTTGTCTCGGAGGTGAGCATTGAGAAGGATGGATTGGAAGTGAATGCAAAGTCCATCATGGGAATCCTGATGTTAGCCGCCACCAAAGGGATGCGGATCACACTCAAGGCAGAGGGAAAAGACGCAGGGCTGGCGATTCAGGCTCTTGGAAAACTGTTTGAAAATAAATTCGGTGAGGAATGAGGATGGCGGTTCAGCAGCAGATTAACAAAATCCTTCATGGCATTGGCGCTTCTCCGGGGATTGTTACCGGAAGGGCCTATCTAGTCGAACGGTTTAAAGTCCGCATGCCTGAAAAGAAGATTGATCCCTCCAAGGTGGATGAGGAGGTACAGCGGTTTTACCGTGCGATTGAAGAGTCCAGGAGCCAGTTGCAAGAGGTCAAGGAGAAGATTCTGGATCCTACGGTGAGGCAACATGCTTTCATCCTGGATGTCCACCTGATGATCCTAGACGATCAAATGCTAATCCAGAACACGGTGGACCATATCCGGAAGAAAAAGATCAATTCGGAGTGGGCCCTTGATCTTACCCTTGAAAAACTGGATTCCGCCTTTAAAACCATTGAGGACGAATATCTGAGAGAGCGGAGAAGTGATCTCCACTATGTTACAGCGAGGATCTTCCGGAACCTCATGGGAAAGAAACATGATGACATCACCAAGATCAAAGGGAAGGTCATCATTGTGGCCCATGATCTTTCACCTGCCGATACCCTCCAGATCCGATTGGACCAGGTGGCTGGTTTTTTGACGGACATTGGCGGAAAGGTTTCTCATACTGCCATTCTCGCCCGATCTCTTGGAATTCCCGCCGTCGTCGGATTGGAGACAGCCACCTCCCTGATCAATGGGGGAGACCTGTTGATCATCGATGGAGAGGCAGGAGGGGTGGTGATCAATCCGACCGAGGAAGTCTCCGAATCCTTTGTGGAGAAGAGGAAACGGGTTCGATTGCTTGAGCGGGAAGTCCTGAAATATGCCTCCCTGCCAGCGGAGACGAGGGATGGGGTCCGGATTCATTTTCAGGCTAACATTGAGATGGTGGAAGAGATCCCTTCGGCCAAGAGCCATGGCGCAGAAGGGGTCGGACTCTACCGGACTGAAATTCTCTACCTCAACCGGAAGGATCTGCCCAGTGAAGAAGAGCATTATCAAACGTATCGAAAACTGGTAGAGAACATTTCTCCCGGAGTCGCTACGATCCGCACGCTGGATATCGGAGGCGATAAGTTTCTGGATGGTTATTCAAAGAACAATGAGATGAACCCCGCGATGGGGCTGAGAGCCATTCGGTTCTGCATCAAAGAGACCGATATCTTTAAGGAGCAGTTAAAAGGGATTCTACGCGCCAGCGTTCACGGAAAGCTAAGGATCCTCTTCCCGATGATCTCCGGCATTGAAGAGATCCGGAGAGCGAAAACCCTGCTGGAAGAGGCGAAGAAAGGGCTGACTCGTGCCAAGATTCCTTTTGACCGGTCCATCAAGATCGGGGCAATGATCGAAATCCCCTCTGCTTCGATGACAGCAGATATTTTAGCTCGCGAAGTCGATTTCTTCAGTATTGGGACGAACGATCTTATCCAGTATGCCCTAGCTGTTGACCGGATCAATGAACATGTCTCCTATCTTTATGAACCTCTTCACCCCGCCATTTTGAGAATTGTCCGGAGCGTGGTCCATTCTGCACAAAATGCCGGCATTCCAGTGGCCATTTGCGGGGAGATGGCTTCAGAGCCTGCTTATGTGTTAGTCTTGTTAGGTTTGGGCCTGCAGGAGTTCAGCATGAACCCGATCGCCATTCCAAAGGTGAAGAAGGTCCTTCGCCTGGCGAGGGCAGAAGAGACGAGGCTCATGGCAGAGAAACTATTCCAATTCTCCACGGCCGTGGAGATCAAGCGATATGTCCGGAAATGGATGGCTGAGATGTTTCCGGAGGATTTTGGTAAATCGATTGCAGAGGAATTAAAAGCATAAAATCATAAGGAGGAAAGCGTTATGTCCATGACCGATTTTTTATTTACATCTGAATCCGTCACCGAGGGACACCCGGATAAAGTGGCGGACCAAATTTCCGATTCCATTCTGGACGCCATCATCGCACAGGATCCCAATGCACGGGTAGCCTGTGAGACCATGGTGACCACGGGAATGGCAATCATTGCAGGCGAGATTTCAACTTCCTGTTATGTCCATATGCCGAAGATCGTCCGAGAGACGATCAAAGAGATCGGCTATAATGATTCGGCCATGGGGTTTGACTGGGAGACCTGCGCTGTCCTTACGTCGATCGATGAGCAATCGCCCGATATCTCCCGAGGGGTTAAAGAGAAGAAGGGTCATGAACAGGGGGCAGGAGATCAGGGATTGATGTTCGGTTATGCCTGTGATGAGACTCCGGAATTGATGCCCATGCCCATCGTCTATGCCCATCGGCTGACCCGTCGTCTGGCTGAAGTGCGAAAGAAAAACATCCTTGATTTTTTAAGGCCGGATGGAAAATCCCAGGTGACACTTCAATATATCAATGGGAAACCTGTTCGTGTTGATTCTGTTGTCATCGCAGCACAACATTCAGACAAAGTGGCTTATGAAACGCTGAAGGAGGGGATTATCGAAGAAGTGATCCTAAAAATTATTCCTGAAAAACTTCGCGATAAAAATACAAAGTATTATATCAATACCACCGGCCGGTTCGTCCATGGAGGCCCCAAGGCGGACTGCGGCTTAACCGGTAGAAAGATCATCGTCGATACCTATGGGGGCGTTGGAAGCCATGGAGGGGGCTGTTTTTCGGGGAAAGATCCGTCCAAGATGGATCGAAGCGCTTCCTATATGGCGAGACATATTGCAAAGAATATCGTTGCGGCAGGCCTCGCCACAAAATGTGAAGTCCAGATTGCCTATTCGATCGGGAAGGCTGAACCTGTTTCTCTCATGATTGATACCTCAGGGACTTCAAAAATTCCTCCGGATCAGATTGCCAAGCTTATCCGAGAGTATTTTGATTTAAAGCCAAGAGCTATCATCGATTATCTTGACCTCCGTAAACCTGTTTATAAGCGGACTGCCTGTTATGGACATTTTGGTCGAAATGAACCCGGATTTACCTGGGAGAAGGCCAACATGGCAGCAGAGCTGAAGAAGGCGGCAAAACTCTAAAAAAGTTCGGAGTAAGGAGTTCAGAGTTCGGAGAAAGAGATTAAAGGCTACATACTCAAAACTACGAACTCCGAACGAAATAGAATCCACCGATAAAGTAGCGTCTGCGTGCTTTTTCGTCATACCGGCGAAAGCCGGTATCCAGAAAACCTGCCTGGATTCTTCCGCATCAAGTGCGGGCAGGCTAAATCAAGCACGGAATGACGGCAAAGAAGAGAAGGTGATACCCCGCTGCTTGCGGCGGGGTAGTTCATTTGCGGAATGTGGAATCTTTTTGAATTAATTCCGAAATCCGAAATCCGCATTCCGAAATCGGGAGAGATCATGGATTATGACATCAAAGATATTTCATTAACAGAGAAGGGCCGTCTTCGGATGGAGTGGGCGGAGATGGCCATGCCTGTTTTAAGGCTGATCAGGGATCGTTTCAAGAAGGAGAAGCCCCTTAAGGGAACCAGGCTTTCTGCCTGCCTCCATGTGACCACGGAGACTGCGGTTCTGATGAGAACCCTGGTGGCAGGTGGTGCAGAGGTGGCCCTCTGTGCCTCCAATCCCTTAAGCACGCAAGATGATGTGGCCGCCTATTTAGTGAAGGAGTTAAAAATTCCTGTCTTTGCCATCAAAGGTGAAGACAGTGAAACCTATTATGCGCACATCCGGGAGGCATTAGCCTTTCTCCCGAATATCACGATGGATGATGGAGCAGATCTTGTCTCCTCTTTTCATTTCATCGCGCTTGAAAAATGGGGGGAACTCATTCCCTCTTTGCGAAATTGGGCAAAAGGGCTTTCGGCAACCAAGAGGAAAGAGATGCTCAAAGGATTGATCGGGGGAACTGAGGAGACGACGACCGGTGTGATCCGGCTCCGCAGTATGGAGCAAAACAAGGTGTTGAGATTTCCCGTGATTGCCGTCAATGATGCCGAGACAAAACACTTCTTTGATAATCGGTATGGAACCGGACAGTCAACGATTGACGGCATTCTCCGGGCTACAAACCGACTGATGGCCGGGTCAAACTTTGTCATTTCGGGTTATGGATGGTGCGGAAAAGGGTTGGCCATGCGGGCCAAGGGAATGGGAGCCAATGTGATTGTGACCGAAGTCAGCCCCCTGAGAGCCCTGGAGGCTGTGATGGATGGCTATCGCGTCTTGACCATGAGCGAAGCTGCTGAAACAGGGAATATCTTCTGCACTGTATCCGGAAATGTGGGCGTGATCCGGAAGGAACATTTCTTAAAGATGAAGGACGGAGCTATTGTCGCCAATTCCGGTCACTTCAATGTGGAACTTGACCTGGAAGGATTGGAGAAGGTTACTGCCTCCCGAAAGATGGTGCGTGACTTCGTGGAAGAGTTTCAACTTAAAAATGGCCGCAGGCTTTATGTACTAGGGGAAGGAAGGCTGATCAACCTTGCCTCCGCAGAAGGCCACCCCTCCAGCGTCATGGATATGAGCTTTGCCAACCAGGCTCTCTCAGCCGAGTATCTGGTCCGGAATCACCGGAGTTTAGAACGAAAAGTCTATCCGGTTCCAGAAGCCATCGATCAAGAAATTGCACGGATCAAACTCCGTTCCATGGGTATTGAGATCGATCAACTCACGAAGGAACAGGAACGCTATTTAACCTCTTGGGAACAGGGGACATGAAGCATCTTACCAAAAGATGGAGATGGTTTTTTCTCATTTTTATCCTTTTAGTAGGAAGCTTTGCCCTCTACCGGGTGTGGGCACTGACTCAGAAAAAAGCTGTCCCCCAGAGGACAAAGCGTGGTGACATTCCCGTCCAAGTTTCTCCCGTTGTCATCAAACCCCTTGTCTATTCCATCTCGATGAATGGAGATATCGCCCCCTTGATGCAGGTCGATCTCTTTCCAAAGGTTTCCGGCTATCTTGAACGCATCTATGTCAATCTTGGAGACTCGGTCAAACAGGGGCAGACCATTGCTCAGCTTGACCGCACCGATTACCTCCAGAAGGTGAGAGAGATGGAGGCCCGGGTTGCCCAGGCCAAAGCTCAATTCACGGAGCTCGAAGCAGGGGCAAGGGCTGAGGAACTGCGTCAGGCTGAGGAGGCTGTCAGAAGTGCCCGGTCCCGGTTTGAGAATGCGAAACTTCATAAGGAACGGATGGAAGCGCTCTATCAGAGACAGGTCATCTCGAAAAAAGAGTGGGATGTCTCGGAGATGGAATTTACGGTTGCCGAAGCCCAGTTTGCGTCAAGCATGGAGAATTTGAAATTACTCAAGCAGGGAGCCAGACAGGAAGTGAAGGAGGCGAGCCAGGCGAAACTGAAGGAGGCAGAGGCCATCCTTTCTCAGGAACGGATTCGCCTTCAGCATACGCAGATCGCCGCTCCTTTTTCGGGCGAGATCAGTAAGAAGTATGTGGATGGTGGAGCACTGGTCTCTTCTTCCACGCCCATTGTGAACCTCGTCCACACGGAAACACTGAAGGTAACCGCCCATGTGCTGGAAAAAGATATTCCCCTTCTCAAGATAGGAATAAAAGCAAAGGTCCGGACCGAATCTTCTCCAGGAAAAGTGTTTGAGGGGAAAATTGCGCGGATCAGCAGTACCCTCGATCCTGCGACCCGAACCCTTCAGGCGGAGATAGAAATTCCCAATTCCGAACGACTGCTCAAGCCGAGCATGTTCGCTCGGATCGAGGTGGTCCTTGGGGAAAAACCCCGCGCCCTGCTCATCCCAAGATATGCAATCGTTTTGACGGACGGATCGAAAGCCATCTTCATCGTGAAGGGAAATCAGGCCATCCGGAGACCAGTCGTCACCGGATATGAACAGGAGCAGTATGTCGAGATTCTTGAAGGCGCCTCCGAGGGAGATCAGGTGATCGTGAAAGGGCAGGAGTTGATCAAGGATCGCTCCACGGTCCGGGTGATCGAGGGGAGTTAACATTCGATGGACATGATCCGAGGTTCCCTCAAGAATCCTGTGGCCCGATTGATGGTGGCCATTGGGATCATCTTGCTCGGAGCTATTGCCTTCTCTAACCTCGCCATTGATCTCTTTCCAGAAATTTCCTATCCCGTTGTCTCTGTGGTGACCGACTATCCAGGGGCAAGCCCTGAGGATGTGGAGACCACCATCACCCGGCCCATCGAAAAAAGGGTCAGCCGCATCCAGAATGTCCGCCATGTCTCCTCCCGTTCAAGAGAGGGGTTTTCGGTTGTCACCATTGAATTTTACTGGGGAACAGACCTCGATATTGCCTCCACGGATATCCAACGATACATCAATGAAATTTTAGACATCTTTCCGGAAGAGGCCAAACAGCCCATCATCATCAAGTTCGATCCCTCTCAGATTTCAGTCATCACCCTTGCTGTCACTGGTCCTTTGGAGAATTACCAGTTGCGGGAATTGGGAGAAGATTTTATTGCCCCAAGGCTGGAGAATTTAAAGGGAGTTGCGTCAGCCAATGTCTTCGGAGGACAGGTCAGGGAGATCCAGGTTGATCTAGATCGGTCAAAACTTGAGCGGTTGAACCTTCCTCTGGACAGTGTCGCCCAGGCAGTCAGGGCAAGCCACCTGGACAAGCCTGGAGGAAGCCTTAACATAGGCAAAAGGGAGTATAGCGTCCGAACCCTTGGCCGTTCTCCGGAGGTGAAAGATCTGGAGGAGATCGTTGTCTCGCAACAGAATGGAAATCCGATCAGGGTGAGGGACATCGGAAAAGTGAAAGAGGGGTATGAAGACGTAAGGACAGAGGTCCATGTCAATGGCCTAAAAGGGGTCATCATCGGAGTCCAGAAACAGATCGGTGGCAATACGGTCTCTGTTGTGGATCAGGTTCTGAAGGTCCTTCCTCAGATCAAGAAGGAACTTCCCAAGGGAGTCTCCATCGAGGTGGTATCAGACCAGTCCATCTTCATCCGGAAATCGATCCAGAATCTCCAGAAAGAGGCGATCATGGGAGCCCTTCTGGCTGTGGTCATCATCCTCCTCTTCCTCAGAAATGTGACCAGCACCGTGATCATCGCCCATTCCATTCCCATTTCAATTATTGCCACCTTTGTTCTCCTTCATTTTGGAAAATTCACCCTCAATATCATGACCCTGGGAGGGCTGGCCTTAGGCGTAGGTCGATTGGTGGATGATGCCATTGTTGTCCTGGAGAACATCAATCGTCATCTGGACCGGGGCGAATCACCAGAAGAAGCTTCCTATAAAGGAGCGTCCGAGGTGAGCAAGCCGGTGATTGCCGCGACTATCACCAGCATCATCGTTTTTCTTCCTCTCACGTTTGTCAAAGGGATTGCGGCGCTGTTGTTCGTTCAGATGGCTTATACGGTTGCCTTCTCGCTTCTCGCCTCGCTGTTCGATTCATTGACCCTTGTCCCCCTTCTCACTGCCAAATTTCTTCGGCCGAAGAAGGAGGTGGAGAAATCCTCATGGGGTCAGAGGATGCTTCTCAAAACCCAGCCCTTCTTTTCATGGTTGGATCAACACTATCAGAATACCCTTCAGTTTGCATTGTTCCATCGCAAACTGGTTGTCTCGGGCGTGGTGGCTGTTTTTGCAGGCACACTCTTTATGATTCCGATCATCGGGACGGAATTTTTTCCCGCTTCGGATGAAGGTCAGATCCGGATGTCCATGAGACTGGCGGTAGGATCTTCTCTCGAAGAGACAAAGAAGGTAGTCGGAGAAGTAGAGGAGATCGTCTTCTCAGAGGTGTCTGAATTAAAATCTCTATGGGCGAGGGCAGGTTCGGGCAGAGGCAGGTCTGTGATCTTCAGTGGAAGGTTCGCCGGTCCCCATACTGGAAACGCCTCGCTCATGCTGGTCGATCAATCGGAGCGGGATAGATCCGCGGAGATGATCGCCCGCAAGCTCAGGGAGAAGGCCAGGAACATTCCTGGCACCATCATCGTTGTCTCTCCAGGAGGGATCGTCTCAAGGGTGATGAGCTTTGGCACGGATGAAGCGATCAGCGTGGAGATCCTCGGGTTTGATCTTGCCACGGGCAGTCGTCTGGCCAGAGAAGTTGACGGGATCCTCAGAGAGGTCCGGGGGGTCACAGACATTCAGATCGGTCGAGAAGAGGGGTTGCCTGAATATCAGATCAAGTTTCAGCAGGACCGGTTAGCCAAGATGGGGCTCACCACCTCGCGAGTCGCTGAAAACGTGAGAGGCGCCATCGAAGGCATTGAAGCCTCCATCTATGTTGATCCTATCACAGGCCGGGAGCGTCAGGTGAGAGTTCGGCTCCGTGAGGAAGACAGAAGTCATCCACAGGATCTGAACCGTATTCCCCTTCCCGTTTCAGGGGGAAAGGTTGTGCCTCTGGAGAATGTGGCTGAAGTGGTGAGAACGACCACCCCTGCGCAGCTGGAGAGAAAGTATCAGCAGAGGGTTGTCTATGTGACCGCCAATACCAGCGGCA
>Ga0194112_10005981_pt1 | contig 16237 bp, 15 predicted proteins | sample TA2MahC400mmetaG_FD_146191 | JGI IMG/M metagenome (GOLD analysis project Ga0194112, IMG submission 146191) | Freshwater microbial communities from Lake Tanganyika, Tanzania - TA2015016 Mahale Deep Cast 400m | ecosystem: Environmental > Aquatic > Freshwater > Lake | place: Tanzania: Lake... | reverse complement strand
TCCCTCGTGTCAAGAAGCAATTGCCAACGCGCATTGCCCGATTCTTCAACAAAACCGTGAAGTACCATATCAACCCCACCGGGAATTTTGTGATTGGCGGACCCCACGGGGACACCGGATTGACCGGGCGCAAGATCATCGTGGACACCTACGGCGGCAAAGGCGCCCACGGTGGAGGTGCCTTCTCGGGCAAAGACCCTTCCAAAGTGGACCGATCAGCCGCCTATGCGGCGCGTCATATTGCCAAGAACATGGTCGCTGCAGGAGTCTGCGATCAAGTCTTGGTGCAAGTGGCCTACGCCATCGGGGTTGCCGAACCGGTTGGCCTCTACGTGAACACCTACAACACCGCGAATGTCCGCGATGCCCAAAACAAAAAACTCAGCGACGGCGAGATCGCCGGACGCATCTCCAAGATCTTCGACATGCGCCCGGGCATGCTCATCAAGCGCCTCAAGCTGATGACCCCCATCTATTCCGAAACTGCGGCTTATGGGCATATGGGCAGACCCCATACCAAAGTCAACAAAACCATCCGCTGGGGAACAGGAGCCGATCAAGTGCGCAACGTACCCGTGGAGCTCTTCACCTGGGAGGCCCTCGATCAAGTCGCCGCTGTCCGCAAGGCCTTCAAGCTTTAACCGGACCCGCGCCCCCAATTCCCTTTTCGCTCCCGCATTCCTTCAGGATTTAGGAAGCGAGAAGTTTGAGCCCTTCGAGGGCGGAGGCATCTTGGGGTGTAAATCGTAACACGCGCTCAAACAGCACTTTGGCCTCCGCTTTCTGTCCCAGAAAGTATCGAGTCCACCCGGTCATCAGCATGGAATAATAATCAAAAGGGGATAGACGAAGGGAAACCTCCAGGTACTTCAAGGCCTCGGGGTAATTCTGACGATAATAATAAATCAAGCCCAGTTGATAGTTGGCGGTGGCATTGCCGTGGTCTTGCTTGAGTATGGCTTTGTACAGGGATTCGGCACGGACCCAATCCTCCTTGGCGGTTACCGGCAACAACAAACCCGTTTTCGGAAATGGCAATATTTTGGCTGATTTTCATGGAATTCTTTGGATTCTGAGCGGGTATTGACCTCAGACCTGGCGAGAGGTTTAATTGGTAATGCGAACCGACCCGCTTGTTTCGTCAAAAAAAACGCGGTACGTTCGCAGCGGCCAGCCGGCTGGTCCGCGGACAGCAGCCCCATCCAGCAAGGAGAATCTGGAATCGCAACAAGCACATTGCAGGATCATCAAGGAATCGAGTACCGAAACCCTGTGGCAATTTTGGCTGGGGGCGTAGGTGCAGGCCCGGTCATAGGCTTCGAAGCGATCCAGTCCTGAGCGGTATAACACAATTCCACGGTAACCAGCGTCGAGATAGGCGTAGTTGCCAACCAGTTGCAATCGGCTGTAGGTTGGTAACAAAATGTTAAGGTAAAAATCCACGGGGACCATCGGTACCTGATCGGCCGGAGCCTTGCCTCGACAACCCATAACCAAGAGGACCAGGAGGAGGAAGACCCGACGCAACTTGCTTGCAATGAGGGTCTTAATTGGTTTTTGATCCATCTTGAGGAGGGTAGGAATAGAATCCTTGTCCGCTTTTGCGGCCATGATGACCTTCTTGGACCAAGCGTTGTTGAATGGGGCTGGGTTCAAAGCGTGCCGGGCATCCCAGGCCTTGGTAGATGGAGGTGGTAACCGATAAGTTGGTATCCACTCCGATCAAGTCCATCAGCCGAAAGGGACCCATTCGAAAACCTACGGATTCCATCAGGCGATCGATGTCTTGGTGAGCAAGACCCCCTGCGTTTAGCAAGCGAAGACTTTCGGCATAATAAGGGCGGGCGACTCGGTTAACGATGAACCCGGGAGCGTCTTGGGCCCGAACCACGATTTTGTTCATGCGTTGGGCCAGGTCTTCGGCTTGTTGAGCAACGGAGGGCAGGGTCTGCGGCCCGGAAATGACCTCCACCAACTTCATGATGGTGGCCGGATTAAAAAAATGGAGGCCGACCACCCTCTCTGGCCTGGACAAGCCCTGGGAGAGCACTTCCATGGGGATCGAGGAGGTGTTGCTGGCGATGATGAACTGCGGACCGTTCTGCTGTTCCATGGCGAGGAACAAGGCTTGTTTGGGGGCGGCCTGTTCCACAATGGCTTCGATCAGCATGTCCCCCACGGCGTCTTCGAGGCGGTGGGTATAGACGATTCGCCGCTGGATCTTGGCGGCGTCCTCCTCGGACAGTCGGCCTTTGGCTACATTTTGTTGGAGATTTTGGGCGATGCCCTGGCGAGCCTTGTTCAAGCCCTCCTCTTGCACATCGTACAAGAGGGTTTGCAGACCCAGGGTGGCGCAGAGCTGGGCAATTCCTTGGCCCATGGTGCCTGCACCCGCAACAACAACGGTATTCAGGGTTACGCTCATTGGTTCAGCCTGCATGACCGAATTGACGCACAAACCGCAGATCGTTTTCGTAAAAAAGTCGAATGTCAGGAATCCGATGTCGTAGCATGGTAAGTCGTTCGATTCCAATACCAAAGGCGTATCCGCTGTAAACATCCGGATCGATTCCGCAATTCTCGAGGACCTGAGGATCGACCATGCCGCAACCTAAAATTTCGACCCATCCGCTGTGTTTGCACACACCGCATCCGCTTCCAGAACACAGAAAACAAGTTACATCCATTTCGGCGGAGGGCTCGGTAAAGGGGAAATAAGAAGGTCGGAAACGAATTTGTACCGACGGCCCAAAAAGAAAGGTTGCAAAATCGTACAAGACTTTTTTGAGGTCGGCAAAGCTGACATCCTGATCGATGTACAGACCCTCGACTTGGTGGAATTGCATATGGGATCGGGCCGAAACCGTTTCGTTGCGGTAAACCCTGCCCGGAGAAACGGTGCGCAGGGGCAATTGTCCCTTCATCATTTCCTTGACCTGTACGGAAGAGGTATGGGTCCGCAACAAATAGGCCGGATCCAAGGACACAAAGAAGGTGTCCTGCATATCCCGAGCCGGATGGTCTGCGCCAAAATGGAGGGCCTCAAAATTGTGCCAATCGTCCACCAATTCGGGGCCATCGGACCAACGAAAGCCAAGTTTGCCGAAGAAATCGAGCATGAGGTGGCGGGTGAGGGCCAGGGGGTGTCGGGAGCCCCGTCCCCAAACGGGCGGGGGCAGCGTGGCGAGGTCGGGTCCTTCGGAGGGCCCTTGGCTTGAGGGGTCGCCCCCTGGCCCTGGGCCGGTGGGCCGGCCGGCCGAAGCCTCCTTCCAACGGGTTTCCACTTCCTGACGCAGGGCATTGAGGGCCTGTCCCACGGCTTTCTTCTCAGGGCCACTCAGGGCCCTGAAAGCCTCGAACAAAGCGGTGACTTCCCCCTTCTTACTCAGGAATTTCAAGCGGTAGGCTTCGGCACCCGCCACCCCACCCAAATCGAACCCCGCCGCTTCGCGGCGGACCGATTCCAACGCCTTATCCCACGAAAATTCTTCGGATGCCATGCTTTATTCGTTTTGTGTTGCGGCTGAAATTAACGCGAATAATTCGGGGCTTCGCGGGTGATGTCGATCCCGTGAGGATGACTTTCCCGCAACCCTGCATTGGTAATCCGAATCATGCGGGCCTCCCTCAACGCTGCCAAGTCAAAGGCACCGCAATACCCCATCCCTGCCTTGAGGCCTCCGATGTACTGGTACATAACTTCTGACAAACTCCCTTTGAAAGGAACCCTACCCACAATTCCTTCGGGAACCAATTTCTTGATCTCGTCCTCGGCGTCTTGAAAATACCGATCCTTGGAGCCTTCCTTCATCGCTTCGATGGAACCCATACCCCTGTACGTCTTGAACTTACGGCCTTCGTAGATAATCGTTTCGCCGGGAGATTCTTCCACCCCGGCAAACATCGAACCCGCCATGATGCAATCAGCCCCGGCAGCCAAGGCCTTCACAATATCTCCGGAATACCGTATTCCCCCGTCAGCGATCAAGGTAACCCCGGTGCCGAGCAGGGCTGCTGCAACCTCCATTACAGCGGTCAATTGAGGAACACCAACGCCGGCTACAACCCGTGTTGTGCAAATACTCCCAGGACCCACGCCCACTTTGACAGCATCAGCACCGGCATCCACCAACATACGCGCGGCTTGCCCGGTAGCAATGTTACCAACCACCAAATCAATCGACGTGCCGACAAGCTTCCGCACCGTGGCCAATGCCTCCAGAACACCGCGCGAATGCGCATGGGCTGTATCAATGGTGATGGCATCCACTCCTGCTTGCACCAAAGCCTGGACACGTTCGGCCAAATCCCCCGTGACCCCCACCGCTGCCCCCACTCGGAGACGGCCCATGGGGTCCTTGCAGGCCATCGGAAAATCTTTGATCTTGAGAATGTCTTTGTAAGTAATAAGACCCACCAAATGCCCTTTTTCGTCCACCACCGGAAGTTTCTCAATTTTGTGCTCCTGCAAGATACCTTCCGCCTGCCGCAGGGAGGTTCCTGCGGGGGTAGTAATCAAATTTACCTTGGTCATCACCTCCGAAACAGGGCGATGGGGGTCAGTTTCGAATCGCAAATCGCGGTTGGTCAAAATGCCCACCAATTTTCGATGTTCATCCACCACCGGAATACCACCGATTCGGTTTTCGGCCATCAAATCCAGGGCCTGGCCTATCCGCGCATTCATCGAAAGGGTAATCGGATCCACAATCATCCCGCTCTCGGAGCGCTTGACCTTGCGGACTTCCTGAGCCTGCCTTTCGATGCTCATGTTCTTGTGGATCATGCCCAATCCCCCGTTCTGGGCAATGGCAATAGCCATTACCGACTCGGTAACCGTGTCCATCGCCGCAGAGACTATGGGAACCTTGAGCTCGATATTCCGGCTCAATCGGCCGGTAATGCGGACATCCCTGGGCAATATTTCGGAGTAGGCGGGCAACAAAAGGACGTCATCGTACGTCAAGCCTTCCCCTACAATTCTTTGGCTAAAATCCAGCATGGCAAATGTTTTATTTGCCAAGCAAATTTAGGGCGTTTAACCTGCCCTTGTATATCAAATTTACTTTTAAGGGAAACGATGCCTTGTCCCCACGTGATTGTATGGGATAATGCCCAGACAATGCCTACAATTTGTAGGATCCGTGGCTTTGTTTTCTTTTTATTCAAACAGAAGATGAATTTCACTGAGCGTGCTTCCTACACGCAATATCCGGGAATTCCTTGGCGAAGGCTTCCCATTGGGCATCCCGTTGCTGTTCAAAACGTTGATGCGCCTCACTGCCCTCAAAGCGAGGACGATGGGCGTCCGCCGTGAACAAGGACTCAATGCGAGGAAGCAAAGCAGCGGCTTCGGCTTGCATGCAATATTCGGCCAAACGATCGTAAACAAAAGCCGTGGAGGCATAATTCGGGTGCACCAAATCGGTATCGTAATATCGGTAATCCCGTAACACATCAATAAGCCACTCGTACGATGGGATATAATGCGCGTTTGGAAATTGCTCGCAGAGCCCATGGGCCAAATCCAACAAACGACCTTTGCTGCGGTTATTTTCGATAAGGCCATCTCTAGAATGTCGTACCGGGCTTACGGTCAGCCATATCTGCAATGCAGGCTTCCAATTCATAATTTGTTGCAACAAGAGGGCCCAAGATTTCAACATTTCTTGCACGGGCATTAACCTTCGCTCAAAAAGATTCGCCGGAAAGCGATGGCAATTCGCCACCGGTTCACCGCTTGATCGGAGAAAATACACATAGGCTGTCCCTAGCGTAAGCACCAAAGTGTGAGCCTTTTGAAGCGCTTGTGCTCCCGCATCGATGGCATGCACCGCTTGTTCCTTGGCTTGTTCCAAGTTGGGGTGCGATAGCTTGGAATGCAAGTTCCAGTGATGCCAGACCCCATCCAAAAGTTGCCAGTCATGGAGATTCCAGGGGATTTCTTGTCCCTGGGCTCGGCACCAATACGCTTGGAGGTGGTCGTGCAAGGAAACAGGATCGAAAATGGTCCCTGTGGGTTGCCAGCTTACCTCAAAAAGATGACGCTGCAACTGGCTTCCCATCCGCTCGGAGAAGCATGAGCCCATCAGCAAGAGCGAATCGGCATGGCCGATGCGTTCCCCTCGGTAGGTCCACTTCAGGAGCAAACGTTCCTCCGGCGCAAAGCCCATCAATGTCCTTTGGGACCGAATTGGATTTTCACATAGGCCACCACCGCCAGCATTTCCTGCTCTTTGAGAACGTTCTTGTAGGAGGGCATGCTGTTCTTGCCCTTCATGAGCAGTTCCATGATTTGGGTCTTGTCCAAGCGACTTTCATTGAGATTCTTGGCGCCTCCCAGGCCTTTCTTTCCATCATCGCCGTGGCACAGGGCGCATTGCGCCAAAAAGACGGATCGGCCATGGGCAACCAAGTCGTATTTGGGATTTTCTTTCCCGGATTTGTCTATGGGATCGGTCACCACTTGAGCAAGTTCGGGATTGGTCTGGAGGGCTTGATGAAAATTAGCTTCCGCAAAATCTCTTTTGATCATTCTGGGTGATCTGGTTTCGGAAACTCCGTAGGAATAGAGGATCAAGAACAAAGAGAGGGTGGCGAGAAATTTGTTGTTACGGCGATAACCGACCACGGCTACAGGGATGGCCAAAAAGACTGCCCCCAATTTGACCCAGAACCAAGAACCCACCCCAATGCTTGCGTTGTTATAGGCCAGATAAAGCCCGGTGATCAGAAATAGGCTGGAGACAATCATTTCGAGGATACGGGTTTTGGCGGTGAATTTGGTCAATGTGGTCGGGCTGATCCAAATCAAGACGCATTTAATGAGGTAAATCAACAAAAACAAGACCACCGTCAGGGTGTGGGTATGGAGCATTCCGGTTTGCATGGCTGGCTATGGGGGGTTAGGAGATGGTTTACGCAAATTTCAACAAGTTCTCCTTAACTTGGTGCATGTTTAAAAGACGTTTTCCGAAAAATTACAGCACCATCGTATGGGCATGTTGCATAATCGCGGTATTCCTCGCCGCCCAAAATGCGCGGGCACAGGCCCACCTTCCTTTTAACGGGGTCAGGGACTTAAGGTCCCCCGCTCATTTGCTCATCAACGGTAGAATCTACCTGGGGGCAGGTAAATCCTTGGACTCGGCAATGTTATTGGAAAGAAATGGCCGTATCGTCAGTGTGGGGAAGCAACTCGCTTGCCCCGCCGATGCGGTGACCGTAGATCTCCAGGGTCAATGGGTCTTTCCGGCATTGATTGAATTGATCGCCGAGGTCCCCACCAACAAAGCCTCCGGGGCCTCTGCCCGAACTTGGAGGGAAAATCCACAGATGTTTCCAGGGAGGGCCGGGGCCTACGGAGCCAACGATGCCATCCGTGCCGACCAGGTCGCTGCAAATGAATTCAAACCGGATGCCAAATGGGCTGAAGGTTATCGCAAAGCCGGTTTTGGGGCGGTCAATGCCCACATCGCGGACGGCATCGCGCGGGGTTCCTCGGTGCTGCTCAGCCCCCAGGGTCCTGAGGTTTTGGCACCTACCGAATCCCATGCGCCGGATGGACCTACGGCACTGCAGGCCATGCTGCGCAAAGAGGCAGCGGCTTTCTGGAGCTTCGAGAAAGGAAGCAGCACGCAGGATTACCCTTCTTCGTTGATGGGTTGCATTGCCTTGATGCGTCAAACGCTTTATGACGAGCAATGGTACCGCGGCTTAGGTTCCGCCAAGGGATTTACGGATTTGAATTTAGAAAGTATTGGCCGTCTTGCTTGGTTGCCTCAATTCTTTGTGACCAACAACAAATACGATATTTTGAGGGCCGAACGAATTGCCCAGGAATTCAAACGAAATTTTGTGTACAAAGGCTGCGGGGAGGAGTACATGTACTTGGATGCCATTCGGGCTTTGAAGAGTACGATTGTTCTACCCTTGCGTTTTCCGGAAGTGCCCGATCTGGGTGATCCTGTGGAGGCCAAGCGTATCGGCCTGAATTCTTTGGTTCATTGGGACCAGGCCCCGGCCAATGCCTCGGTGCTTCGCAAAGCCGGAGTCTCCATTGCCCTCACCTCGAACGGCTTGGACAAGCCTGAATCCTTGCCCACCGCTGTTCGCCAAGCCATTGCGGCCGGGCTTTCCTTTGATGAGGCCGTGGAGGCCCTGACCAACACCCCTGCACGCTTACTGGGTGTGGATTCCCTATTGGGCTCCATCACCCCCGGTAAATTGGCCAATCTGATCATTGCAAGCGATTCCTTGTTCAAGGAGGGGAGCGAAATCCGTTCGCTATGGTTGCAGGGGCAGCATTACCCCTTCAAGCCTTATGAGGGTCCGGCGCGCTGGGCAAGCGGTAAATACAGGGTCACCGAAGGACCGCTCACCGGCCTGCACCTCTCGATCCCTTCCAAATCCAGCGGCGGGAAATCCACCGTGCCCACCTTTGTCCTGCATGCCACCGATAGTACCCGCCTTGATGCCAAGGCGGAACCAAGAGGTGAATTTTATCAATTAATGTTTGAACATAAAGTTGCAGGAATTCCTTCTCCGTTGCGTCTGCTGTTATGGCAAAGTGGAACAAGCCTCTTTGGCCGAATGAATAATGCGGACGAAAGTTCCCAGCCCTTCGCCGCCGTGATAGATTCTGCAGGATCAGTAACGGCTCCCAAATCGGACTCCTCTGCCAAGGGAGCCACCGCAACCAAAATCCATTACCCGGAGCCTTGGGACAGTTTGAAAATTTTTCCGTATACCGATCTTGGGCGTATCCACGATCCGGACGGATCTCCTTCGCCTTCCTCGCCGCGGATACCCACAAACTGGTTAATTCGGGAGGCGACCGTTTGGACCAGCAGTGCAAGCGGCAAGCTGGAAAACACCGATGTGGCGATTATAAACGGCAAAATCGCAGCCATTGGTCCCAAACTTGATCCCAAAGTCCACTTCAAAGGGCTAGACTATCGAACGATTTATGCGGCAGGCCTGCATTTGACCCCGGGTCTTATCGACGAACACAGCCATATCGCGATCACCCGAGGGGTGAACGAGGGGACCCGTTCGATTACCTCCGAGGTGCGGATCGGGGATGCCCTAGACCCGGATGATCCGAACATTTACCGCCAACTAGCAGGAGGGGTGACCACCAGCCACTTGTTGCACGGTTCGGCCAATTCGATTGGAGGCCAAACCCAGCTGATCCGTATGCGTTGGGGGGTCACGGATCCCGAAAAGCTTAAGTTCGAAGGCGCTCCAGGTTTCATCAAATTTGCCTTGGGCGAAAACGTCAAGCAATCCAATTGGGGCGATCGCAATACGGTACGTTTTCCGCAAACCCGAATGGGCGTGGAGCAAACCATCATGGACGGATTTCTTCGTTCCATCGAATACGAACGCCTGCGGCAAGAGAATCCCGGAATTTACCGCAAAGACCTGACCATGGAGGCCTTGCAGGAAATCCGTAACAACAAAAGACATATTACCTGCCATTCGTATGTACAATCCGAAATCAACATGCTGATGAAGGTTGCAGATTCTATAGGCTTCAAAGTCAATACGTTCACCCACATTTTGGAGGGATTCAAAGTGGCCGACAAAATGAAAGCGCACGGGGTCAATGCCAGCAGTTTTGCGGATTGGTGGGGCTACAAGTACGAAGTCATCGACGCTATTCCCTACAACGCAGCGATTTTGCATCGCATGGGCGTGAATGTGGCGATCAATTCCGACGATGCGGAAATGGCCAGGCGCCTTAACCAGGAAGCGGCCAAGGCCGTTCGTTACGGAGGAATTGACGAAGAGTCTGCGCTTCAAATGGTCACCATCAACCCGGCACGCATGCTCCGGGTCGATCACCGTATCGGCAGCATTGAAGTCGGAAAAGACGCTGACCTTGTGTTATGGAACGGTCACCCACTTTCGGTGTACAGCCATCCGTTGCGCACCATGGTCGAAGGTCGAACAGCCTACGAAGCGGAAGCGGACCGCAAAGACCACGAGGCCCGCGATGTCCTTCGCAGTCGCTTGGTCCAAAAGGCCCTCAAAGCCCGCAGCGAAGGAGCAACCACCGGGCCTGCCTTCCGTAGAGGCCGCCGCATGTACCACTGCGAAGACCTTGGCGGCTTGCATGATCAAGATTTGCTCTCCGAGCAAGTCCACGATCAAAGCGGAAACCACGGTTCCCATGAATAAACCGGACTAAGCACCGATGAACCGCCCCTGGAACGAATGGTTTGACCTCACCCTCCCTCTAGAAAATGCTGTAGCGGCATTCACGGTGGTGTTGGCGGTCATGCTGCTTGCCCCGCTTTTGTTCAACCGTTTGCGGATGCCGGGCATTGTTGGCCTCATCCTGGCCGGAGTGGCCCTGGGGCCCTACGGCTTCAACATCATCGACAGCCGTCAAATCACCCTATTTTCGAAGGCTGGGCTTTTGTACATTATGTTCCTGGCCGGGCTCGAACTGAATCTTCAAGAGTTTCGCAAAAGGCAAACCCAAAGCATCCTCTTTGGATTGCTCACCTTCGCGGTCCCTTTTGGACTAGGCATGTTGGTGTGCACCTCGGTGCTTGGCTTTGATCATCTCCCTTCGGTGCTGATTTCATCGATGTTTTCGACGCATACCTTGGTGGCCTATCCGCTGGTGAGCCGCATGGGTCTAACGCGTTATGAAATTGTCACGGTAGCGGTTGGAGGAACCATTATCACGGACACCCTGGTGCTCCTGATGTTACCGGTAATTACCCGCATGCAGTCCGGCGGTACAGACCCTCTTTTCTGGGGTGGACTCTTCCTGCGTCTTGTGCTGTTCGGCGCGGTTGTTTTCCGAGGCATACCCCCCTTGGTGAAATGGTTTTTGCGCAAAAGCGATGTGGGGCCCTATACCTCGTACCTGCTGGTCTTGACCCTGGTTTTCGCAGGGAGTCTGGTGGCGGAATTGGCGGGGGTGGAGGGCATTATCGGAGCCTTTTTTACCGGTCTTGCCCTGAATCGACTCATCCCGCACGGTTCTCCCTTGATGCAGCGCATTGACTTTGCCGGAAATGCCCTGTTCATTCCCTTCTTCCTGATCAGTGTGGGGATGTTGGTGGATATCAAAGTCCTCTTTCGTGGACCCCAGGCGCTATGGATCGCCCTTGTGTTAAGCAGCGCGGCATTGGTGGGCAAATGGTTGGCCTCCCGAATTAGCGGGCTTTTATTTCGCTACACACCCTATCAGCGCAGGTTGCTTTTCGGGCTTTCGACGGCCCATGCGGCGGCAACGGTTGCAGTGATCTTGATCGGTTACCAAATCGGTTTGGTCAACCTGGACGTGCTGAACGGAACAATAATTCTTGTGTTAATTACTTGCGTCGTGAGCTCCTTTGTGGTGGAGCGGAATGCCCGCGTGATTGCGCAACAGATCAAACCTTCCAGCGATACGGAACAGGATATGGACGAAAACATCATGGTCGCCCTCTCCAATCCAGCGACCGCTCCTCCCTTGTTAGAGCTCGCCATGTCCTGCCAGAATCCTGATCTTCCCGGGAATCTGTATGCCATAAGTATTGTTACAGATAATGATCCTGACTCATCGTCAACCCGCCGTGCGCGTCAAATCCTTCAAGATGCTGACCGCATGGCCGAAGCCAAGGGGCGGAATCTTGAGAAAATCCTACGGCATGATCTTAACATCGCTTCTGGCATTGTTTATGCCGCCCGCGAAAAGGAAAGTCATGAAATAATCCTTGGCTGGAACCCTGACCCTCAATTCTTGGAACGCTTCTGGGGTGGCGTTCTTCCTTCGATTCTCAAACACAGCAATCAGCAAGTCCTCATCCTGCGTGGCTCGGTATCCCTCAAAGAATTCAAAGGACTGAGCGTATGGGTGCCGACCCACTTGCCCTTGGAGCCCGGTTTTCTGTTGGCCCTCAAATCCATTCAACATATGCATCGATCCATGGGGGGCTCCTTGGATTGGTACCTCGATGAACAAGAAGAAGCGATGCTGCATCGTTTGCAAGCCGAGGGCCTGGCTCAAATTCCCGGAAATTTCAAGCGCCTCCCATCGCAGGCCATGAGCGTTGAATCCATCTTGCCCTTATGTTCTTCGTCCGAGCACCTGCCTCTGCTCATCTGCCCCAGGGAAGGCTCTATCTCCTACCATCCCGAATACGCTGACCTCCCTAAACATCTTGGCAACTCCGCCCTCTTGATGCTTTATCCTTCGGTTCCTTCCAGCGAACCCTTGCAGCGCCTAAATAACATCGAAAACGCCTTGCCCGATGGCCTGCGCCGTCCTATGGAACGCCTTCAAAGAGCCGCCGATGCCCTCAAAGAATGGCTACCCGAGGTGTATACTAAAAAGAACACAATTTAATTTTTCCACATATTGTTCTAGAATAGAAAATAATTTCTTTACCTTTGACGGTGGAGTTGATACCATAAACAAGGCGGAACCGAAAAGCCTCATGAGTAGGAAAACCTAAACCCTTTTTTATGAAAAAGTTTTTCTTTTTGATTGCAATCATCGCAGGAACTTTGACATCTGTCAATAGTTTTGGGCAGGGAAAAGGCCAAATATGGTTGGGCGGAAATGCTAATGCCAACATTATGCTTTCTCCCGAATTTGCTTTAACCCTCGGAGCGGATGGTCATTACTTTTTGATGGACAATCTCTCCTTGGGCGCTAATTTGGGTATCGCTATGATGGGAGATGAAACCACAACAAGTTTAACACCAATGGCTCGTTATTTCATTGGTAATATCTTTCCGCAAGTTTCATATCAAATTATGCCCGAAGGTGGTGGGCTTGGGGTTGGTGCTGGTTATTGGTACAATTTAAATGACAACGTCAATATTACTCCAGTTTTAAATTACGATATGGAGACAGAGGCCATTGGGTTAAATATTGGATTTGGAATTAAATTGAAGTAACTCGATTTGAATTGAAGTAACTCGATTTGAATTGAAGAGTCCAAAGGGCGGTGGCTTCCAAGCCATCGCCCTTTTTTTTGGGAAAATGAAATTTACTCTTCCGCTTTCTTGAAGCCGAGGCTCACCGAATTAATGCAATACCTTAAACTGGTGGGTTTGGGGCCGTCATCGAAAACGTGTCCCAGATGTCCATCGCAACGGGTACAACGCACTTCGATCCGAATCATCCCGTGGCTGTAATCCTTGATTTCACGGATACGGTCCGTAGCGATTCCTTCATAAAAGGAGGGCCAACCGCATCCAGCATCAAATTTGGTTTCCGACCTGAACAGCTCTGCACCGCACCCCTTGCATACATAGATTCCCGCCTCCCAAAACTGTTCATAAACGCCCGAATAGGGCCTCTCGGTGCCTTGGCGCCGTAACACACGATACTCTTCAGCACTTAGCTTCGCTTTCCAGTTTTCGTCGGAAAGGACCTTATAATCCATGGGCGTATCGCTGGTTGAATCGGTAGACGAAACGGTAGACGAATCGCTGGGCATGTCGTGGGTTGAATCGTGGGATTGAGCTTCTTGCGTCATCATAGGAGGGGGGCCAGAGGGTGAATGTTGAGCCAAAAGACGGTAAACAACCAAACCGGCCATACCCAAACCTGCAACCAAACCCGCGCCCACTGCCAAGGCGCCAAACAAGGTTTTCCAGCGGCGGGTTTTCATTGCTTTCGATTAGCGTTGCCTAAAGGTCCACGTAAAACGAAATTCAGCCATCAATTGTTTTTGATCATTGAAACATTGGGAAACCAGCAAGGCCGTGCAAGTATCCCCGCTCTTTTGGAGGCTTTCAAGACTGTCTAGAAGGTCTTTCATGCCCTCAAAGCGAAAATGGACCAGGCCTACAGCTTTCTTGTGATACACCGCTTCCATTCCAGATAACAACAAACTAACGCTTTGACGTCTTCGGCGTAAATGCGTGTAGGCGGGTAATCCCGTGGACATTTCTGCACCCATGGCCATGGCCGCAAAATACATGGACCCAAAGGGGTTCTTGTTCCAAAAGGAATGCCTCATGCGTATTTCGCACCCTCTGCTGTCGAGGTGATTGATCCTCAATCCAGCCAACCATGCCAGGGGCAACTTCCCAAGTAGAAGAGCCGGAAAAAGACGAATCTCCCACGGCTTCAACCAAGATGCGCTGTTTTCCTTCACTTGGTAGGTTGCGTTAAACGATTCATTAGAGCTCGTCCAGTCCCAAGGTTTCGGGTCGTGGGTACGGGAAATAAACAAAGATGGGTTGCGATGGCCTCACCACAAAAACACACATAAAGTCATTGGGGTCTTTCCAGCTTTGTTTGAAGGTCAGAAATTGTTCCTTGGTCAAGAGGCCTTTCTTGATAAATTCCTCCATAACGGAGGCCCGAACGCTCCAGCGGGTATCCAATTGGCGATGATCCAGAAGGGGCCTGCCCAGATCCAAATGCTGATCCTCGTAAGCGATGAAAACAGGGTATTTGGAAGTACCGCTGTCCAGCACTTCGTGCGCTATTCCCTGGAGATAGGAGGCATAATACCCCAAATCCCTTTCCAATTCGTTCCATTCAGCCTCTTGTTCCATGAATACGACCTTCGTTGAGCTTTCGTTGAGCTTTCGTTGAGCTTGCAAATTTAACGCCTGATCAGAAGGGCGATGTTTTCGATATGGGCCGTCTGCGGAAACAAATCCACTGGACGAAAGCGCTCCAGGCGGTACAACTCGTTCAGGGCCTGCAAATCCCGCGCTTGGGTTGCGGCATTGCATGATACGTACACAATGCGCTCAGCATTGCTCTTCAGCAGCATTTGAACAACATCTGCATGCATGCCGGCACGGGGTGGGTCCACCACCACGACATTGGGGCGACCATGGACGCTGTAAAAGTCCTCGTTCAAAAGACGGGCCATATCCCCCGCATAAAATTCGGTGTTACAAATACCGTTGGCTTCCGCATTGCGCCGCGCATCTTCGACAGCGGCCTCTACATATTCAATACCAATTACTTTGGCTGCATGTCGGGCCAAGAATAAGGCAATGCTGCCCGTTCCGGTGTAGAGATCGTACACCAGTTCATCCCCTTGCAAGGCACACCAATCCAAGGCCAATCGATACAAAGCCAAGGCCTGCCGGGGATTGGTTTGAAAAAAAGAGGTGGCGGAGATGCCAAATCGCAAACCGTCCAGGGTTTCGGTCAAGCGGTTTTGGCCTTGATGCACCTGTATTTCAAGGCCTTCCAAGCTATCATTGGCTTTGGTATTGACGGTATAGAGCCACTGATCTACTTGGGGCAGATGGGGCCTCAAGGCCTCCAGGTATGGAAGCAGGATCTCGGGCTTGTCCTCCGATACCGAAAGCAAAACCATCCATTGTCCATCCACAGTGTTTCGTAACATCAAATTGCGAAGGTATCCCTGCCGCGATCGAATGCTGTAGAAGGATAGATTCATGGCCACTGCCTGACAGTAAAAGGTATTGCGAATCAAGTCCGCCACCTCGTCCATCAAATAACAAGTTTCGATATGCAGGATTCGTTCAAAACGACCGCTCAAATGAAAACCCAGTCCCGTACCAGGAAAGCCATGGGTTGGAGCATCGATGGTCACGGACTGCTCTTGGGATTGTAGCAGTTCTTCCCTAGTCAACCAACGGCGCTCGGTGAAGGTGAACTCAAGTTTGTTGCGGAATCGATAGATCGCAGGGGCAGGTAAGGCGGGCTCAGCGTGCACGCCCTCCAAGGATAAACCGCCGATGCGGGTGAGAGCGTCGTGCACTTGTTTGGTTTTGTACACCAATTGCGTGGGGTAATCCATGTTTTGCCATTTGCAACCACCGCAGGTTCCAAAATGCTGACAAACCGGACTGACCCGATGGGATGAAGGTTCCAACAATTCCACAACCCTGCCTTGCGCGTAGCGGCCTTTGTTTCGGTAAATCTGGACCTGTGCGCGGTCCCCCGGCATGCCCCCTTCCACAAAAACCACCTTTTCATCAACCCTGGCCACCCCCAAGCCATCGACCCCCATATCGGTCACATGGCATTCCACAACAGGCATTGGCTTGGGATGGGTTCGTGGCATCGTTATGTTTTTGAAATTCAGGATTAAGCCTAGTGTTGGTCCAAGGATGGAGCCGAATGTTGGTCCAGGAATTGAACCAATATCGGCAACAAGATATCGGGGGCATCGGCATGGACCCAATGGCCCGCCCCGAGAACGGTATGAAATTCAGCGTGAGGAAAACGTTCGTGGAAGGCTTGCCAATCCTCATCTGTAACATAATTTGATTTCTCCCCTCG
>Ga0194112_10005969_pt1 | contig 16248 bp, 15 predicted proteins | sample TA2MahC400mmetaG_FD_146191 | JGI IMG/M metagenome (GOLD analysis project Ga0194112, IMG submission 146191) | Freshwater microbial communities from Lake Tanganyika, Tanzania - TA2015016 Mahale Deep Cast 400m | ecosystem: Environmental > Aquatic > Freshwater > Lake | place: Tanzania: Lake... | reverse complement strand
AGAGAAGATCGTAGTACAGTCGCCTCAAACTCACACGTGTCCCCTCCCCCATATCAAACCGAATCAATGACGTCAATCGTCCGATGAGACCCGCGAGGAAGAAGACGGTAATGGCATTCAGGCCGTAGATCTGGAAGGGCTTTGCCCACCACTTGATCCCCACCACATCGATGATCCAGTAACAGAGTGCAAAGACGTTCAACGCAAGTCCCGCCATGAATACGGAGTATGAACTCGTCCAGAGGTTCTTGTTGATCGGCAGCCAGTTGTCCATGATGAGACCCGTCAGGACAAGCAGATTTCCGATCACGAACATCCAGACGGTCTTATCTGCGTCGGAGAGTTTGCTCCGCAACAGATGGCCGGTGAAAACGCCAAACATGACGGTCGCAACGGCGGGCAACGTACTGAAGATCCCCTCCGGATCGAATCCGGGCGCCGGCGCGCCTGACCAGGTGTGCCCTCGCAGGAGCGTCGAGTCGATGTACCAGCACAGATTTCCCGTCGGTGCGAGCACCCCTGCACCATATTCCGGAACCGGAATGAATGCCATCGCAAGCCAATAGACGACCAGCAGACCGACTGTGACTGCGATCTGAACTCGGAATCCGGACCAAAGATAGATGAGCCCACCCACGAGATAGCACACGGCAATCCTCTGCAAGACGCCGGGAATGCGCATTGTCGCGAATGAGTAATTGTGGCCAAACGCGAGCCCGAACGGAAAGCCGCTGAGGACCAACCCAAGAACGAAGATGATGGCTGATCGCTGGAGCACATGGAGAGCCAACGAACCCTTGTTGTCTCCTCTCTCAACCCGTTTCGCGAATGAGAGGGTCATCGCGACACCGACAATCCAGAGAAAGAACGGAAATATTGTATCCGTGAACGTCCACCCATCCCACGCGGCATGTTTCCAGGGGGCATAGATTTGATTCCAATCGCCGGGATTATTCACGAGCATCATGCCGGCAATTGTCGCGCCGCGGAAGACGTCGAGCGAGAGCAATCGCTTGGTGGTTTTCGTCGAAGTATCGTCTGCCATCTGAATCTCTCCTTGTGAGGCTGAGGATGCAACGAAGCGGGCCAGTGCCGGACCGACACATCATGTCTCAAGACCAGGCACAGCGTACTTTATTTTTCCTTCGTAGAGCGTCATCTGCACCTCGAAATCCTTGTTCAGGAGCACGAGATCTGCATCCTTTCCGACGGCGAGAATCCCTTTCCGATGTTCCAACCCGAGCACCTTCGCGCCATTGAGCGAGGCCATCCGCACGGCATCGGTCAGGGGAACCTCGACCTCCCTCACCATGATCTTCACCGCTTCCTCCATCGTGAGCGTACTTCCGGCCAGTGTCCCATCTTCCAGATATGCGGTCTTTCCCTTCACGAAAATCTTCTGATCCATGAAGTGGTATTCGCCTTCCGGCATTCCGCATGCACGAATGGCATCGGTGATGAGAATGATTCCCCCTTCGCCTTTCACGCGATAGATGAGTTTCATCACAGCCGGATGAACATGAATGCCGTCGGCGATGAGTTCCACCTTCAGCTCATTGTGCAGGAGCGCGCCCGTGATCACCCCCGGCTTCCGATGATGAAACGGCTTCATCGCATTGAACATATGCGTGACATGGGCGGCGCCATTGTCGATGGCATTCAGGACATCCTGATATGTCGCTACGGAATGCCCGATCGAGAGGACAACTCCATGCTTCGCCGCCTCCCGCATCACCTGATCGACTCCTTCCAGCTCCGGTGCGATCGTCATGAGTTTGATGGACCCCCGGCTCGCGGCAAAGACCCGTTTCCATTTCTGGACATCGGGCTTCCAAAGGTACTCCACCTTCATGGCGCCGTGTTGTTCCTTGTTGATGAATGGTCCTTCGAGGTGGATGCCCCAAACGTTTGATCCGTTTGCCCCCTCACAGAAATCCGCTATGCGGCTCACATCGGCGATCAGCTCGGGCTCGCGTTTGCTGTACAGCGACGCGAGCATGCCGGTGGTTCCGTGCTCGAAAAAGAACTTGGAAATATTTTCGACCGCCTCACTGCTCATGTCGGCGAATCCGTGCCCTCCTCCACCGTGAACAAGCAAGTCTACGAACCCCGGCGTCAGGATCATCCCTTCGGCATCGATCACCGTGCACCCCTTGGGCGTCTTCACATCTTTCACACCCCCAATTTCGGCTATCTTCTTCCCCTCGACGACGATTGTTCCGCGACTGAGGATTCGAAAGGGAGTGACAATTTCAGCATTCGTAATGACGAGATTCATAGATCGGCATCACCTCCGATGGACGGCAAGTTCGAACAAGCGGTTTCGAAAACATCTTGTGCAGAAGTCTTCGGCAAATGTGTCGAAAAATGCGGGAACAATCAATTCGCGCGATTCGATGCTCTCCTCACCTCAACAGTCGGCCTTTCCAACACGCCGGTCGGCAATTCCCTCACACAGCTGTTCGACGAATTCAACACTCCGCTCAACATGTTTTGAAATGACCTGTTTTGGGTCTCTGCGTCGTATTCCCACCCGATGTGGATCGGGTACGCAAATTGAAGAATGCAGATCGTGGGTTTTTCCCAACGATGAATACTCAATTCGAGATAGCATAAGGAGTCCACCCATGTTTGGATTTGATGATCCTGAGGCGTTCTGGCTCAATGTCACGAATGTCGCTCTCGGTATTGTGGTGCTGATATGTCTGGGCGCAGTCGGCTATGCGGTTGTTGGCGAGGTTCTCGACCGCATTCGCAAGCGTGCGCTCGTCGCCGCTGACGACCACGCCACACTCGTTCCGGGTTTGGGGGTCACAATGGCCGACGGAGGTGAACGGATCGACAATCCCTCCGGCACATACGTCGCGCCGAACGGCGACATCGTTCGGAACCAGAAAAAGGCGCCAAAGAAGTCGAGTGAGCGCGCGTTCGGCTGATGGGTATGCGCCGAATCGGTCTCACATTCATTACGATCCCGGTCGTTGATATTCTCATGGAGGTCGAATGAGCCACTCAGCCAAGCGATGCCCGTTTCTTCGGGAAGCACAGGTGAAGAGCTGCCACGCATCCGGTATTCGAAAACAGATCGTGCGCGACGCTGATGCTCCCCACGAGGAGTTGTGCACATCGACACGGTATACATCGTGTCCGCTCGTCAAAGAATGCCACGAAGAGCGTTCGGCACACAGCCGCTGTCCGTTCCTCCACGAATCGCTCGTCCAGTATTGTGCCGCCACGCCGGTCACAAAATACATCCCATACAGCGAGTCGCTGATCACCCGTTGCGGCACCCGAAACCACCAATACTGTCCCGTCTTCGTTTCGCATGCCAAGCCGGCACGCGTCTCGAGTGATTCCCACGACGCGGAACTCCGGAATGCAGACGATGGCGATCTCATGGTGGAAGGGATTCCGGTCTCGTCTTCTCTGCAGTACACGCCGAATCACATGTGGATCGATCTTGAACCGGACGGTGATATCCATATCGGGCTTGATGCGTTTGCAAGCCACGTGCTCGGAGCGATCGAGGGGGTGAGTTACCTCCCCAACACATCAGGAGGGAGACCCGCAGCATTGGTTTCGACGCGCGGCATCGATCTCCCGATTGTCTCCCCGGTCGACCTGCGTATTTTCAGCACCAATACAACCGTGCGGGCTCACCCCGAGTACCTCGCGCACCATCCATACACACTCGGTTGGCTGTTTGAGGGAACAATGAGTCGCAAGGAGCATTCGTCCGCGGGGAACGGAGGCGCAGGCTTCATCGAGGGCGAGGAGATCGTCCCGTGGATCAAATCCGAGGTGAGCAAATTGACAACCATCGTTCATGACCATCTCCTTCCCCGCCACCCGGATTTCCTCGGAGCAATGGCGGACGGCGGGAGCCTGAGTCCCGACATGACGAGACATCTCGATCGTGAGGAAGTTTTGTTCCTCTACAACGAATTCTTCTCACCATCTCGTCACCGGGAGAAAACGGAATGAACAGTGGTCGACTCTCTTTTCTGGCCGGACTCGTCGGAATGCTTCTGATCGGATGGGTCTTTTTCCCGTCATTGCTCTATCAGAAGGAACCTCAGCCGCTGCAGTTCAGCCACGCCGTCCATACGGGAGAAGCCGTCGGCATGACGTGCGACAACTGCCACACCTTCACGGCGGATGTCCGCTCCATGGCGATCCCCCGACTTTCCAACTGCAAAGAATGCCATTCCGAAGTACTCGGAGAGAGTGAGGCAGAAAAGCGGCTTGTTGATGAGTTTGTTGCGCATGATCGGGAAATCCCCTGGCGCACATACTCCCGCCAACCCGACAATGTCTATTTCTCTCACATCCAGCATGTCCAGATTGCAGAGATTGAATGCGAACGATGTCATGGTTCGCATGGGAAGAGCGAGACGCTGACCGATCGTCAAATCAACAGGATCAGCGGTTACAGCAGGAATATCGAAGGACAGATCATCCCGGGATTGCGATTCAAAGCATGGGACCGCATGAAAATGGACGATTGCTCGGATTGTCACGACGAACGAGGCGCATCCAACAGCTGCCTCAAATGCCATAAGTAGGATTTCTCATGTCAAGCGCACTCTCTCGAAGAAACATATTGAAGCTCGCCGGCGGATCGGCATTGGGATTCCTTCTTTCGCCGATGCCGTGGAAGATGCTGGATGACATCTCCATCTGGACACAAAACTGGTCGTGGATTCCCAAGCTCCGGCGCGGACCGGTGACGCACAAGTATACGAGCTGCACCCTGTGCCCCAATGCATGTCGCGTGAACGCCCGCATGATCTCGGAGACACCCGTCAGTCTCTGGGGAGCACCGGACCCCTGTGTCGGCCACAGTTACCTTTGCTCGGTTGGTCTCGCAGGACACCATCTTGCCTATCATCCGTCGCGAGTCAGGAACGCACACCGGTTCACTGCGACAGAAAACGGCATCTCCTCAGAACAGCTTTCGGTAGAGGACGCCATCGCTCATATCGCAAAGATCTTGCACAATATTCACGTTCGGCCCGAGGAGGGCGAGTTCGCATTATTCGATTGCCGACCGCACGGAATGGTGTCGGATATTCAGCAGATTTTCCTTTCTCACGTCCTAGGTGCGCGCTACATCGTTCCCGACCATCATGAGGGACGATTCATGCGTGCGTTGATGGAAATGACCGAAGATCCCGGTCAATCATACGGCCTCGACTTTTCTCGAACGCGCACACTATTAAGTTTCGGTGTATCGCTCTTCGAGGGTTGGGGAATCTCGCCACTTGTCGTTGAGCAGTTTCGATCTCGGCGCGAGGAGTTCAACATTATTCAGATTGATCACCATCAATCATCCTCCTCGATTGTTGCCGACACGCATATTGCGATCAAACCCGGAACGGAAATGGCGTTGGCGCTCGGCCTGGCGCACGTCATTGTAGGGGAGCGCCTGTATGATCCAGCATCAGCGGCCCGCGCCGTTGATCTCAAGAGGAACAAACCCTTCTCCTTCATGGACCTGACAAGGCGCTTTCCCCCCGGCCGGGTGGCTTCCGTGACCGGCATCCCTGAAGATGTCATCGTTCGTACAGCGAGGGAGTTTGCATCAAATCGTCCGGCGACGGCAATCGCCGATGACTTTGCCCCTGCGGAGCTCATCCACTCTGTCTGGATCCTGAATCACCTCGTCGGTGCAACTGGAAAGAACGGGAGTGTGGTCCAGAAGCGTCCACTGCCGCAGCCGTGGAAGGGTGCTCATCGGACTCCTCCAACCCGACTTCGCAATGTCCCCGATCACTCGCTCCGTCTCCTGATGATCGATGCTTCTGCGGCTGATACGACCGTTTCATGGCCTGATCTTCGACGCAAGATGCGTGCGGAGAATGCGACGATCGTTCTCTGTTCACCGTACCGGCCGAAGCGCGGCGAGTCGGTCGACTACCTGATACCCATTCACGCACCGTACGAAACGGTTCGGGCTAATCCATCCGGCGAATATGTTGCCACCTCCGCCTTTCAAATCAGCACTCCACTGTGGAGCAAAAGCGAGGAGGGATGCGAGACCTGGCAGATTCTCCAGCGCGTCGTCAGCGCGTCAGACGCGATGACGAAGGAGGAATTCGCACAGCTCGAACCGGAAGAACTTCTACGGCTGCAATGCGATGCGATCTTCAATTCGAAAAGAGGAACGATCCATCACCCCAACAACGATGAAACCATCCCTCTCGGCAGTGTTCTTTCGTCCGGCGATTTCTACGCAACGCTCATGGAAGGCGCCGCATGGTCGGATGATGGAGTCGCAACGAGTACGAACGGACGGTTGTTTCTCATGGGAAAGTCCACGTCATCGGCACAGAGGTTTGCAGAGTCAGTGCTGGCCTTCGACAATGCTGGCATCGACAGCAATCCCTCATTCCCTCTCCTCGTCGTCCCGGTTGGAGAGGATGTTGCGGCTCGTTTTGGTCATGTCTCACCCATTTTGTCCAAGATTTACCAAGAATCCGATCTGAAACCGAGATCCCGATTCGCGTATCTCCACCACGAAACGGCCCGCCGATTCAAGCTCGCCGCCGAACAGAGAGTCATCATTCATTCACCGCATGGCGCGACAGAAGCTATCGTACGTTGCGATTCGTCGGTCCGGCCTGATACGGTTCAACTCTCTGTTTCACAGCTCGATGCAATCTCTCCTACTCGGCCTCGCATCATCAATTCGTATGGGGGGAGGGTTTACACAGACCAACCGATATTCGTACGAATCGAGAGGGCCAGATCATGAAGAGTATTGAAATCTCGCCCTCCCAGTATGTTATGGTGATTGACGCTGATCGGTGTACGGGATGTGGGGCCTGCATGGTCGCCTGTGCGATCGAAAACAACGTCGCACCCGCACACCCGGATGCCACCGATCGCACCGGCGTCACCTGGATGAAGGTGGTCAAGGTCTCATCGGGGAATAACGGGGACGGCAAGCCCGCGTGCTATCTGCCGCTCCCTTGCCAGCAGTGCGCCGCCGAGACCCCGTGCGTGACTGTCTGTCCTCAAAATGCCGTTGAAGTGGATCAACAGACCGGAATTGTGTTTCAGATGTCGCAACGATGTCTTGGATGCCGCTACTGCATGGCCGCGTGTCCGTATCACGCCCGCTATTTCAATTGGTGGGATCCGGAATGGCCCGAAGGAATGGAGCAGACGCTGAATCCCGATGTTGCCCCCCGAATGAGAGGAGTTGTCGAGAAGTGTAATTTCTGTCACGGACGATATCAGGCCGCCCGCGCCTCAGCAGCGGAACATGGTCAGGCCTCGTCGGATCCAGTGACATACGAGCCGGCCTGCGCGCAGGCGTGCCCGACACGCGCAATCAAGTTTGGTACACCCGCGAACAACGAACAGGGCGTAGGTGATCTTGTGCACAGCTCCTCCGCGTTTCGACTTCTCCCGAGACTCGGAACCGAGCCGCGTGTCTACTACCTGTCGAAACACAAGTGGATCCGACAGATGGCACAGATGGAAAAGGAAACTTCAACCGGAGAGGAAGTCCATGGATAGCAAGTTCATCACACGCGGTCTCGAACGAACGTCTCTGCGCAACTTCTCCGTGTGGGTTCTCTTTTGGGTGGTTGTTTTGGGCTTCGGTCTCTACGGCGCGTATTTGTGTCTTGCGGAAGGATTGAACCAGACGAACATGGACAACCGGTTCGTGTTTGGGCTCTGGATCTTCCTCGATCTTGCCATCATCGCATTCGGCGCAGGGGCATTCTTCACGGGGCTTCTGCTCTACATCCTGAAACGAAGCGAATTCACTGCCGTTATCAACAGTGCAGTCGTGATCGGTCTCATTTGCTACAGCGGGGCTGTGGCTGTGCTTGCAATCGACGTTGGTCAGCCCTTGCGTGCATGGTTCACATTCTGGCATCCGAATGCCCATTCGATGCTGACGGAGGTGACGTTCTGCATCTCCTGTTACCTCGTTGTCCTTGCGGTCGAGTACATGCCGATCCTTCTGAAGAATCGAAAGTTAAAGGAACGTCCGTCGCTCCTTGTGTTCCAGCACAATCTCCACAAGGTGATTCCTGTTCTGGCGGCGATCGGCGTTTTCCTTTCGTTCTTCCACCAAGGGTCACTCGGAGGGCTGTACGGAGTTCTCAAAGGGAGGCCGTTCGCCTTTCGTGAGGGATTTGGGATTTGGCCCTCGACATTCTTCCTCTTTGTGTTGTCGGCAGCAGCCATTGGGCCCAGCTTCATCCTGCTCACAACATCACTTGTTTCCAAGATTTCGCGGAAGAAACTCGTGAAGCCGGAAGTCCTCCAATCCTTGGGGAGGATTTCCGGATGGCTGCTGTTGGCCTATGTGCTGTTCAAATCGGTCGACACGCTCGTGTGGATCAACAGAACGTCCCCCTCGCTTCTTTTTTCTCCCTACGAATACTACAATCAGGAATCATTCGGGACGTGGATCCTCTTTGCGGAGATCGTCGTCTTCGGACTCGTTCCGGCGTTGATGCTTCTTACGAGGAAGATTCGTGAGCATCGCGGGTGGCTCATCACTGCGGGACTTCTGGCTTGCGCCGGCATTGCGGTCAATCGATTTGTCATGACGATTCAGACCCTCGCATTGCCGACGCTTCCGTTTGACCCGTTTCTTTCCTACATCCCCAGCTGGCAGGAGATTGCGACATTCATCGCCGTGATCGCGTATGGCGTGTTGTTGTATTCATTCTCATTCAGATATCTGACATTGTTCCCACAAGAACGAGATCTCAACTCTCTCACAAGGTGATCCCATGTTTCCATTCGTGTATGATTTTCGATGGGAAGCGACCTCTTTGATCTTCCTGGGTGTATTCTTTGCCGTCATTACAACCCTCATGATGATGGTGGCAACGGTGACTGTTCGGTCAGTGAAGGATCTGAGGACCCGGAAGATCGGGACGCTCCGCTGGCATGAGACGTTCGAAGACCTTCCAGCCGGCGCGCGTTCCTGCAGGTTTGCGATGTCGGGTTTCGCTCCCGGACGAAGCTGCGACAATTTCTTCGAATGCGGGACATGCGCCGTGTATCCACGATTTCGGTCATTGGAAGAACGGCATCGTCCGGAGGATCATGAATCGCGATCCGGCCATGGTGGTTTCGGTATTGACGAGAAACGGTACTATCACCGCGGTCACACGTGGCTTCAGGAAGAGGAGGATGGGACGTGTGTGATAGGATTGGATGATTTCGCTGCCCGACTGCTCGGTCCAAACCCGACGTATCAGCTCCCACCTGCCGGGAGCACACTCAAGCAGCATCAACCGGCATTTACGATTCAGACGGGAGAGTCGTCGGTCCGGGTGGTTTCTCCGATTGATGGGGAAGTTCTCGAGGCAGGAGACTCTACGCGCGGGTGGCTGTTGCGGATTCGCCCCTCAACTCAACTGCCACACGCCAGACATCTCTTTCGGGCCGGAGAAGCCCGCAGATGGTTCCAGGCGGAGTTGGAGCGATTGAATCGACTCGTCGAGATTCCGGGGGTTGGTGCAACGCTTGCGGACGGAGGGACGCCGGTCGATAGTTTCCGGGAGACGCGACCGGACGCCAATTGGGATGGAATCCTGGGTGTAATGATGCTCGACGTATGAGGCATTCCTCATCGAGCGAGATTGTACTTTTTGATCTTGTCGTACAACGTCGAGCGATCGATCCCGAGAATTGATGCCGCCTCTTTGACATTCCCCTCTGTTCTCTGCATCGTTACTGTGATCGCTTCGCGCTCGAGATCCTCGAGACTCATCCCCGCGGGGATATCGAATCCCTTCTTTTCTTTCTTTCCATTCACAAGGAATGAAAACGCTTCTTCAAGCAAGACGCGTGTCTTCGTCGTCACGATGGCGCGTTCAACCGCATTCTCGAGTTCCCGCACATTCCCCGGCCAGTCGTGGTCGAGAAGAATCTTCAGCGCCCCTTCGGAAATATCCTCGACCTCCTTCCCCACTTCATGAGATATCTGTTCCACAAAGTTGCGGGCCAGAAGCGGGATATCTTCCCGTCGCTCCCGCAGCGGCGGTATCTGGATATTGATCACGTTCAAACGATAGTACAGATCATCCCGAAACGTCCCATCCGCAACGGCCTTCTGGAGATCTTTGTTGGTCGCGGCAATCACGCGAGTGTCGACCTGGATCTCTTCGGATCCACCGACTCGGAAGAAGGTACGTTCCTGGATGACGCGCAAGAGATCCATCTGCAGCTTCGACGAAATGTCTCCAATCTCATCGAGAAAGATCGTTCCCTCGTGGGCCAGCTCGAACTTCCCCTTCTTCCGCCCGATGGCTCCGGTAAACGATCCCTTTTCGTGTCCGAAGAGTTCTGATTCCAGCAGGGTTTCCGCGAGGGCTGCACATGAGACACACACGAACGGTTTGTCCGCACGATCACCGGAAAAATGGATCGCCCTGGCAATCAATTCTTTTCCCGTTCCACTCTCTCCCTGGATGAGCACGGTACTTCGGAGACTCGAGACTTCGCGCACGAGCTGGAAGATCTCTTGCATCTTCTGGTTCTTGCTGATGATATCCTGGAAGCTGTACTTTCGCGTGAGCTTCTTCTTCAGAAGAAGATTTTCCCTCTGCAAGTTCTTGACCTTGATGACGCGCTCGACGAGGAGCGAGATTTCTTCGGGATTGCATGGTTTCACGATGTACTCATAGGCCCCCTGCTTCATCGCCATGATGGCGGTATCCACCGTGGCATAGGCCGTGACGATCACGACCGCCGGATCGGGGTAGAGCTTTTTCAATTCAACCATTGTCTGGATACCGTCGATGCCTCCGGGCATTTTGAGATCCACGAAGTAGAGCGCGAAATCTCTCTTACGCGCCAGCTCGAGCGCTTCCCGGCCTGTCGAAGCGGTATGCACCGTATATCCGTCTTCGCGCAGCCACGCTGCCATCGAATCCCGCATGATGTCTTCATCATCGACTACCAGAATAGCCCATTGACTTTTCATAGCACACGATCCCTTCCAACACAAGCAGTGTCATTCATGGTCAACATTACCAAGATGCTCGCGGATCAGCCCAAGACAGCTTCCACAGAACGCATCGAGCTTTGCGTCAAGTTGGTCAAGATTGGTCGAGAGAACCATTACACAGGTTCTGTCCGTGCAATGGGTCAGTCCGAACGTGTGTCCCAGCTCATGAACGAGGACCTTTTTCATCCTGAGATCAAGCAACTCCGCGTCCGATGGCAATCCGTAGAATTCTTGTCTGAGCCGCGCCAGCGAGATGACCGCAATCTGTCCCCCAAGTTGCGCCTGGCCGAAGACGAATTTCAACATGGGAATAAAGATGTCGCATTCCGTAATCCCCACCACCCGACTTACCGCTAGTGGACCAAGCGTTGCCAATTCTCTCAGTATCAAACTCGACGAGTACTGTGCCCGGCGTTCATCAAGCGCAAACTCGACACGATCAAGCGGCGGCAGGCGTTCGGTCGAAAAACCGAACACCGCGCGAATGTGGCGTTCGACGGCGTCGGACCATCGTTGTTCAATCGATCCGATGGCAACAACGCCCACCTTCATCACAGGATCGGCCTCGGTTCGACATCCACAGTTGTCTCCTCCTTGCCTCCCTGCGGCACACCATGAATCGGCAGAGAGACGGTGAACAGCGTTCCCTTTCCTACCGTACTCTGAACGGCAATTCCCCCCCCATGGCTATCGACGATTCCATACACCACGGCGAGTCCAAGGCCGACTCCTTTTCCTTCCTCTTTGGTAGTGAAGAACGGGTCAAAAATCTTGCCGAGATTTTCCTTCGGAATCCCTTCGCCGTTGTCTTCGACAGTCATGATCACTGAATTGCCGTCGGGACTGAGACGCGTCTCGATCCATACCCTGCCCTCTTCTTTGCCATGGATTGATTCCGCTCCGTTCATCATCAAGTTGACGACAACTTGCTGCATCAGTGAAGAATCGCACGGCACAAGAGGCAGATCGGGAAGCAATCGCGGGACCGGCGTGACGTTCATCAGACGCATCTTGTGGGCGATGACGGTCAACGTTCTGTCGATGATGCGATTGAGGTTTGCCCGCTCGATCATTGGTCTTGACCGCCGCGAAAAGGCCAACAAGTCTGTGACAATCTTTCCGACCCTGCTCGTCTCATTGATAATCCTCGCAAGGTAGATTTGAAACTCCCTGACCCGATCAGGCGGAATTCCTTTGTCGTCCATGATTCGCTGGAGGAGCATGGAGAAATTCAGCACGCCGGAGATGGGATTATTGATTTCATGCGCAACGCTTGCGCAGAGCTGACCCAGGGAGACGAGTCGATCGGTTTGAATCAGCTTTTCGTGTGTTTCTTTTAGTTGTTGAGTTCGCTCCTCGACCTTCGCTTCCAGTCCTTGCGTGATTTCGTTCAACTCCGCCAGCGCGCGATTCAGTTTTTCGCGCATCTGATTGAACGATCGGGCCAAATCCGCGAGCTCAGACGTTGCCTTGACCTCGATCGGTTTGTCGAGCTGCATCTCACTGACCGCTCTTGTCCCCTCGATCAGTCGCCGGATCGGTGTGTCGACAAACTGCCGTGTGAGGAGGAAAATAACCAGACTCATGAGGAGTACGCTGGCGGCAGTGGTCAGGAGGTATTTCCTCCAGATGCCGGCAACCTCTTCCTCGACCGGATCGGCGTCGAGAGCGACGTCGAGGACTCCCAGGACGTTTTGCTCAGGCGGATGTGCGTGACAGGGAGCGTCGCTGCAGGAGGGCTCGTTGTAGATTGGCGTCACGATCGCGACAGCTTTTCCCCCCTCGGGCGTACTGAAGAGGCGCGCGCGTGATGGAACATCGACTCGCACCAACGCCTGCTCGGATGCGTGGCACATAAAGCATGCTTCGGCGCGCGTGTCCACATTTCCACTATCCCCTTCCTGCGTGGAAAACATGATCCGTCCTTCCTTGTTGAAAATTCGGATCCGTTTGATTCCCTGTTTCGTCGCGATGGTTTGCATGAGATCGTAGGCAGCCTCGCGATGATCGACGAGCATGGACTGCCACGTCGCGCTGGCGATACCACGCGAGAGTTGATCCGCGCCGAGGATCATCGCATCAAGGATTTGATCTTCCTGGACTTTGGCGCTGAAATAGCTTGAGATACCTTCAACGAGGGCAACGACGAGCGTCAGGCTTAGGATAAGCCGGTAACTCAGCCGTTTGAGAGAAAACCGCATACGAGTAGGTGAAGCGCAGGCGCAAAGTGGATAGAATCCAACAGCACTCGAGATCTCTGATCGCACCGGACACAGCGGGGTATGTCCATTATCATGCCATCTGTCGTGCGTCAAAATCGATTGAAAAGGGGATTGGATCGTCAATTCTGAAACGAATATTCCCGTTGCTGGGAAAGTGGTGGTGCTTATCGGAAAGGCGTGGACTCTCGGCCATCTGGCACAGGCGTTCGCGCACCGGCGAGATTGGGATGGCGTTGAACATGCTGACGTCCGAGAGGATTGTCAAACGAATTGTGAATGCACCTTTGCGTCAACTCAAGTCGGAACCTCGGTCGACTCACGATTCTTTCGATCTCAAAAGAACGCTGAGATGGATGGTCCGCTGTGGGAGTCGATCGCCAAGTGAGTGGAGACTGAACCGACGAGGAACAACATGGCGGCTGAATGGGAGCGTACGTAGTATGAAAAGAATTGAGATGGGATGGAAAGGGAAGATCTATGAAGGAAGGGCCGGAATGGGAGTCCGGGTTGCCTTGTTGGGCAAAGTTTTGTAAATTAGGTGCCACGATTTCCGCGCATGTAGCTTCCAAAACTCCCCACGAACGAGCGAAGCGAGAGAGTGGCTGGAGTTTTGCCCGAAGGGCCCCTTCGGGGAGAATCCCCGCCCGACCGAACGTCACGTGGCTGCAACTCGGTCGTTCGCCAGCCTGACAAGCAGTCTGGCAGGGGCGGGGAGCATCAGCCGGAGTCTATCCCGCCGAACCGTCCGCCGCTGTTTTGGTGGAAGGCGGGAGAGCTGAGGGTTAGGGGTTCCCCGCCCGACCTTATTCGGATCAGAACGGGCGGTCGGGCGGGGACTCCCTTCGAGCACACAGTTCATATGACTGTCTCTAAGCGGGAATGCAGAGTCGATGTGTATGTTTTGCGAAGTCTTCGAGACCACGACCGTTATATCGGATTATCGGCGTCTACAAGGGGACGACTCGCACAACACAATGCTGGCAAGGTGAAAGCAACGAAGGGCCGACGGCCGTTTGTTTTGACCTACAAGGAACAGTACGCGACGCGCCAAGAAGCACGAGAGCGTGAGAAGTATCTCAAGAGCGGCGCTGGCCGACGGTTTCTGGACAAGATAGAAGCACCGACTTGGTTGGAGTATCTCAATCAACGCGCCTGTAGCTCAATTGGATAGAGCATCAGCCTACGGAGCTGAGGGTTAGGGGTTCGACTCCCTTCAGGCGCACGACAAAATTGAGAATTGGCAATTTGAGATTTTGGATTTGGCCGCACCCGTAGCTCAATCCCGATCAACTGCATCGTGGATTTCGCTCCGGGTGCTTGCGCACCCGTAGCTCAACTGGATAGAGCATCAGACTTCGGATCTGAGGGTTGGGGGTGAAAAGCTTCGAAATTCTTTCTCTCTCCGCAATTCCACCTTCGGTAGTTACTCAACTGGTTACCACCTGCCTCAATTTCCGAGGATACTTCTTCGGAGAAAGTGAGGCTCCCAATGTTTCTCTCAAAGGCTCCCTCCGGCATCTACTACCTCTGGTTTAGAAACGAACGCGGCAAGAGACAGAAGGTTTCCACTCGTTGCAGGCGCAAAAGCGATGCTCTCAGGTTCCTTCAATCCTTCAAGATGGAACGGAGCCACAGAAAGCAGCCAAAACTATTCTCCGACTTCAAGAGAGATTTTCTGCTTTACTCTCAGGGCCATCTCTCAAGCGGCACCGTAACGGGCTATCATGCCAGCTTAGACAATTTCCAACTCATCACTGGTGATCCTCCTATTTGTTCTATCACTCCGAAGCATCTCGATATGTACAAACTGGAACGTTTGAAGAAAATCGCTCCAGTTACCGTGAATATAGAACTGCGGGCGCTTCGAGCAGCTTTCAATACGGCTGTTCGCTGGAAACTTCTGGAAAGCAGCCCCTTCAAAGGAACGAAGTTTGTGCCTATCGCAGAAGCAGCCCCCTCCTTCTTTTCGAAAGCCGATTTTCAGAAACTCATTTCCGTAATAAAGGAGTGCTGGCTCAGGGAGGTGGTGATCTTTGCCACGCTGACGGGTCTCAGGCGTTCAGAAATAACCAACCTGAAGTGGAATGACGTGGACTTCAACCGGAAAATCGTGAGCGTTCAGAGCACTCCAACCTTCAGGACGAAGACGGGAAAGAGCAGAATAGTACCCTTGAATGAAACTGGTATCTATTTGCTAAAATCGCGACATGGGAAAGACATTTCGGAGCACGTCTTTACCTTGAATGGCAGGAAGATCAGTGAAGGATGGCTGACGCACAAATTTAAATACTACGTCTACGAGTGCCGTTTCCCAAATGATAGGCTCCGGTTTCATTCGCTCCGGCACACCTTTGCCAGTTGGCTCGTTCAGGATGGATGTTCGATCTATGTTGTAAAAGAGCTATTGGGACACTCTGACGTGAAAACCACTCAGATATATTCCCACCTGTCAGCAAGTGAGCTTCACAAAGAAGTCAACAAGATTTCTCTTCGACTGAATTAGGGGGGAGAGAGAAGCAGAACGTAGCACCCCCCATTTTTCGCTCACTCACATATCTCCTGAGCTTCTGCGAGAAGCTTAATTGCTTCTTCGGCGGCTCTGCGTTCGATTTCTTCATCGGTGGCTCGCTCCGGCTCTCGGCCCTCTTTCGGAAGAAGCCTGGCAAATTCCAGGGCCAATTCGATTAAAGCCGCAGTCGCATCCGATGACGATGCCTTCTTGAAGAGGTTAATAATCACGGCAGGAGTAAACCGATCAGTAGCATCTCTTAACTCATACAAGAACCAATCGTTGAAGTGTGAGTTCTCCCTCCAGTTGTAGTATGTTCTCCGTGGCACACCGGAGGCCTGACAGATGCTTTCAATCGTACTATCAACCTCCTGTGAGAGATAGGCTTCCAAGAAGGCAAGCTGCTGTTTGGAGGGAATGTATGTTCCCGAATTTGTGCTGTTTCGTGCCACAGATTGTTTCCTTTCTTTGATCTCCGATTGTACTCATCCTGCAGATACACTCAGCCATTATCTCCCGTGAGGAGG
>Ga0194112_10005966_pt1 | contig 16253 bp, 15 predicted proteins | sample TA2MahC400mmetaG_FD_146191 | JGI IMG/M metagenome (GOLD analysis project Ga0194112, IMG submission 146191) | Freshwater microbial communities from Lake Tanganyika, Tanzania - TA2015016 Mahale Deep Cast 400m | ecosystem: Environmental > Aquatic > Freshwater > Lake | place: Tanzania: Lake... | reverse complement strand
CGGCCGGGTCGCGGGAGGAGTTGTGGTCCGCTATCGGGCGGGATTGGAGACGCAGGAGAGGATCCTCGCCGCCACCCGCGCCCTCCTCGCCGAAGGAAGCCTCGAAGGCATCACCCTCAAGGGCATCTGCGAACGGGCCGGCGTCCTCCCCGGGTCCTTCTACAACCTCTTCGAGACGAAGGAAGAGGCGGTGGTCACCGCGGTGCGCCAGGCCTTGGAAGCGGTGGACCCCGACCCCGATCGGCGGGGCGAAGACACCGTCGAGGACCTGGTGGAGGCGTACATCCGGTTCATCGAGGGCCAACCGGTCCTCGCCCGCATCTACGTGCAACTCGCCGTGGCGGGCAGCGCCGACGACCACCGCCTGCGCGGCCGCATCCTGCGCCACCACGCCAATCGCCTGGACCGCTTCGCCGACGGCATGTCCCGCTCCCGCCCCGGGCTGACCGCCGCCGAGGCGCGCCGGCGGGCCGAGTTCCTGCTGGCCGCCCTGCAGGGCCTCACCATCTGGGACATGCTCGATCCGGCCTTCGACTTCGCCACTCACGCTCGCGACCTGCTGGCCGGGGTGGTGGGCCCGGCCTGAGCGGGCCGGCGGTACTGCCCGCCGTGAAGCCCGGACACCCTCAACCCCGGCCACCACGCGCCGGCCCCCGGCCTTCCCGCTGCCCGGTGGAGGGAGACGAAGTAGCCGCAGCAGGCGCACTACCTTCCCCGGCCGAGAAGGAGGCTGCGATGCCGGTACTCGACCGCCCCTCGGACGATCCGTGGAAGCTCAAGACGCCGCCCGGGACATCGGACTACACGATTCACGCCGAAGACCGGGAGGGCCGGCGAGTCCTGGTCTGCACGGTGGGGAGCACCGTCCTGCTCTACGACGCCCGCGCCGTCGACGACCTCCACGACATGCTGCGGCAGGCCGGCGACTGGGTCGAGTTGGGCGGAGCCGACGAGCAGAAGCCGGCGAAGGAGGGGACCGTGGAGGCCTGGGGCCGCTCCCCGGACAACCCGATCGGCGGCTGGTACGGCCTCAGGAAGGGCTTCCGGGGCCGGTTCGGGGTCTACCTGCCTCCCCTGTTGGAGGCGCTGGGTCTGGCCGAGTTGGAGCACCACCCGAGGAACAACCGGATGCGGGCCCGCTAGGGCGGCCTCCGCTCGGGATGGTCAAGCCCCCCGGGCCGACACCTCTTCCAGCCGCGCCTTCACCATCTTCTTCACCAGGGCGGCCGGGAGGGGCTGCTCGGGAGTGAAGTGGATGGTGCCCTTGGTGGTGACGAAGCCCTGGAGATCCTCGGCGAAGACCTCCACCAGTGCGCCGCTCATCGGGAAGAACGAGCAGTGGTCCTTGAAGACGGCGTAGCCCACCAGCCAGCGCCCGTGGGCCTTGACGGCCGGCATCTGCCAGGCGATGCCCTCGGTCGCCTCCGGGGCCGCCTCCCTGACGAGGCGCCGCAGCCTCTCCAGCGCCGCCCGCGGTTTCTCCGGCACTGCGGCCAGATACTCCTCGACGGTCGCCGGCTTCACCACTGCTGGGTGGTCCCGCAGGCCTTCTGGATCACGGTGCGGTAGAAGGCCAGAGCGCCGTCGGCATCCGAGAGGCTCAGCCGCTCCCCCGTCCCGTGCATCCGGCCCAGGTCGGCGGGGGTCATCCGGAAGGGGCTGAACCGATAGGCGGCGGACGCCACGGGGAGGTAGTGCCGGGCGTCGGTGGCCCCCATCACGATCCAGGGCGCCACCGTCGCCTCGGGGAAGACCGCCGCGATGCTCTCCGCCACCACGCGGTAGGCGGCCGAGTCGGTACTCGAAAGCGGAGAGGGCTCGGCGCTGAACCCGCCGGGCAACTGCCGCACCGTGATCTCCTCCCCCACCACCCGGCGAACGTGCTCCAGCACCCCCTCGACGGTGTCGCCCGGGATCACCCTGAAGTTCACCACGGCCCGGGCCGACTGCGGCAGGACGTTGGGCTTCACCCCGCCCTCGATCATCGTGACCGCGGTGGTCGTGCGGATGAGGGCGTTCCCCGGAGGTGAGGCGCTCAGCCTCCTCTCCACCAGTGGGCCCAGGCGATCGGCGTGGCGCAGCGCCAACCCGTTCACCCCGCCCAGCACGGGGGCCAGGGCGGCGAAGAAGCCCTCCTGGGAGTCGAGGCGAACGGCCAGAGGGGTGGCTTCGAGGCGAGCCACCGCCGCCGCCAGCGCGCCCACCGCGGTGTGCGGCGGCGGCACCGACGAGTGCCCTCCGGCTCCCTCGGCCACCAGTTCGACGTTCAGGTAGCCCTTCTCCCCGATGCCCACCAGGGCCACCGGCCGGGTGACCCCGGGCAGGAGGCCGGTGACCACCGCGCCCCCCTCATCGAGGACGAAGTCGAGGCTCACTTCCCGCGAGGACAGCAAGGCCGAGATGGCGGCGGCGCCGCGACCCCCGCCGATCTCCTCGTCGTCGCCGACGGCGAGGAGGAGGGTGACGTCGGGGCGGAAGCCTTCCGCCAGCAGGCCCTCCACCGCCTCGAAGATGGCCACCACCGAGCCCTTGTCGTCGGTGGTGCCCCGGCCCCACAGCCACTCCTCGTCCCGCTCCCCGGCGAAGGGGGGGTGTTCCCATCCGTCCTCGGTCCCGGGTTCGATGCCCACCACGTCGATGTGGCCCATCAGCAACACGGCCGGGGCACCCGGGTCGGCCCCCTCCCAGGTGTAGAGGAGAGCGTGCCCGGCGACCACCTCCCGGTTCAGGTTCCGGTGCACCCGCGGGTAGGTGTCCTCGAGGAAGGCGTGGAAGGCGTCGAACGGGGCCGGGTCGGTGAGCGACCGGTCCTCGTGGCTGATCGTCGGGATCCGCACCGCGGCGGCCAGGTGCTCCAGGTAGACGTCCCCCGGGCTTCCCGGCTCCGGCACCCGGGGCGCCTCCACCCCGCGGCGCCCCGCCCAACGGCGTCGCAGCGCGGCCGCCGCCGCGGCGCCGACCCCGGCGCCGGCGACGAGTCTCATCCCCTTCTTCCTGCTGGTCATGGCCCAACCTCCCTCCCTGATGGTACGCCTCCCGGCCGCACCAGGCCCAACAGATGGCTCCGGCGCCTCGCCACGACGGAACCGAGACGCCGAACCACGCGCGGCATCGCCTCACAGCCGGCACCCGTCGAGGTGAGCGGCCGACGGTAGCCCCGTTCCTCGGCCGAGGCGACGGCCGGTCGATGGGGACCGTCGCTCTGCCGGGTGACGGCACCGCCTCGGGGCACCGTCCCGACGGGATTCATCTTCACGGCTGCCGACAAGGAGTCTCCCGAGTCGTTAGATTGCGCGGAGCACGACGAACTGGCGGTCGCCCGGGGAGGGGAGAGCCCATGGCCACAGCCGAGGAACCTGCCGTCCAGACACCACGCGCCGCCATGGAGGTCGGCGCGCACGGCCTCAAGCAGCACCGCATGCGGGTCTCGACGGTCGTCTTCATGATCTTCTGCCTCTGCGCCGCCGGCGCCTACGGCATCGAGGAGATGATCCCCGCGGCAGGTCCCGGGCTGACGCTCCTGATGCTCATGGTCCTGCCCTTCGTCTGGGCCATCCCGTTCGGCCTGGTCGCGGCCGAACTCGGCTCGGCCCGGCCCCAGGAGGGGGGCTACTACAAGTGGGTGCAGGAAGCGCTGGGGGAGTTCTGGGGATTCCAGGCCGGCTGGTGGCGGACGATCTCGATCTACATCGACAACACGCTCTACGTCATCCTCGCCGGCGGCTACCTCGCCTCCCAGTGGGACCTCACCGGCACCCAGGAGTTCGCCATCAAGGCGGCCATCATCCTGATCTTCACCTACATCAACCTCCGCGGCGTCAGGGATGTCGGGTTGATCAGCAGCGCCCTCTCGATCCTCGTCATCTTCGCTTTCGGCCTGGTCGCGCTCGCGGGATTCCTCAACTGGAACCAGAACCCCTTCGTCCCGTTCACCGCGAGTGCAGACATCCTCGGCGTGTCGGGCATCGCCTTCGCCGACTGGATCTACTTCATCGGTGCGGGCATCGCCATCGGCCTGTGGATGTATGCCGGCTACGAGTCCATGTCCACCGTCGCCGGTGAGCTCGAGGATCCCCAGGTGATCCCCAAAGCCACCCTCATCGTCATCCCGATCATCATGGCCGTCTACATCTTCCCCACCCTGGCGGGCCTCGGCTCCATCGGGAGCTGGGAGGACTGGGGCACGACGGCAGACTCCGTCGGGTACGCCGATGTGGTCACCTCGTTCTGGGGGGCGGGATTCGGCATCTTCTTCGTAGTGGTGGCGGTCCTGGCCCAATGCTCCATATACAACACGTACATCGCGTCGGGCTCGAGGGGGTTCTTCGCCCTGGCCGACGACCACCTGGCTCCGCCGATCATGGTCAAGTGCGACAAGAAGCACGGCGTGCCGTACATCTCGGTGATCTCGGTGGCGGTCGTCAACCTGATCCTGGTCAACTTCGCCTTCACCACCGTCGTCATCATCGACGTGTTCCTGCTGGTGGCGTCCTACATCCTGGTGTACATCTCCGCCATGATCCTCAGGAAGCGGATCCCCGAGAGCGAGTACAAGTTCAAGATCCCCGGCGGATACGCCTTCCTGTGCGTGCTGTGCATCGTTCCGATCCTCATCGCGGCCGCTTCGTTCTTCATCAACGGCACCGACTACTTCATCGGCGGCATGCTCGGCCTCGTCAGCGGGCCGGTCCTCTACGTCATCTGGAAGAAGCGCTACGGCGGCCTGGCCAAGAAGGGCTTCCCGGCGAACCCGAGAACGGGTCTGGCGTTCGGCGACCTGAAGCGGATCGCCGGCGTCTTCTTCGGGCTGGCGGTCGTGGGCTTCATCTCCATCCCGTGGCTGCGGTGGTTCGAGGGCAGCTGGGCGGAGGAGTACTACCCGGAGACCTACGGCTCCGGGTTCCTGTCCAACTTCGAGACCATGCTGACGGCGATCCTGGTGGCCGCCATCGTCTCCCTGGCGATCGCCATCGGCCTGGCCGTCGCCGCCTGGAAGATCGAGCCGAAGAAGGGCGCCCTCACCACCGGATGAAGGGCGGCGCGTTGCCGGGGAACGACGGATCAGGCGATCGAGGGTGCTCGGGGGGTGCCTCCCCCGGCCCCGCCGGGTGAGGAGATCGCATCACGGCGCGACCAGGGGCTCCGGGGAAGCGCCTGTGGGGTTCGTGCGGGGTTGGCGGTTGCGTGAGCGGCCCGCAACGCCTCTCCAGCGCCGCAACCCCTCGCCGGGAGGGCCGTCGCCGGGACGGCCCGGGATTCCTGCCGGTCATCGGTGCCGCTCCTGCCCCGATGGTGCGCCGCCTCGCCTCACCGGCCCCAGGAGGTGGCTCCAGCGCCCGGCCACGATGAAGCCGAGACGCCGGGCGGTGCGCTGCATGGCCGCGTTCGAGGTGCTGGTTGAAGTGAGCAGCCGCCGGTAGCCGCGGCGCTTTGCCCAGGCGGCGGCCGCCGCGACCAGGGCGGTGCCCAGGCCCTGCCCCCGGTAGCCGGGGAGCACCCCGGTCAACTCCTGGTAGGCCGTAGCGAGATCGTCCCCGCACCGCCACATCTCGCACAGGCCCACCCACTCGCCTCCGACGACGGCGATCATCGTCCCCTCCGGAAGGAACTCGGCAGGCTCGACCCGGCGACGACGGAAGTCCTCGCGGTTCGGGACGGCGTAGCCCAGCGCCCAGGGCACGCTCCCCTCCACTGCGGTGTGCAGGCGGTAGTAGCGCTCGAACCAGTCGGGATGGCGGCGCTGCCGGCTCGCCAGGCTCTCGATGGGGCGGGGAGCGGCCCTGGCGCCGTCCTCGAACGACTCCAGGTCGAGGTGCAGTTCGTACTCGGCCTCCACCTCCCGGAAGCCGTGGGCCAGAGCGAAGGCTCGCCCGTCGGGCTCCGCCAGGCTGGTGGAGACGTGCCATTCGGTGGCTCCGGCGGCGGCCGCCGCCCGGCTCACCGCTTCGAGCAGGGCCGACCCGACACCTTGCCGCCGGGCCCGGCGCGCCACCACCACCCACAGGCGGCGGCGGCCGGCCGCGGGCACGTCGGGGTCGGCCTGCGCCCGGGCGAATCCCACCGCCTCGCCGCCCACCCGGGCGAAGCAGGCATCGGCCGGACGCCCGGCAGCCGCCGCGACGGCATCGGCCTGCTTCTCCCCCTCCAGGCTCCAGGGCTCCTCGGGCTGAGCCTCCTTCAACAGCCCCACCCGTTCGCGGTAGCCCGCCTCGGTGGGGACGAAGGGCGCGATCTCCACGCCTTCACGGTACCCCGCCGGGACTAGATTCCCGCCCCGTGCACTGGCTCGACGCCGTCTCCGCCCGGGCCCTGGCCCGCATCCCCCCGCACCAGCGGGTCTTCCGCCGCGGCTGGGGGGATCCCGAGGCGCTGGCCGCCTACCTCGAAGAGGCTGCGGTCGCCTCCCCCCTCCCGGACATCCCGGTGGCCGAGGGGCCGGAGCGGCCCTGGAACGGCCTGGCGGGGCGCGACCTCACCTTCGAGAGCCCGGGCCGCTACCTGCCCGAGCCCAGCCGCCTCGCCCGGGCCCGGCTCCTGCTGCCGCCGGAGGGCGCCGAGCGGGCCGTAGTGCTGATGGCCGCCTGGAACGACCACGGCTACGAGGGACGGGCCAAGCTCGCCGCCGCTCTGGCCGCCCGGGGCATCGCCTCGGCCATGCTGGAGCAGCCTTTCTACGGGGCCCGGCGCCCCCTGCCCGGCGACCCTCAGCCCATCACCACCGTCGCCGAGTTCATGTGGATGGGCCGCAGTGCGGTCCTCGAAGGTCGCGTCCTGGCCGACTACCTGCGGAGGAAGGGCTTCCGGGTAGGGGTCGGCGGCTACAGCATGGGGGGGAACATGGCCGGGTTCCTCGCCGCCGCCCTGCCTTTCCCGGTGGCCCCCGCTCTCCTGGCGGCCTCCTTCTCGCCGGGGCCGCCGTTTCTCCACGGCATCCTGCGCAACACCATCGACTGGGAAGCGCTGGGAGGCGACACTCCCCAGGGCCGCCAACGCCTGGCGGACATCCTCTTCAGCGCCAGCGTCCTGCGGTTCCCCGCTCCGGCCCACACCCGGGCGGCGGTCCTGGTCGCGGGGACGCGCGATGGCTACGTCCCCACCGCCGCCGCCCAAGCGGTGCACCGCCACTGGCCGGGGTCGGAGTTGGAGTGGGTGAACGCCGGCCACGCCAGCCTGCTGTGGTTCCACCGGGACCGCCTGGTGGCCGCGGTGGTCCGGGCCTTCGAGAGGCTGGAACGGGCCTCCCTCGAGACCCCACCCTCACCCCAACCCTCTCCCGCCCCGGGTGGGCGGGAGAGGGAGTGAACCCGCCCTCTCCCGGCGAAGCCGGGAGAGGGCGCAGGGCATTACCTTCCTCAAGGCATCAGCCAGATGGGGTGCTCCCGGATGTTCTGCCTCTCCCCGTTCTCGGCGGAGTAGTCGAAGACGATCAGCGACCCGAACTGCCGGGAATCCACCCGGTAGGGGATGGTGAAGTCGAAGTAGCCCCAACCGGTGCCGTTGTCGGTCATGGCAGAGCCCTCGGCGACGATGAGGCCGTCCCAGTTGGCCAGGGCCCAGTTGAACTGGGCCTCGAAGACCGCCGCCACCCCGCGCACCCGGAGAGGGGTGGTGACCGGGGCGCCGTAGGCCGGGTCGTCCACGAAGATGCCCGGGGTCAGGTCCCGGTAGTCCTCGCGGCTCACCGGGTGGTCCATGATGATCCCCTCGCTCGAGAAGACGGTCACCGGGCGGCCGTCGAGGCGGAAGGCCACCCGCTGCACCGTGGGGAACTGAGTCACCGTGAAGACCACCTGGGCGAGGCGGGCGGCCATGGAGAAGGTGCCGCCCCCCGCTTCGAACTCGCGAGACAGGTCGACCGTGGCCAGGCCGTTCTCGATGCCGATGCCCAGGAGCATGGTGTTGCCGGGCACCGCCGAAGACAGTGCGGGCACGCTCGCCTTCTCATCGGCCGTGGGGCCGGCGATGAGGGCTTGCAGGGCTGCAGTGGCCACCGCCTGCGTGCGGGGGATCTCCCGGTAGACCGGCACCAGGAAGGGCCCCGGGCGGTAGCCGGTGCCGCCGCCTTCGAGCATGAAGTAGACCTTGACTCCCATGATGCCGGCAGCCGTGGTGTCGGTGGCCGTCGTCGTGGTGGTGGCGGGGGGGGCCGTCGTGGTGGTCGTAGCCGCCGTCGTGGTGGCCCCCGTCGTGGACGAGGTGGCCGCGCCGGTCGTCGTGGTGGTGGGGGGTGCGGTGCTGGTGGTACCCGCCGTCGTGCTGACGGCCGCGGTGGTCTCGCCCCCGCCCGCCGGCCGGGTGGTGATGGGATCGCCTTCGCCGATCGGCTCGGCGCAGGCCGCGGCCGCCAGGGCCAGGACCACAAGAAGCAATGCCGGGCGTTTCATGACGTCACTCCCTCTCGAAACGGTGGAAGCTGTGTCGCCTCACACCGTGGAGTCTCCTATGCGCCCGTTTCGAGAACCTCACCGTCGGGTAACGGTTCCGCGACGGGCAGGCGGGCCTCGAACTCCAGGCCCCCGCCGGCCCGGCGCCGGGCCACGAGATCCCCGCCGAGGGCACGGGCGTGGCTGCGCGCGATCGCCAAGCCCAGGCCGCTCCCCGCGCCGGCCCGGGCCGTGTCGCCCTTGTAGAAGCGCTCGAAGATCCGCTCCAGGTCCCCGGCGGGCACCCCCGGGCCCCGGTCGGCCACCAGCACCACCAGGTCGCCTCCCTCGCGCCGCACCGCAAGCGCCACCTCACCCCCGCCGTGCCGGCCGGCGTTGTCGAGCAAGTTGGCCAGGATGCGCTCCAGGTGACGCCGGTCCGACCGCACCGGCAGCGACGGCGCGGCCTGCACCCGGGCCCCCGGGCAGAGCGCCGCCGCCGCCGCCCGCAGCAAGGCGGCGGCGTCGAACTCGACCGGGCTGGTCGCCTCGGATCCCGCATCGAGGCGGCTCACCTCGAGCAGGTCCTCCACCAGGGCGCGCAGACGGGTGATGTCGGCGGTGAGCAACTCCCCCAGGCGGCGCGGCTCGGGCGGCATCCCCTCCAGGTGCTCCCGCAGCAGGTCGGCCTCGCCCACCAGTGCGGTCAGCGGCGTGCGCAGTTCGTGAGAGACGTCGGCCACGAACCGGCGCTCCCGGTCGCGGCCCTCCCGCAGGTCGGCGATGGAGCGCTCCAGGGAGGCGGCCATGCGGTTGAAGGACTCCGCCCAGGCGCCGAACTCGTCGCCCGAAAACACCGGCAGCCGGGCCGACAGGTCGCCGGCGGCGATGGCCCGTGCCGCCCGGCCGGCCGCCGCCACCGGGCGCAGCACCCCCCGCGAGATGGCCCCGGCGGCCAACGCGGCCACGGCCACCAGCGCCGCCCCCCCCACTGCCAGGGACTGCCACAGGCGGGTCAGCGCCGCGGCCACGCCCCCGGCGGGGAAGTAGATGTAGAAATCGGGACCGGACGGCGGACGCCGCCCCCCCACCACCAGATAGGGCCGGCCGGCGAGATCCAGCCATTGCCAGCCCAGCCGTCCCGAGGCCACCACTTCCTGCAACTCCGGGCGCACCAAAGCCGGGGTGTCGGCCACGCCGAAGCCCGAGGCATAGGAGGGCTCCCCCTCGGCGAACTCCACGTACAACTCGGTCCCGCCCCGGCGGCGGATGGCCTCGGCCAGACCGGAGGCCTCGAACTCCGCCAGGCCGGAGCCGGGGGGGAGTCGTTCCTCGGTGGCCAACTCGGCGATGTTGAACTCGGCCTGGGCGGCGGCATCGGAGGCAAACTGCGCCCGCAGCGAACGGGAGACGAACAGGTAGGACCCGGCGCCGAGGAGCAGGGCGGTGAGCAGCACCAGGCCGATGACGGTGGCCACCAGGCGGGTGCGGAAGCGGCGCATCAGCGGGGGGCCGCCCGGTAGCCGACGCCGCGCACCGTGCGGATCAGGGAGGGCTGCGAAGGGTCGGACTCCACCTTGGCGCGCAGACGCTGCACCGCCACGTCCACCAGGCGGGAGTCGCCCAGGTAGCCGTAGCCCCACACCCGCTCGAGCAGCATCTCGCGGGTGAAGACCTGCCCGGGACGGCGGGCCAACTCCACCAGCAGGCGGAACTCGGTGGGAGTCAGGGCGATCTCCCCGGCCGGGCCCGCCACGGTGTGGGCTGCCGGGTCGATGCGCAGGGGGCCGAGGGTCACCACCTCGGAGGCCGAGGTGCGGGTCGCCCGGCGCAACGCCGCCCGTACCCGCGCCACCAACTCGGGCATCTCGAAGGGCTTGGTGACGTAGTCGTCGGCTCCGGCCTCGAGGCCCACCACCACATCGACGGTGCCCGACAGGGCGGTGAGCATCACCACCGGGACGGCGGACTCCTGCCGGATGACCCGGCAAACCTCGAGGCCGTCGAGACCGGGGAGCATGACGTCGAGGACCACGACGTCGGGGCGCCGGGAGCGGAAGAGGCTCAGGCCCTCTTGGCCGTCGCGCGCGGTGAGGACGGTGAACCCGGCCCGCTGCAGGCCCAGTTGGGTGACTTCGCGCACCGAGGCGTCGTCTTCCACCAGCAGCACCGTGGCGTCCATGTCCCTATTCTTGCCTCCCCTGCCGCCGGGCGGGGGACCCCGGGACGGAAGCGGCGGCCCCGGCCGGCCCGCCTCGCCGCAGACGCCGGCGGCGCCGAGGGGAGCGCCCCCGCCTGCTCCCCGACTGCTTCGGCCTCTTCTCTGCCGCACGCAGTCCGCTATACTTTGCGTGATGGCGCAAACATACAAGTCTTTGCCGCGAAGGGCCGAGGAGTGCTGCGGGCGTCTGGAGGACCTCATGGACCCCGGCCTGTTCCGCGCCCTCGGCGACCCCAACCGGGTGGCCCTGGTCATCGGCCTCGGCCGCAGCGGCGAGCCCACCACGGTCACCGACGCCGCCGCCTGCTGCCCGGTGGACCTCTCCGTCGTCTCCCGCCACCTGGCGGTGCTGCGCCGGGCCGGAGTGCTCCGCGCCGCCAAGCAGGGCCGTGCAGTGCGCTACACGGTCTCCCCGGACTTGGCCGCCTCGCTGCGGGCCCTCGCCGACGCCCTCGACGCCTGCTGCCCGCCCGCTTCCGCACCCACCCAGGAGGGAACCCCATGACCCGCTCCGCCGATGAGATCAAGGAAGCCGTCCGCGACCGCTACGCCCGGGCCGCCCGGCAGGTGCGAAGCCCGTCCGATTGCTGCGGTCCGGCCGCCGCCGCGCCGGACTGCTGCGCCGACGACCCCGCCGGCTTCGGCGCCGCGGCCTACCAGGACCTCACTCCCGGCGAGGTGCCCGACGCGGCCCGCCTGGCCTCCCTGGGCTGCGGCAACCCCACCGCCATCGCCGGCCTGCAGCCCGGGCAGCGGGTGCTCGACCTCGGCTCGGGAGGCGGCCTCGACGTCTTCCTCGCCGCCCGGCAGGTCGGTCCCACCGGCTTCGTCTACGGCCTCGACATGACCGACGAGATGCTCGACCTGGCCCGGGCGAACCAGCAGGCGGCCGGCGTGAGCAACGTCGCGTTCGTCAAGGGCGAGATCGAGGCCGTCCCCCTGCCCGACGCCTGCGTCGACGTCGTCATCTCCAACTGCGTCATCAACCTGTCCGCCGACAAGCCGGCGGTCTTTCGGGAGGCGCACCGGGTGTTGGCGCCCGGCGGCCGCCTCGCCGTCTCCGACATCGTGGCCCTCCACGCCCTCAGCGACGAGGAACGAGCCGACCTGGCCTCGTGGGCCGGGTGCATCGCGGGGGCCATCACCGCCGAGGAGTACTCCTCCGGCCTGGCCGCCGCCGGGTTCCGGGACATCGCGGTGACCCCGACCCATCCGGCCGGCCCCACCGCGGTGAGCGCCCGCATCACCGCCACGGCGTGACACTCCGAGGTCTTCCGCTCCCGCCCGGCCCATAATCTCCCCGTGCCGGGCGAAGTGACCTACGTGGAGGCGGCGGGAAGGCAGGTGCGCCTCACCAGCCCCGACAAGGTGCTCTTCCCCGAGCAGGGTTGGACCAAGCGCGACGTGGTGGAGCACTACCTGGGTTGCGCTCCCGGTGCAGTGCGCGGGGTCCACCGCCGCCCCTGTGCCCTGAAACGGTGGCCCGAAGGGGTCGACCACCCGCCCTTCTTCACCAAGCGGGCCCCGGCCACCATCAGGGAGGCGGTGGCGGTGCGCTTCCCTTCGGCCCGGCCCGGCCGCATGCCGATCGTGGACGACGTCTCCGACATCGTCGACCAGGTGCAGTTGGGCTGCCTCGACCTGAACCCCTGGACCAGCCGCGCCGAGCACCTCGATCACCCCGACGAACTGCGCCTCGACCTCGACCCCACCGAGGGCTTCACCTTCGACGACTGCCGCCCGGTGGCCGCCGCCTGCCGAGACCTGCTCGCCGAGCAGCGCCTGGCGGGCTGGCCCAAGACCTCGGGGTCGCGCGGCCTCCACATCTACGTGCGCCTCCAGCCCCGCTGGACCTTCGAGGAGGTGCGGCGCGGCGCCCTGGCCTTCGCCCGGGAGATCGAGCGCCGCCTCCCCGGCCTGGCCACCACCGCCTGGTGGAAGGAGGAACGCCGGGGCGTATTCCTGGACTTCAATCAGAACGCTCGCGACAAGACCATCGCCTCGGCCTACAGCCTGCGCCACACCGGCCGGGTTTCCACCCCCTTCGCCTGGGAGGAACTGGCCACCATCGATCCGACGGAGATGACCCTCGAAGGCTTCCGGGGCCGCTGGGCGGCGGCGGGCGACCTCACCGCCGACATCGACCGGGCCGCCGGGGACCTCTCCGGCCTGCTCGCCCTGGCCGGCGCCGACGCCGCCCGGGGCCTGGGGGACGCCCCCTGGCCGCCCCACTACCCCAAGATGCCGGGGGAGCCGCCCCGGGTCCGGCCCTCGAAGCAGAGAAAGCCCCGGTAGGCCCAAGGGCGGCGAACCTCAGGCCGACGGGTCCAGCACCCGGCCCATGAACAAGACCGCGCCGGTGGCCCGGTCGTAGAGCCAGAAGAGGAAGGGGCGGTCGAAGCTGAGCTCCACCGGCCGCGACGGCATGCCCCGGCCCATGATCACCGCCGTGGCGGCGGCCGCCTCCGTGCCCGCCTCGTTCACCGCCACGAAGACCTCGTGGAGCACGTCGGAGATGAACAGGCCCCCGTCGGCCAGGATCCCGGTGAAGTCGGCCCGGCCCGAGTCGAAGGCGTCGGCCATCCCCAACGCCCGCAGGGCGTCGGGGAGCCCGGCCTGGGTGCGGAACTCGAAGCGGGGCAGAGCGAGATCCACGTCGGTGCTCTGGAGGCCCGACACCGCCTGGGGGTAGAGGTCTGCGGAGGCGCCGGCCACCTCGGTGAAACGGCCGGCGTCGGGCAGCACCAGCAGCATGGCCACCTCGCCCCCCACGTAGTTGAGGTCGACGGCCTGCCAGCCGTCGCCGGCGGCGTACCCGGCGGGGAGGAGTTGGTGCATCGTCGGCACCGTCACCCGCGACCCGTCCAGGCGGGTGAAGGCCTCCTCCGTGGTGGCCTCGCTGGAGAAGGGAAGAGCCCAGTCGGCCCACAGGTACACCGTGTTGGTCAGCACCAGCAGCGTCGCGGGCGTCAGGGCTCCCGGCGGGATCAGCTCCGGGATGCGGTCGTTGGTCTCCCCCGCCACCCAGGCGTTGATGGTGGCCCGGGCGGCCTCCGCCGCGCCGGCGAAGTCCACCAGCCTCAGGCCCGCGCCGTACTGCGCCGCCAGGATGTCGAGGAAGGCCGCCTCCACGTCGAGGCCGGCCTGCCCCCACAGGGCATTGGAGATGGAGATCTCGAGGCGCCGCGCCGCGCCTCCCTCGCCGGAGAGCGTCCGGTTCCGCTCTTCCAGCGCCCGGTCGAGACGGTTGAAGGCGGCGTGCAGGGCCTCGTCGGGCAGGCCGAAACGCAACACCTGGGCCATCTGCGCCGCGGTTTCCCCACGCGCCCCGGCATAGGTCATCGCCAGAGCGAGGCGGATGCTCAGCGGCGACACCGCCAGATTCCCCCCGCTCTCCGCTGCCAGCACCTCCAGGAGGTCGGCACCGAAGGCGGCGTCGCCGGCGGTGACCGCGGCCACATCGGACGCCGGAGCGTCGCCGGGGAGGCGGGCCGCGTTCGAGGCCAGAACCCCTTCGGCCGCCGAGGGCGGGGCGGTGGTGCTCTCCGCTGAAGTGGACGGCACCGCGGAGGAGGAGGGCGCCGTCGAGGCGGCCGGCTCCGCCCCCTCACCGCCCCCGCAGGCCGCCATCAGCAGGGAAGCCGCCAGGCCCAGGAGCAGCACTCGCCGCATCGTCTCACCTCCGGGTCGGAGGGGGCGGCCCGGCCGGACCGCCCCCTCCTCTCTCGCGCTCAGGAGGCCGGGTCGAGCACCCGGCCCAGGAACAGGACCTGGCCGGTCGTCCGGTCGTACAGAGAGAACAGGAACGGCCGGTCGACCGACAGTTCCATCACTTCGATGGGAGCCGAGGTCAAATCGATGATCACCGCGGTGGCGGCCGCCGCCTCGGTGCCTTCCTCGTCGACCTTGATGAAGGCCTCGTGGATCACGTCGGAAATGAACAGGCGATCCTCGGCGCTCATCCCCGAGAAGTCGGCCGCGCCCGGGTCGAAGGCGGTGGGCATGCCCATCGCCTTGAGCAGGTCCGCCACGCTCGCCTTGAAGCGGAACTCGAACTTGGGCAGGGCGAGGTTCACCTCGACCCCGGCCAGTCCGGCCACCACCTCGTCGAGCAGGCCGGCCCCCAGCAGTCCTTCCACTTCGGGGAAGCGCCCGGCATCGGGGACCAGGAGCACCATCGCCAGCTCCTCGCCCACGTAGGGCAGCTCCACGGCCTGCCAGCCCTCACCGGCGGCGTAACGGAAGAAGGACTGCTGGTGCATGGTGGGCACCGTCACCTCGGAGCCGTCGAGCCGGAAGAAGGGGGCGTCGTAGGTGGCGTCCTTCTCGAAGATCGACGACCAGGTGGCATCGAGGTACACCGCATTGGTCAGCACCAGGCGGGTCATCTCGCTGAGCACGCCTTCGGGGATGAGGTCGGTGATGCGGTCGTTGGTCTGCTCCGCCACCCACTCGTTGATGGCCCGGCGGGCCGCCTCGGTGGCGGCCACGTAGTCGACCAGGCGCATCCCGGCGCCGTAGTCGGCAGCCAGAGTGTCGAGGAACTCGGGGACGAAAGTGAAGCCCTGCTGGCCCCAGAGGGAATTGGCGATGGACAACTGCACCTTGCGTTCGATGCCGTCGTCCCGAGTGGGCTCCACCCGGTTGCGGGAGGCCAGTTCCTGGTCGAGGGCGTTGAAGGCGGCGTGCAGCGCCTCGTCGGCCAGGTCGAAGCGGAGCACCTCGGCCATCTGCGCCGCGGTTTCCCCGCGCGCCCCGGCGTAGGTCATGGCCAGAGCCAGGCGGATGCTGTGCGGGGAGTAGACCAGGTTGCCCTGCTCCTGGGCCGCCAGCAGGGCGTAGGCCGCCGCGGCGAAGGCATTGTTGCCCGCGCCCACGGCAGCCACGTCGGAAGCCGGGGCATCGGGGGCGCGGCGTTCCAGGTCGGAAGCGACCAGGGCCGCCGGGGTGGTCCCCTGGCTGCCGCCACCGTCCCCGCAAGCGGCGGCCGTCAAGGCCAATAGGGCCGCGAGCATCGCGGCGGTGATACGTGCGCGCATGAATCTCCCTTTCAGGTTCTAGCCCTTGGACGCCGCCGGCCCGGCTACGGGTTCCCGCCCACCACGGCGCCGAAGCCCGGCCCCGACGGCCGGATCAACTGGTCGAGTAGACAGGCGGCGGGGTCCTTGTCGGGCCGCCAGCGCTCGAACCGGGTGGCGTGGCGGAAACGGCCGCCGGTCAACTGGTCGTAAGAGACCTCAGCGACCACCGTCGGCTCCACCGCCACCCAAGACAGGTCCTTCCCCGCCGACCAGCGGCTCTGCCCGCCGGGGCGGCGCACCTCTCCTTCCGCTCCGAAGGAGTCGGCCGAGCGCAAGCCGGCGAAGCGCTCCAGCAGCGCCGCCCGGTCCCCGTCGGGGAAGCCCGAGCAGTGGCCGATGAAGTGCAGGCGGCCCGCCTCGTCGTAGAGGCCGAGCAGGATGGAGCCCAGCCCCGAGCCGTCGTCCAGAGGCCGGTAGCCGCCTACCACGCAGTCCACCGTGCGGCGGTGCTTCACCTTGACCATCTCCCGCTTCCCCTCGGCATAGGCCCCCGCGAGGCGCTTGGCCACGATGCCGTCGCAACCGGCCGCCTCGAACTCGTGGAACCAGCGGGCGGCCCGCGCGCGATCGGTGGTCGAGGGCGTCAGG
>Ga0194112_10005955_pt1 | contig 16278 bp, 27 predicted proteins | sample TA2MahC400mmetaG_FD_146191 | JGI IMG/M metagenome (GOLD analysis project Ga0194112, IMG submission 146191) | Freshwater microbial communities from Lake Tanganyika, Tanzania - TA2015016 Mahale Deep Cast 400m | ecosystem: Environmental > Aquatic > Freshwater > Lake | place: Tanzania: Lake... | reverse complement strand
ACAATCTGACCGCCGATATGTTTAAAATTGAAGACTGGGTAAGTATTACCGGAACGTCCAAGGGACGCGGTTTTACCGGCGTGATGAAGCGTCACCACTTCAGCGGTTTTGAACAGAGTCACGGTGTGCACGAAAGCTTCCGTGGCGGTGGTTCAATCGGTCAATGCGCCCAACCTTCCAAAGTATTCAAGGGCGTAAAAATGGCAGGTCAGCACGGTAATTCCCGTGTTACAACCAAGCATGTGGAAATCGTGAAAGTGGATATTGAACAGAATCTGATCATGGTCAAGGGCTCCGTTCCGGGACACCGCAACGCACTGGTTATGATCAGGAAAGAGTTTTAACGGGAGAGAGAGATGGCAAAAGCAATAAAGTTTAACAATCTTGGCGATAAGATAGACGAAATCGAACTCCCGGATTCCATATTTGATGTGGATGTAAACAATCCTCAATCTCTGCTGCACGAAGTAATAACCATGTACATGGGCAATCAGAGACAGGGAACGGTGCAAAAGAAAAACCGTTCCATGACTCAAGGCAGCACCCGTAAACTGTTTAAGCAGAAAGGCACCGGAAATGCGCGTCAGGGAACACGCAGAACCTGCATCCGTACACACGGCGGCAGGGCTTTTGCAATTCTTCCCAAAAACTGGTATCGTCCGATTCCTAAGCAGAAGAAGAGAATGGCTCTGAAAGTTGCTCTTACGGACCGTGCCCGTGAAGGCAGGATCTTTATTATAGAATCTTTGTCCTTTGATAAACCCAGTACAAAAACTGCACGTGAACTGATCCAGAAAATGATACCCGAAAAAGGACGTAAACTTCTGGTTACGGACGGGCATCATCTTCCCACAGTCAGATCCTTTACCAATCTGCCGGATGTAATGACAGACAGAGCCGATAGTCTATTTGCCTACGAGATTCTGAAGAGCAGTTATGTGCTGCTTACCCAGGATGCCCTGAAAAAAGTAGAGGAGGTTTTTTCATTATGATCCATCCACGTGAAATCATCATTTCTCCTCTGGTCACAGAAAAATCCGGACACCAGATGGCAACCTATAATTCATACACCTTCAAGGTCAGTATGAATGCCAATAAAGTAGAAATCAAGAAAGCCATAGAGAGAATCTTCTCTGTGCGAGTTTTGAGCGTTAATACAATCACCATGATGGGTAAACCCAAAAAACTCGGTAAATACAGCGGGAAACGCCCTGATTGGAAAAAAGCAATCGTAACCCTGAAACCCGGGGATAAAATTGCTGAGTTTGAAGTGTAAGGGAGTAAAAGATGTCAGTAAAGAAATATAGACCAGTAACTCCTTCATTTCGTTTCCGCACAGGTTATACCTTTACGGAAATCACAACATCCGAACCCGAAAAGTCCCTGCTTCTTCCAATTCGCAAAACAGGCGGACGCAATAATCAGGGACGCATCACCTGCCGTCACAGGGGTGGGGGAAATCGCCGGCACTACAGAATAATAGATTTCAAACGCAATAAGTTTGATATCCCGGCAAAAGTTGCAACCATAGAATATGATCCGAACCGTACAGCAAGAATCGCTCTGCTTCATTATGTTGACGGCGAGAAAAGGTATATTCTGGCTCCGGATGGACTTAAAGTCGGTGACAAAGTAATGTCCGGAAAGAATGATGTTGATATATCAATCGGTAATGCTATGCCATTGGACAGGATTCCCATGGGTTCATTTGTACATAACATAGAACTCAAAAGCGGCAGAGGGGGTCAAATAGCCCGCAGCGCCGGAACATATGGACTGGTAGTGGCAAAAGACGGGGATTACGTTCAGGTAAAAATGCCTTCCAACGATGTGCATTTAATCCGTAAGGAATGCCTGGCAACAATCGGACAAGTAAGCAACGCTGACCATAATCTGATTCAGCTCGGAAAAGCAGGTCGTAAACGCTGGTTGGGAATTCGTCCTACAGTCCGTGGTGTCGTGATGAATCCGGTTGACCATCCGATGGGTGGCGGTGAAGGTAAATCTTCCGGTGGTCGTCATCCTGTATCACCGTGGGGAAAACCTGCCAAAGGCGGTAAAACCCGTAAAAAGAATAAATACTCCGATAAATACATCGTAAAATCAGAGAAGAAAAAATAGGGGCGGCGAAAAAATGGCAAGATCAATTAAAAAAGGACCCTTTGTAGACGGACACCTCCTTAAGAAAGTTGAAGTCTTGAATACAGATCATAAAAAAACCGTGATTAAGACCTGGTCAAGACGCTCAACAATATTGCCGGACTTTATCGGTCATACCTTTGCCGTACACAACGGTCATAAGTTTGTTCCGGTCTATGTTACGGAGAATATGGTAGGACATAAGCTGGGAGAGTTTTCACCTACCCGCACTTATCGTGGTCATAAAGAGAAAAAGGTTAAGAAATAGGAGAATATGATGGAAGCAAAAGCATCATTGAAATTTGCCCGCGGCTCCGCCAGAAAAGCTCGTTTAGTTCTTGACCAGATTAGAAACAAGAAAGTTGCAGATGCTCAGAATATCCTGCGTATATCGCGTAAAAGGGCTTCGGTAAACATTGGCAAACTGCTTGCTTCTGCGGTAGCTAATGCTCATCTTAAAGAGCCAAAATTGGATCTGAATGATGTGTACGTTACCAAAGCGGTTGCCGATAGCGGACCCGTTATGAAGAGATATATGCCCAGAGCACAGGGTAGAGCTTATCTGATTAGAAAACAGACCTGTCATATCTCACTGGAGATTGGCAGTATTGAACAGGAGGAGTCTTTTGGGACAGAAAATTAATCCTACGCTCTTTAGAATCGGGATAAATAAAGAAACTGAATCTGTATGGTTTTCCAGCGGCATGAACTATGTGGAATCGCTGCAGGAAGATATCAGAATCAGAAAATACATCCACAAGAGATTGGCAGATAAGATGATTTCTCAGGTCAAGATTTACCGCAAGACCAATTCTATTGTGATGGATATTTATACGGCCAGACCCGGCATGGTGATTGGAAAGAAAGGAGAAGATATCGATAAACTCAGAAATGAACTGAATATCCTTATCAATAAGAAAAGAACTTCTCCGCTTGCTGTTTCCATAAACATACAGGAAATCGAAAAGATGTGGCTGGATGGCAGACTGGTGGGAATGGAAATAGCCCGTCAGTTGGAACAAAGAGTTTCTTTCCGCAGAGCGATGAAGATGGCTATGCGCAATGTAATGAAAGAAGGAGCTCTGGGGGTCAAAGTTCAGGTTTCAGGACGCCTTGGCGGTGCTGAAATTGCCAGAACAGAGCGATACAAACAGGGAAGAACTCCTTTGCACACTATCCGTGCCGATATCAATTATGCTTTGGTGGAAGCAAATACTACTTATGGCGTTATCGGTATCAAGGTCTGGATATACAAAGGCGATATCCTGAATTGAGGAGTTTAATAAAATGTTAGCACCAAAGAAAATAAAACATCGTAAACAAATGCGCGGCAGACGCGCCGGCTTGGCTTGGACCGGTTCTGAAATCAATTTCGGAGATTATGCCCTGATTGCTTTGGATTGTGCATGGTTAACGAGCCGACAAATTGAAGCAGCCCGTATTGCCATAACCCGCCATATGAAGCGAGTAGGCAAGGTTTGGATTCGTATTTTTCCGGATAAACCTGTTACAAAGAAACCGGCTGAAACCCGTATGGGTAAAGGAAAAGGCGCTCCCGAATATTGGGTAGCTGTTGTTCAACCCGGCAGGATTCTATTTGAATTGGAAGGTGTAGACCTTAAAACAGCAAAAGAGGCAATGCTGCTTGCTGCTCATAAATTACCTATAAAAACGCGTTTTATCGGCAGAGAAGGAGTTGAAATATGAAGATTCAGGCTATTAAAGAATTAACCCACTCCGAACTTAATCATAAACTTGATGAATTGCGCACAGAATTATTCAATCTACGTTTTCAGAAAGCCAAAAACCTGTTGGATAAAGTGGATAGAATCAGGTTGGTCAAAAGAGATATCGCTCGGGTTTTAACTGTTATGAAACAAAAACAAACCGGGCAAAGAGGTTAGAATGTCATTCACAGGAAAGAAAATCAATCAGGGGATCGTAGTCAGCGATAAGAGTGAAAAGACCATTGTTGTCAAGGTCGAGCGTCAGTTCATTCACCCTTTATACAAGAAAACTGTGCGCCGTCACAAGAAGTTTATGGCTCACGATGAGAATAACGAAGCACATGAAGGGGACATCGTTCAGATCAGTGAATACCGTCCGATGAGTGCCCGTAAACGCTGGATTCTGCATAAGATTGTCGAGAGACGTAAGTAGGATAAAGGGGTATTGGAATGATTCAGGCTCAGACTGTTTTGAATATCGCCGATAACTCCGGTGCTAAAAAAGCTCAATGCATAAAGATTTTGGGCGGCACTCGGCGTAAATATGCCTCTTTGGGCGATATTATTGTTGTTGCAATCAAGTCTGCCACACCCGGTGGCAAGATAAAAAAGGGAACCGTTGAACGCGCAGTTATTGTCCGTGTCTCAAAGGAAGTGCGGCGTCAGGATGGTTCATATATCAGATTTGAAGATAATGCTGCCGTTATCATTGACGATAAGCATGAACCCAAAGGTACCCGTATCTTTGGACCGGTTGCCAGAGAACTTCGTGAACACGCCTTTACGAAGATAGTCTCCCTGGCTCCGGAAGTTATATAGGAGGAGAGGGTGGCAGGAATGCATATTAAGAAAGGTGATTTTGTTATAGTAATATCTGGTCCCTACAAAGGCATCAAAGGCCGAGTGCTCAAGGCATTTCCTAAGTCTGGTAAAGTTATTGTGGAAAAAGTTCATATGATAAAAAAGCACGCCAAGCCTTCACAGCGTAATCCTCAAGGCGGGATTATTCATAAAGAAGCTCCGCTTGATGCGTCCAATGTGATGATTTGGAATGAAAAACTCAATTGCGTAACCAAAGCTGTATATACAGTAAGAGAAGGAAAGAGAATCCGTGTTTGTAAAAAGTCCGGAGATGAGTTATAGAATACAGGCAGCTTGTCTGTAAAAAAGAGGTTAATATGAATAGAATAAAAGAAATGTATAAAAAGGAAGTCCAGACTGCACTTACAAAGAAGTTTAACTACAAAAACGTTCATCAGGTTCCCTGTCTGAACAAGATTATCATTAGTATGGGTGTAGGACAGGCGACACAGAACAAAGCTATATTGGATAACGCTGTAAAGGATATGGAAATGATTACCGGCAGGAAAGTCATAATCACCAAGGCCCGTAAATCCATATCCAATTTCAAACTTCGACAGGGTATGCCAATTGGTTGTAAAGTTACACTCAGAGATGAAATCATGTATGAGTTCTTTGATCGTTTGATTTCAATAGTAATACCTCGTATCAGGGACTTCAGAGGACTGTCGGTAAATGCTTTTGACGGCAGAGGCAACTACTCTATCGGTTTGAAGGAACAGACTGTTTTTCCTGAGATTGAGTATGATAAAATTGATGCTATCAGGGGTCTGAACATTAATATCGTCACTACAGCGAAGACTGACGAAGAATGCCGTGAACTGCTTTCAGAACTCGGCATGCCCTTCCAGAAACCCGAAAAGTAAAAGGAGTTAGCATTGGCAAAGACATCTTTAAGAATTAAACAGCAGAGAGTACCTAAGTTTAAAGTCAGGAAATACAACCGTTGTATGATTTGTGGTCGTCCCAGAGCATATATGAGGACTTTTGGCATGTGCAGGTTATGTTTCAGGAAATACGCTTCGAATGGACAGATTCCGGGCGTAACTCGAGCCAGTTGGTAAGTTTTCGGGACATCATAATCCATTAAATAATAAACACAAGGAGAAACAAAATGAGCGTAAGTGATCCGATAGCTGATGCATTAACCAAAATTCGTAATGCATATCGTGCCGGGCATACGCATGTAATTCTCAGTCACAGTCGTTTGCTGGAAAGCATATTGAAGATTCTGACAGAAGAGAATTATATGAATAATTACCAGATTCTTGATAAGGATTTGGAAAAAAGAATCAACTATCGCAGAATACAAGTTAATCTGCGTTATACAAACACGGGAGAACCGATAATTAGAGGTCTTCAGAAGATTTCCAAACCAGGACGCCGTGTATATGTTAAAGCAGATAAATTACCTTCTGTATTCAATAACACAGGTTGTGCTGTTATTTCCACCAGTAAAGGCGTGATGGCTGATAGAGAAGCCCGTTTGCAGGGAATTGGTGGAGAATACTTGTGCAAGGTTTGGTAAGGAGGTATGAATGTCACGAGTAGGTAAATTACCGATAAAACTTCCAGAGGGAGTTACTATAGAGATTAAAGAAAATCAAGTAAGTGTCATGGGAAAGCTTGGTTCGCTGCAATATGACTTACTGCCCGGTATCACTTTGAACAGGGATGAGAATGAACTCCATATTCAAAGGGCTGACGACAGCAAGGATTTGAAGGCAAAGCACGGTTTAAGCAGGGCATTGATACAAAATATGGTAACTGGAGTCAGTGAAGGATTTGAGAAGATTTTACATATTATTGGAACTGGATATTCAGCGGAAGTTATAGGCAAATGGCTGCGGCTGTCGCTTGGCTTTTCACACGATGTAATGTTATTGATTCCCCCGGGATTAATCGTTACTGCTGAAGCGGTTCCCAGGTCAAAGGGAACAAAAGCAGACTTGCAAAGTATTATCAGAATAAAGGGTATTGATCGGCACCTTGTAGGGCAGTTTAGTGCAGAGACACGGGCAGTCCGTCCTCCAGAAAATTACAAAGGCAAAGGTGTCCGGTACCATGATGAATATGTAGCCATAAAAGCTGGGAAAGCGGGCTCAAAATAGGAGTTAAAATGGTAAAATCAAGTCAGGAAATAAAAATCAGAAAACGCCTTCGCAGAAAAGCGGCAATACGAAAAGATTTATGGGGGACTTCTGAACGGCCGCGATTAGTGGTATTTCGTAGTTTATTGCACATCTATGCTCAGATAATTGATGATGATTGCGGTAAGACGTTGTGCGCTTTTTCCAGCAAAACCAAAGGTATAGAGTTAGATAGTAAGTTAAAGAAGACTGAAGTTAGTTTTCAAGTTGGATTTGCTCTTGGAGAAAAGGCTTTGGATGCAGGAATCAATAAAGTAGCTTTTGACAGAGCCGGTTACAAATACCACGGCAGAGTGAAAGCATTAGCTGACGGAGCCCGTAAAGCCGGGTTGCTTTTTTAGGGAGAATTATCATGATGTATGAACAAAAGAATTTTGAAGAAGAAAAACTGCTTGAAAAGATTATAGAAACCAAACGCGTTGCCAAAGTGGTAAAAGGTGGTCGTAATTTCAGTTTCAGTGCTATCGTGGTAGTTGGTGATAAGCAAGGTAAAGTCGGAGTGGGAACCGGTAAAGCTAATGAAATTGTTGATGCTATTCGAAAAGCCAAAGAAAAGGCTTCTAAGGCTATGTTTACAGTGCCATTGGTAAAGGGGACTGTCCCTCACGAAATTTTTACACGTTACGGTGCCAGCAAGGTTATGATAAAACCGGCATCAGAAGGTACTGGAATTATTGCCGGAGGCACTACCAGAGCCATTTTCGAAGCGGCAGGAATTGAGAATATTTTGTGCAAATCACTAGGGTCTAATACGGCTTGTAATGTTGTAAAAGCGACAATAATCGGTTTAAAAGCCATGAGGACTATTGGAGACGTTGCTGCTTTACGCGGTAAAACGATTGCCCAGTTAACAGGGATGAAACCAGGAAGCACTACTGCTTCTGTTTCTGAAGAAGTACCACAAAAGAAGACAGGAAGAAAAAAAGCAGCAAAAATAGAAACCAATAATGATGCTGTTATTGAGCCAGAAACTGAAGCACAGGAATCCGTTCCCTTACCCACAAATACTGAGGAGACATCATGAAGATAATCGTTACACAGATCAGAAGTCAAATCAGACATCAGGAACAGCACAAACGGATTGTCAAGGCTTTGGGCTTAGGCAGAATCGGCAAGAGCAGAGTACATGAAGACAATTCTGCAGTCCGTGGTATGATTGAGAAAGTAAAGTTTTTAGTTAAGGAGGAACCGTGGGAAGTTGAAATTAAACCTGAAAATATAACAGTAAAGCAGAAGGTGAAAAAGATATCCAAACCACCTGAAGTTAAGGATGAAACAATTGATATAGGTGCTGAAAGCAAACCCAAACGTAAGAAAAAGGCAACAGCAGATGTTGAGGTTGTTGAAAGCAGTCCTGAAACATCAGAAAGCGTTTCCGGGGAGTAAGATATGTTAACATTAAGTAATTTAAAAAGACCTGCCTCATACAAGAGGAAAAAACGTTTAGGCAAAGGACAGGGATCCGGACATGGTCATCAGGCCGGTCGGGGGCACAAAGGTAAAAAAGCTCGCAGCGGAGGTAATACTCCGGCTTGGTTTGAAGGCGGTCAGATGCCTATGCAGAGAAGACTTCCCAAAAGAGGGTTCAAGAATATATTCAAAGTTGAATACAGGATTATAAACCTTAATCGTTTGGCTGAATTCAAAGAGACACAATGGGATATTACCAAGTTTGAAGAGATGGGATTGATCAAGAATAAGGGTAAGAAAGCAGATGCACCTGTAAAAATCCTTGCCGGAACAATGCCGGAGTTCACTCAAAAACTTCATGTTAAGGCAAATGCTTTCTCCGAGAAAGCAAAAGCACTTATTGAAAATAATGGCGGTCAAGCGGAGGTAATTTAACTTGATTAATACAATTGCTAACATATTCAGAGTACCTGACCTGAAGAAGAAGATATTATTTACTGCATTGTTTTTGGTATTATACAGATTGGGTAGTTTTGTTCCTACTCCCGGGATCAATGCTGTGGCATTGCAAGGATTCTTTGAATCTGTTAAAGGCCAGGGAAATAATTTATTTGGACTGCTGGACCTCTTCGTGGGCGGCAATTTTGAAAGAGCGTCAGTTTTTGCATTGGGAATAATGCCATACATCACAGCGTCTATTGTTATTCAACTTTTGGGGAGCATTATACCATATTTTGAGAAACTTAGAAAAGAGGGTGCAGACGGACAGAAAAAGCTCAATCAGATTACTCGTTACGGCACTGTCGGTATTGCTGCTTTTAATTCTATTGCTATTGCAGTCTGGTTGGCGAGTCTCAGCAGCGGTGCTCAACCCGTTGTTCCCAATCCGAATATTTTGTTTTATGTTACCTGTGTAATTACTTTGGTGACGGGGACTATGATTGTTATGTGGTTGGGAGAACAAATTACAGAGCATGGGATTGGCAACGGAATATCTCTGATTATTTTTGCCGGAATTATAGCACGTTATCCACATGGTTTTGTTAGCATGTATCAGTTGGTTGCCAATGGTTCTTTGAGCATATTAAAAGCAGTTCTGGCTCTTGTTGTTATGGTTGCTGTAACTGCAGCGGTAATTTTGGTAACGGAAGCGGTCCGCAAGATTCCAGTTCAATATGCAAAGAGGATTGTTGGTAGAAAGGTATATGGCGGACAAAGTACTTTTATACCTCTTCGGGTTAATACCGCAGGTGTGATTCCGATTATTTTTGCCCAATCAGTTTTGATGTTTCCGGCAACTGTTGCCTCCATTTTTGGCAGAGCAGGCGGATTCTGGGAAGTTATCAAAGCATGGCTTTCTCCCGGCGCATTTCTCTATACACTGCTGTATGTCGGTTTGATTATCTTTTTTGCCTATTTCTATACTGCGATAGTATTAAATCCAACAGAAATGGCTGAAAATATGGTAAAATATGGTGGTCATATTCCAGGTAAGAAACCCGGTAAAAAGACTGCAGAATACATAAACAGTGTTCTGACCAAAATTACTCTGCCGGGAGCAATATTCTTCGCTTTTGTAGCTTTGTCTCCCGAGATAATGAGTTCCAGACTGGATTTACCTTTTTATTTTGGTGGAACAGGTCTGATAATCGTTGTGGGTGTCGCTTTGGATACGTTACAGCAGATTGAGTCACACCTGGTGATGCGTCATTATGACGGCTTTATGAAAAAAGGTAAACTGCGCGGAAGGTCAAGCTAACAATGATATTCATCAAAGCTCCCGCTGAAATAACAAGAATGAGACGCAGTTGTCAGATTATTGCCAGATTGCTCGATAATCTGGATGCAATAATCAGACCGGGTGTCTCTACATGGGAGATTGACCAGTATGCAGAGAGTTATATCAGAGAACAGGGTGGAAAGCCGTCCTTCAAGGGTTATACGGTTACCGGATTACCGCCTTTTCCCGGTTCTGTTTGCGCATCTGTCAATTCAGTGATTGTGCACGGTATTCCTTCAAAGGAAGTTATTCTGAACGAAGGTGATATTCTCGGTATAGATGTCGGTGTTTTTTGTGACGGATTTCACGGAGATGCAGCCAGAACTTATGTTATTGGCTCAATATCAGACGAAGCAAAAAAGCTGCTGGATGTTACCAATACATCTTTGTCTATCGGAATCAGCATGGCAGTTGCAGGAAACAGAATTGGCGATATTTCCAATGCAATTGGTGAGTATGTGTCATCTAATGGTATGTTTGTGGCGGATAACCTTACCGGACACGGGATTGGTAGAGAGCTTCACGAAGCTCCGCAAATACCCAATTTTGGTGTGAAAGGAAAGGGTCCCAGATTGGTGAAAGGTATGACACTGGCGATAGAGCCAATGGTCAATATCGGCACCAACAGAGTCAGTGAAAAGGGCTGGGAATTTTCCACTGCGGATAATTCTCTGTCTGCTCACTTTGAACACACCATTCTGGTTACGGAAAACCAACCGGAAATTCTTACGATAGTATGATGAGATGTATTGTTAAAGATGTTGGCGCAGGCATCCTGGCCTGTCCTTCTACTCGTCATTCCAGCGAAAGCTGGAATCTACTTCCGCTTAAACACATGGAGTCATAAAAAGGAGTTCCTATGGGAAAATCCGGTGTCATTGAAGTTGAAGGGATTGTTAAGGAAGCATTGCCCAACACCACTTTTAAAGTGGCTTTGGAAAATGGGCACGAGATTCTGGCGCACAGTTCCGGAAAGATGAGGATGAATTATATCAGGATTTTGCCAGGTGACAAGGTAAAGATAGAGTTATCACCCTATGATTTGACCAGAGGTCGGATTACTTACAGATATAAATGAAGAGCTGTAGCGCAGGGCTTTGTTCCTGCGTCTAAGGAGTTATAAATGAAAGTTAAAGCATCAGTTAAAACAATCTGCAAAGATTGTAAAATTATCAAGCGACACGGCGTAATCCGTGTGATATGCAGTTCTAATCCCAAGCATAAACAAAGACAGGGATAAGAAGAGGAGGATAAACTTGGCACATATTGCAGGTATTGAAATCCCTAAAACAAAGCGAGTGGTTTTTGGTTTAACTTATATCTATGGTATTGGCAGGTCTTTAGCAAAGGAAATTGTTAAGAAAGCCAACATAGACGAGCATAAAAAGATTTCTGAACTCACAGCAGAAGAGGAAAAGCTTCTGCGCGATCTGGTTCAGCACGAATATGTGGTGGAAGGTGCTCTTAGAACTCAGGTTGCCATGAACATCAAGCGCCTGATGGAAATCGGTTGTTACAGAGGACTTCGGCACAAGCGCGGACTTCCCGTCCGCGGACAGAGAACCCACACCAATGCTCGCACCCGTAAGGGTCCCAGGGCTGGCGGTCTGAAGAAGAAGAAATAGGAGAAAGTGAATGGCAAAGAAAACAAGAGTTAAGAAAAAACGCGTTCGCCTTGCGTATGATGAAGGATTGGTTTTTGTCCATTCCAGTTTTAATAATACCATAGTATCGTTTGCTGACAAAGCCGGCAATATTCTTGCCTGGTCAAGCGGCGGAAAGATTGGATACAAGGGCTCCAGAAAGAGCACTCCTTTTGCTGCTCAGCTTGCTGCGGAAGAAGTGGCAAAGGCAGCAATGGAAATGGGCATCTCCAAGGTCGGAGTTATTGTAAAAGGTCCCGGTGGCGGTCGTGAATCCGCTATCAGAGCTATTAATGCAGCAGGACTCAGAGTTACAATGATTAAAGATGAAACTCCGATTCCTCATAACGGTTGTCGTCCACCCAAAACCAGGCGTATATAATCGTCTTACCGGCGAAGGCCGGTATCCAGTTTCTTATAAAAAGGAGATATAGATGGCAAAATACACAGGACCCAAAGCAAAATTATGTCGTCGGTTTAGTGAGAATCTTTTCGGGACTACCAAGTATGACAAAATTCTGGGCAAAAGAAATTATCCTTCCGGACAGCATGGTAAGTCCTTTCGCAGAAAGGTTAGTGATTATGGGCTGCATTTGAAGGAAAAGCAAAAGCTGAGACTAATTTACTGTTTGCTTGAAAAACAGTTCCACAATTACTTTGTCAAAGCGGAAAAGATGGCTGGTGTCACTGGTGATAACCTGCTGCAGTTACTGGAACGCAGACTGGACAATGTGGTTTACCGCATGGGATTTGCCGTTACCAGAATGCAATCCCGGCAGTTTGTGAATCACGGACACTTTCTGGTCAATGGGAAAAAGGTGGATATTCCTTCCTATTTAGTGAAAGCAGGAGACTTTATCGAAGTCCGTGAAAAGAGCCGCAGCAACAAAGCGTTGCAGGAAGCAATGGACAGAACGGAAGCTACTTCTCCCTTTTCATGGATTACCATAGATAAAGAGAATATGAAAGGGCAGTTCGTTTCTGTGCCTACTGTTTCCGAGATTCCGAGCACGGTTGACGTAAGATTAATTGTTGAGTTCTATTCCAAGTAATGACTATAGAAAAGATGATTTTTTTACTACAGGCGGGGATGTCTGTAGCTACGAAACAAGTAGAGACAAGCAGTTTTGTTTGTCTGAAACTACAGACGAGAGCGTCTGTAGCTACGTAATATAACTTTATTAACGATTGAGGAGTCTGTTTATGATGTTTCTTGAACCGTTACAGATGCCCGAAAATGTGGCTACTGAAGAATCCACATATTCCAGAAACTATGGCAAGTTTGAGATAGGACCTCTGGAACCGGGGTTCGGCACAACTGTTGGCAATACGTTGCGTCGTGTCTTATTATCTTCAATACAGGGAGCAGCAGTCCGTCACGTAAGGATTGAAGGGCTGCATCATGAATTTGCACCAATTCCCGGCACTAATTCTGACTATATAGACCTTATTCTGAGGTTGAAACAACTGGTTGTTCAGTGCAATGTAATAGATGAAGTTAAAGTCGAACTGGAGCACAAGGGAAAAGGTGTGGTCACGGCAGCCGAAATCAGGGAAACTGCTGATGTCCGGATTATCAACAAGGATTTGTATTTACTGGAAGTCACTGAAAACACTGATTTAAAGATAGAGCTTTGGATCGGTATTGGCAGGGGATATGTCCCGGCAGATAAGCAGATTTCGGAAGGAAAACCGGTGGGTGCAATTCCCATTGATTCCATCTATTCTCCGATTCTGAAGGTCAATTTCTCTGTTACTCACCAGAGAGTAAAAGAGAAGATGAATTATGACAAACTGATACTGGAAATCTGGTCCAACGGCGCGTATGAGCCCAAACATGCTCTGTTCCTGTCTGCCAAGATTATCAAGGATATGTTCGGCAAACTTTGTCTCTTTGAAGTTGAACCCGAATACATCAAAGATGTGCAACTCGATCCAGAACTGGAAGAGTTGGAACGCATCCTGAAAATGAGTGTGAAGGAAATCGAACTTACAGTCAGGGCTGCCAATTGTCTGGATCAGGCAAATATCTATACGATTGGCGAACTGGTTGGCAAATCGGAAGCCGAAATGCTGAAGTTCCGCAATTTCGGAAAGAAATCTCTGGAAGAAATTGTTCAAAAGCTAAAAAAATATGAATTAACGCTGGGAATGGACATTGATTCCATTTATCAGAGGATAAACGATGCCCGCAGCCGTGGTATCCCTGTGGCAAAGCCGGAACCAGTAAAACACGAACCCGTTGCTGCCACCGTGAAAGAACCCAAACAGGCAAGGGCAGTCAGCACTCCTCCCAAAAAACCGATACCCGGTGCAACGAAGAAGAAGGTGAAATAATGCGTCACAGAGTTGAAGGCAGAAAATTCGGCAGAGAAAAAGCACATCGCACTGCTTTGTTCCGCAATCTGGTAAAATCATTGATAGTGAGTCCCAACGGCAGAATTGAAACTACGGAAATGAAAGCCAAGTCCATGCGCAGTTATGTTGACAGATTGATTACTTACGCTAAAAATGATACTGTTGCTTCCCGTAGACTTGCTTACAGTGTATTGGGAAACCGCTCTCTGGTTAAGAAGTTGTTTGATGAAATTGCTCCTCAGATGCAGGAAAGAAACGGCGGTTATACCAGAGTGCTCAAAACAGGTTTCCGTAAAGGTGATTCTGCTCCTCTGGCTATCATTGAGTTTGTCGGAAAGGAAGTAAAACCCGAAAAAGCCGAAAAGAAAGAAAAAATCAAAGCCTCAGATTTGAACAAATAACTGCTTATTGTTCCTGCTGATACGGGAACTGAGCACAAAAACAGATATTAAAAAGCCTTGCTCTTGCAGGGCTTTTTTTATATTTACCTGTAAATTTGTATTTTGCATTAACCATTTGATTTATAGATATGTTAGACGTATCCTGCCTGTATACATCTCCCGAAGCCTCCCGAAGCCTCCCGAATTTTATTCGGGAGGCTCCGAGGATAACTCACGGCGGGTAAGCAGGTAAGCAGGTTGGTACTGCCATCCCTGCCTGTGCAACATTAAACATGCAGGGACGCTTGTTTATACAGGATTTGTAGCTCCAGATGCACCCGTCTGTAGAAAATCAATCTTAAGGATTCCCTTTTTCAAGGGAATGACAAACGAAAACGAATGTCTTTACGAATGACAATTTTATTGCCTAAAATATTTCTTGTCAGATTTCAAACCCTGTTTTTATGTTCTGTCAATTATCAACGGAGTAATCGGATATGAAGTTCAGAATAGTTCTCGGTGGGCAGGAAATCCATTTGGGCAACGGGGAATTGCACTTTACGGGCTATGTCAGGCATGACAACCGCATTCTGTATGACGAGCAGGCAGCAGGTGTCCTGAACAACAAACTTGAAAGTCAATCGGTGGAAATGCTGTTATCCGGTATCAATGGCGCATTCCGGCTTATCTACAGAAAGGATGATACCATCTACTTTAGCATAGACCACTTTGGTGGGTTTTCGCTGTTTTATACTATCGGTAAGGACTGCTTTGAGATACTGGATAATCCGCTGTATTCCGCTCAAAATGGCGACTTGGACGATGTGCAAATCTGCTCTTTAATGGCTGCAGGATTCACTATCGGGGACGGTACTTTCTTTGAAAATATCCGGGAATGCTATCCGGGAACGCTTTACAAGTACGATACCGGGTCCGGTAAACTGGAGTCCCAAAAGTGGTTTGAGTATCTTTCCACCAATGAAAAGACACTGGACGCAGAAGAACTGCTCAGTATTGCAGAAACGCTGTTTCCCGAAACCGATAATGGACAATATACGCTCAGTCTCAGCGGTGGGATTGATTCACGCTTTCTGCTGGGTTGCCTGTTGCAGAAGTCCAGACCGTTTCAGACTTTTTCATTCGGTGCGGAATACAATCAGGATAAGCATCTTGCTGCCATTCTGGCAAAGGAATACGGTTTTCCCAACCAGCAGCATTCCTTTACTCCAGATTTATGCAAAGATTATTATGGAAAGGATGACCTCGATTTCATTATCAGGCATTGCTCAATGGGCAGAAGTCTGCCCAATGAAACGGATTTAATCTCGTCTGCACTGCTCAAACCTTCTCAAAACATCATTGTCAAGGGCTTCGGCGGTGACTGGCTGACCGGCAGATATATCACGCCTCCTTTGCATAAGATTGTATCCACTGCTCAGATGAACCGCTATTTGTTTGACAAATACTTCGGACTTACCTGCCGTTCGTCCAAAGCTTTTACCAATGCTATACGGGAGCAGTTTGAAGTTTCGCTGAACAGAGATTATTATCCGAAACATCCCAGTCTGATATCTGCAGCAGAGCAGTGGAACCAACACCATAACGAGTGTAAATACATCATCAATACCCTTGCCTGTTATAAAGCTGCCTCATTACGGCATAAACCGCAGTCCGGTTCAGCAAACTTTCGCTTTTATCTGCCTTTCTATGACCGCAACCTTATGCACTATTTCTCCCAAGTGCGGTTCTCGGAAAAGACCGACCAGAACGGCTATTTCCGCTTTCTCAGAGACAGTTTCTTTACCGGTAAACTCACAAAGTTAAAGGAAC
>Ga0194112_10005952_pt1 | contig 16281 bp, 12 predicted proteins | sample TA2MahC400mmetaG_FD_146191 | JGI IMG/M metagenome (GOLD analysis project Ga0194112, IMG submission 146191) | Freshwater microbial communities from Lake Tanganyika, Tanzania - TA2015016 Mahale Deep Cast 400m | ecosystem: Environmental > Aquatic > Freshwater > Lake | place: Tanzania: Lake... | reverse complement strand
ACCCAGCCACCGCTCGCTAAGGAGGCATAGCATGCCCAACTGCCAGACGTGTCAGCGTTCCAGGAACGCCGCAGGGGTGAGCCGCCGGGGGTTCCTCGCCGGCGCGGGCGCCGCCGCAGCCGCGACGGCGAGCGGGGTGTTCGACTTCGCGGCGTCGCTCTTCGCGCAGGAGGCGGCGAAGCCCGCGGGCAAGCCCGTGGTCCGCGTGGTCTACGTGCGGCCCGAGAAGGAGCCAATCGTGAGTTGGCCGGGCGGCAACTGCGATGTGCCCGCCCAGCAGGCTCTCTTCACCAAGACGCTCCAGGACGCGGCCAAGCAGCTCGACATCGAGCTACAGGTCCGCAACGAGCCGCTCTACAAGCCCGAGGAGGTCGCGGCGCTGCTCGACGAGCTGAAGAAGTCGCCGCCCGACGGCCTCATCGTGGGCGCGATGAGCCTGTTCCTCTGGCAGCCGGTCAACGAAATCGTGGCCAAGCGCGGCGACGTGCCCCTCATCGTCTACAGCCACGTCAGCGGCTTCACCAGCCACCTTCAGGTCGGCCGCAACACCCCGAAGACCTATCTCGGCGCCACCCAGGACATCTCCTGGCTGGCCTTCGCGCTCCGCATGTTCCACACCACCTGGCGGATGAAGAACACCCGCATCCTCGTCCTCCACAACCCCGGCCCCGACACCACGCTCAAGGCCTGGGGCACCACGCTCCGCCACATCGCCAAGGCACGCTTCGCCGAGGAACTCAAAAAGGTCGAGGAGAGCGACGAGGTGCGGGCGATGGCCGACCTCTATGCCAAGAACGCCGACAAGGTGGTCGAGCCGACGAAGGAGGAAATCCTCACCGCCGTGCGAAACTACATTGCCTGCCGCCGCCTCATGGAGGCCGAGAAGTGCCAAGCCATCTCGATTGATTGCCTGGGCTGGAAGGACCCCGTGTGCCTGGCCTTCTCGCGCCTGCTGGACGATGGGGTCGCCGCCGTGTGCGAGTGCGACCCGAACGCGATGATTGGCGAGTTGCTCACCCTCTCGCTCTTCAATCGCGGCGGCTTCATCCAGGACCCCTCGCCCAACACGGTGAACAACACGCTCATCGGCGCGCACTGCACTTCGCCGCTCAAGCTGGAGGGGATTGACAAGGACTATCGTGCCCCCTACATGCTCCGCAGCTACCACACGCGCACCGGCTGCTCCGTCCAGGCGCTCTGGCCCGTGGGCAAGGAGGTCACGGTCCTCCACGCCAACGCGGGGGCGCCCTCGCTCTTCGTCGGCACGGGCAAGGTGCGCTCGAACATCGCCCAGCCGCCCACGGGCTGCTGCCGCACGTCGGTCGAGCTGGACATGGACCGCTGCAACGACAGCCGCGACGTGAAGGGCTTCCACCAGCTCTTCATCCTGGGCAACCTCGAGCGCATGTTCCGCGCTTACGCCCAGCTCGCCGGCCTCCAGGCCGCCCCAATCTGCTGAGGGGTGGGATGACGCGATGCCTCAAAAAGGGGTGGCAGGCAACGACACCCCGGGGAAGCTGCTGGGACGCGACGTCCGGCGCCTCGCGATCCTCCTGGTGCCCGTTCTCGTGGCAGGAGGGATCCTCGGCTGGCTGCGATGCTCTGACCCCCGCGGGCCGCGGCCAAACGAGGTGGAGCTGGACGTTCCCCCAGACACCCCCGATTTCGAGCTTGCCTTGGGCGGCTGCGACCGCATCACCGTGGGCACCTACTACGGTGGTGACCGATGGAAGGTGTTGTGCACGAGGGACGGTGCGACTTGGGCCTTCGTGGGATCGCACGGCCAGGGCCTTTCCTACCGCAGGCGCGACGGAGCAGCGTGGACCCCCCTCACGGCCATCACCGGCCCGGGGTGGAGCTTCATCAACAACCTTGCGGCCGTCGAGGACGCCGCAGGCCGCCCCGTCCTCTTCTGGTCAGGCTTCGATGGAGAGGCAGGCGAGGCGCTCGCGACAGCGGCCTGGTCGGGCAGCGGGTGGACGGCCCCGCAGATACTCGACAGGGAACCGCCGTGCGAGGCCGCCACCGGCCTGGATGCCGTGCGGGACACCGTGGGGAACCTGCACGTTGTCTACGACAAGCCCCTCAATCCCCCCGAGAAGTACAGCGTCGGCTTCATCATCGTGGATGGCGCCTTCCCGACGAAGCCGCATCATATCCTGCTGGACGGGCGAAGTACGCCACGGCCGAAGCCGACAACGGGGCCAGGGCGCTTCTACGTGCACAGGCCGAAACTCAGCGCGGGGCCTGAGGGGCGCGTGTACCTCTCAACCGACGTTAGTCCTCTCGCGGGCGAGGGCGAATGGCACCACATTGCCTACCAGGTGTGGGACGGGAAGGGATGGAGTGGGTTCGTGCCTGCCTCGCCTGACAACTCGCACCTCCTCAACGGCGAGGCTGTGGTGGACCCTTGGGGCGGCAAGGTCGTCTGGTGGGGGCTTATGGAACCTATGGAGCGCTACTGCCGAACCATCGTGCGGGGCCATGCGAGCGACGCCGAGCGCCTCAGTGGCTACGGCTATCCCGCACCCGTCCTGGCCACGTTGCCCGGCAAGGGCGTTCTGATGATGTGGGGAGGCGACCAGAGCCACGTTCGCCTGTGGAACGGCCGGACGTGGAGCGCGACGCTCTCGTGCCCAACGGCAGAGGAACTGGCCGTCGGCTCCGATGGCCGCGTCTACCTCGCCGGGCGCAGGGACGATTTCCTCACGCTTCAGGAAGCTCTCGTCCGTAAGCGAGGGCAGCCCATCGGCGCGGGGCGGTGAGAGACTGCCCCGAAACCCGCGCGGGCCGGCGCAGGCGGCGCGAGCGCTCTCGTCCCCACGGTGAGCCGTGGGGGTGAAAGGGGGCTAGAGGGCCAAGGCGAGGGGAATTGCCACACGCGCTGCGAGAGGCGTTCGGCGCGGCGGCCCGCGTGCAACAGGACGCCGTGGGTGGCGAGATCGGCGTATTCGTCCAGGAAAGCGTGCAGGTGGCGAATGTCACCTGGTCGCGGTCGCCCGCTGGCCTTGACCTCGATGGGCACCAGCCGTTCGCCGCGCTCAACAACAAAACCCACCTCCTCGCCTGATGCGGTTCGCCACCACAGGATTTCCGGCCTGGGCGACCGGGCCTCGCGCCAGGTGCAGAGGTCGGCGAGAACCAGGGTCTCCAGCATCGCGCCCGCGACGTCGGCCCGCTCCATTTCGCGGGGGGAGTGGACGCCTGCGAGGGCCGCCGCAAGGCCCGAATCGCAGAAGAACAAGCGCGGCGACTTCACCAGGCGCTTCGTGCGATTGACCGCGTAGGCCGGGAGCCGATAGAGGAGGTGCGATGCCTCCAGGAGATTCAGGTATCGGTGTGCCGTGGCTTGGGAGAGGCCGGCGTCGCGGGCCATCTCACTCTGGTTGACCACCTTGCCCGAGCGTAGGGCCGCGATGCGCATTAGGCGGCGGAAGTCAACCAGGTGCTCGATAGCCGAGAGGGCCTGCACGTCGCGCTCCAGATAGGTCGTCACGCGAGCGAAGGAGAACATGGTCTACGAGGTGGTCGAGGAGCACAAGGTGCCGGAGCGGGGCAACATCCTCTGCGACGAGAGGATCTGCCTGAGCGGCGTCGGGGCCGAGGAGAGGTGCCCGTACCACCTGCGCCGCATCGTCGTGTGGGACCCCGAGAACGCCCGGGAGATCGTGCTCCTGACGAACACCTTCCACCTGGCGGCCAGCACGGTGGCGGCGGTGTACAAGGAGCGGTGGCAGATCGAGCTGTTCTTCAAGGCCCTCAAGCAGAACCTGAAGGTCAAGACCTTCGTGCTCGAGTTCTTCACCACCTGAGTATTGGACAGCATCCGGGGCGACCTCAAACGCGAAAGGCGTCCGAACCCATCCAAAATGCCCCTACAGGCCATCTACGAACGGGGCAGAAACTGGAAACGTGATCGTCTTGGACAGCAGTGACCCGAGGCATCGTTTCGGATCAACTGATTGACTCGCGTCCCCCCCTCCGCTACAATGCGCTGCCACCCCCCTCGACCCCTCTCCCTTCCAGGGAGCGGGTGCCCACGCTCCTGAGCCTGTGAAGAAAATCGGCTTGACAGTTGGGTATGTGGTATGGTATACATACAGACATGGAGAAGCTTCGCCAGCCCAGTCTGAGAGACGCAGCAGGGCTCCTGGCGGATGTCACGCGGCACTGGCCCATGGCCAAGGGCTCACTCGCGGAGGTCCGCAAGCCCTGTGTCCGGGCGAACTGCCCGGTGTGTGCGAGCGGGCGCAGGCATCGCGCGTTCCTGTTCTCGCTCACGGAGAAGGGGCGGCGGCGGTGCCTGTATGTGCCAGCCGCCTTGGTGCCGACGCTCCGCCAGGCGATCGCAAACGGGCGCTGGATGGAAGAGCAGATGCGTCGCACGGGTGTGCGGCTGATCGAGGAGCACCGCTGTGCGCGCCGGCAGAGGCCCTCCGCCTGCCAGGGAGGCGCCTCGTGAAGCGGCCCTCGCTGTGCCCGCGAGGCATCGTGAAGGCCCAGCGCCGTTCGAGTCTCGCGCAAGTCGAGCCTCACTCGGGTCCGCCTCGTCCTTCCGAGCCCTACAACAGAATCCCGATTCCTTCACAGGCTCTCTTGCGTGGGCGCGGGTGAGGGTGGGGCTTTGGTGTAGAGACGGGCGCACAACCCTCCCCCTACCCCCTCCCTGAGAGGGAGGGGGGTTGGGGCAAGGACAGATGAGCTTCACCCACACATCAGGGGCTCTTCTCACCCCCCTCGCGGCGGTGGACTGGCGCGCGGCGGCCTATGCGGTGGTGGCTGCGGCGGTGAGCGTGCTGGCGGGCGTCTACCTGGTCTCGCTGCTCCGGCGGGGGCGGCGGGCGCGGGTGGGCCAGCACATCACGAAGGCGGGGGCCGTCTTCTCCCTCCTCACGCTCGCCATCGCGGTCGTAGCGATGCAGACGAAGATCAACTTCCTCGTCCTGCTCTTCGGCATGCTGCTGTCGGGGCTGGTGCTCTCCTTCGTGCTCTCGCGGCTGGCGATGCGGCGGCTGGAGTTCGCGCGTGGGCTGCCCGGCGAGGCGTTTGCGGGCGCGCCCTTCGCGGTGGAGCTGCGGGCGACGAGTCGCAAGCGCTGGCTCACCACCTACGGGCTGGTGGTCCAGGAGGAGTTGCCTGCGGGGCTGGACTCCGCGCGGCCTGGGGGCGTGGTGCTGGAACTGCCGGCGCGGGAGACGGCAGCCGTGCCTTATACGGCCACAGCGGCGCGGCGCGGCGTCTACGGGTTCCGCACGGTCGTCTTCTCCACGCGGTTCCCGTTCGGCCTGTTCTACCAGGGGCGGTCGCGGGCGGTGGGGGGCGAGCTGGTGGTGTTCCCGCGGCTAGGCGAGGTGGCGGCGGGGTTCCTGAGCCGCGCGCGGGCGCTGGCCCTCTCGCAGCGGGAGCAACAGCACTCGCGCGGGGCGCGGGGCGAGGAGGAGTTCCGCAACCTCCGCGAGTACCGCCCCGGGGACAACCCGCGCCGCATCCACTGGAAGACCTCGGCCAAGTTGGGCAAGCCCCTCGTGCGCGAGATGGAGGCCATCGTGGGCGAGCGGGTGCTCATCCTGCTCGACACGCGCTGCGCGGTGAGCGGCGAGGCGGAGCTTGAGGCCGCGGTCAGCTTCGCCGCAACGCTGGCCCGCGACCTGATGCAGCGGGAGCTCCTGGTGGGCCTGGCCGCCTACGCGCCCGGGCTGGTGCTGGCCGCGCCGGCGAAGGGCGTGGCAGCTCTGCGCGCCCTGTACGAGACCCTCGCGCGGCTGGAGCCGAACCCGGAACGGACCCTAGCCGAGCTGGCGGCCGAGCCGCGCGTGCGGGCCGAGGGGAATCTGGTCGCCGTGGCGGCCCTGCGCCGCCGCGACGCCGATGCCGAGGCGGCGCTCGAACTCCTCCGGCGCCGCCAGGCGCGCGTCCTGGCCGTCGAGGCCTCGGCGCCGGAGTTCCAGGAAGTGTTTCGCCTCGGGTGAGGAGGACAGGTCCGACGGCTCCGACGGATCGGGCAGATGGGGCACATGGCTCCCTCGCCCGAACCATGTCACAGCGGTACGGGGCCCGCCGAATGACATGGGGCGGCGGGCCGCTGGACAGGCGTCCGGCGCTCTGGATATAATGGCCGCCGGAGGGGCTCTGGCGTCGGAAGAGGCCATGCTGAAGAAGCTCAATCTTCTCCTGGCGGTGGTCGCCCTGGCGTGCGTGGTGGGCCTCGCCGTGCTCATGAGCGGCGCGCAGGCCCGCGAGGGCGTGGTCTTCGCTGGCAAGGCCATCGAGGTCTACGGCCGCGGCTACACCCTGGCCCGCCTCGCGCAGTTGGCCGAAGAGGTCGGCCACCCCGAGATGTTCCGCTACGACCCCAGGAAGCGCGAGGCGATGGCCAACGCCAGTCTGATCATCCACGGCAGCCTGACGATTGGCGACCCCGCCGACCCGAAGCTCGGCGAGACGCTGCTCCTGAACACCGTGGTCTGCGGGGACCTCCAGGTGCAGGTCGCCCGCGGCGGCGAGCTGGGCGTCTACCACTCCGTCCTCCAAACCGTGAGCCAGGTGATCACCGAGGAGAAGTGCAGCCGGGGCTACTACTTCTTCGCCGACGGGGCGCTGAAGGCGGCCGACAGCCGCATCCTCTATATGTCCGGCGCACGCGGCAAGACCGTCACCGCCAACTCCCAGGCGGACCTCGAGCGCGTGACGTTCGGCCTCAGCGACGACGTGTCGTTCCACGCCTACTACGCGGACGGCGCGCGGCTGGCGCTCCGCGACTGCCAGTTCCTCGCCGAGGGCAACTTCGGCGTGTGGGTCGAGGGCTCGGGGGGAGCCCCGCTCCGCCTCGTCCGCTGCCGCCTCTCGGGCGCCGAGGCCGACCTGAAGCTGAGCGGCTACCGCCCGGCTGCCGAGCTGGTGGACTGCCAGTTCCGCCGCGGCAAGGTCCGCTTCGAGCACGAGAGCGGCACCGCGACCGTGAAGTGGACCGTCGCCGTCAAAGCCGTCGAGCGCGGCACGGGCAAGCCCCTGCCCGGCGTCGCCATCCAGGCCACCAGCGAGGGCCGCGGGGCCAGCGAAACCGTCCGCGGCACGACCGGCCCAGACGGCGTCTGCCCCCTCGTCCTCACCGAGTACATCGCCACACCCTCCAGCCCGGCCGGCGGCGACGCGGCCAACACCGTCACCCCCCACCGCATCGCGGCCCTCGCCCCTTCGGGCGAGACGCTGGCCGAGAAGCCGGGCTACGCGGCCCGCGGCGCCCACGGCTCCGTCACCCTCGAGATCCCCCGATAGACCTTCCCTCCCACGGCTCCTTGAGCTCGGCTGGACCACACCGAGAGGGGACCGACCCCCCTCCCTCTCGGAGGGAGGGGGCAGGGGAGGGTGCACCCTCGGACCGAAGCCCCACCCTCACCCGCCTCGCGGACGAGGCGACCTCTCCCTGGAAGGGAGAGGGGTCAGAGGCCCTCGTCTCGTCGGCCCCCTGTTGCGCGAGTGGCAAAGATGGCGCACGAGGAGGGGAAAGGGCGGGGCGCAGGAAGCACGACCACCTGCCCCACGCCTCAGCGGGCGAGGGCGTTTGGCAAAGCGCGCGCAATCCGCTATCATATTCGATGAGAGCTGGCGGGAAGAGGGCCGGCGCGGCGCCGGCTCCGGGGCCATCCGGCCCCCGCCGGCTTGGCGCGAGGGGGCGGGTTTCACGGGATGCCTTCGGGACTGCTGCTCGAGCTGATCGGCCTGGGAGTGCTTTTCCTGCTCTCGGGCTTCTTCTCGGCGTCGGAGACGGCGCTCTTCTCGCTCAGCCGCGCCCGCGTGCAGCGCCTGGGCGAGACCGGGGGCGCGACGGGGCGCGCCATCGCCAATCTCCTCTCGATGCCGCGCCGGCTTCTCATCACCATCCTCGTCGGCAACATGGTCGTCAACACGGCCGCCGCCAGCATCATCGCCTCGCGCATCACCTTGAATCTCGGCGACCGCGGCGTGGGCCTGGCCATCGGCGTCACCACCCTGCTCCTACTCCTCTTCGGCGAGGTGACGCCGAAGACGCTCGCCGTGCGCCACGCCGAGGCGGTGGCCCGCGTGGCCGCGCTCCCGCTCCTGGGCTTCTCGAAGCTCATCTTCCCCATCCGCTGCGTCCTGCGCTACATCACTAACGCCATCCTGGCCCTCCTGCGCCGCGGCCACATCGAGAGCGCGCACCTGCTCACCCGCCACGAGCTGGCCGCCGCCCTCGAGGCCGGCGAGGAGGCCGGCGCCATTGACGAACTCGAGCACGACATGGTCGAGCACATCTTCCAGTTCCCCACCATCGCCGGCCGCGAGCTGATGGTGCCGCGGACCGAGATGGTCTGCGTGCCCGAGGACGCGACGATCAAGGAGGCCCTCGACCTCGCCCAGCGCGCCCACCGCTCCCGCCTGCCCGTCTACGGCCAGAGCGTGGACGACATCTGGGGGATCTTCGACATCCGCGAGCTCCCAGCCTGGCGCGGCGAGAGGATCTGGGACCAGACGCTCCGCGAGTTCGTGCAGGCCCGCGACGCGATGCCCAACCCCCCGCGCCGTCCCCTCGTGCGCCCGGCCCCACTGGTCCCTGCTTCGCGCCGCGTCGGCGACCTGCTCCGCGAGATGCGCGAGGGCGGCACTCACCTGGCCATCCTCCTCGACGAGTACGGCGGCACGGCCGGCCTCGTGACCCTGCGGGACCTCGTGGACGAGCTGGTCGGCGGGGTGCTCACGCGCGAGCCCGGCAGCGCGCAGCTCTGCCGCAAGGGCGACGGCTGTCTCCAGGTCCTCGGCGAGGCCCGCGTGCGCGACCTCAACGGCGACCTCGGCTTCGACCTGCCCCTCGACCGGGCGGACACCATCGGCGGCTACGTCCTCGACCTCCTCGGCGAGCTGCCCAAGCCCGGCGCCACGGCGAGCGACTCGCTCTTCACCTATCGCGTCCTGCGCCTCGCAGGCCGCCGCATCGGCGCCGTCGAGGTGCGGCCCCTCGACCCCCAGGGCGAGGCCTGGCGCCGCATCTGGGCCGGCGGCGAGTGTCCCCCCGCACCGGAGGAGGCCCCCGCATGACGACCGCCATCCTCCTCCTCGTCCTCCTCTGCCTCCTCATCGAGGGCTTCTTCTCCGGCTCCGAGACCGCCCTCATCTCGGCCGACAAGGCCCAGCTCCGCGCCGCCGCACGACGCGGCGACCGGCGCGCCGGCCTCGTCACCCGCCTCCTCGAACGCTCCGAAGCCCTCCTCTCCACCACCCTCGTCGGCACCAACCTCTCCGTCGTCGCAGGCACCTCCCTCGCCACCGTCTTCATCGGACACCACGTGCCCCACGGATGGGAGAGCTCCGTCACCACCGCCGTCATGGCCCCCCTCATCCTCATCATCGGCGAAATCGTCCCAAAGTCCATCGCCCGCGCCACCGCCAACTCCCTCGCCCTGCGCGTCGCCGCGCCCCTGCGCCTCTTCCAGCGCTTCATGCACCCAGTCGTCCTCGTCATCTCGCGCGTCGCCGACGCACTTCTCGCCCTCGTCGGCGTCAGGCCCTCCGGCGACAGCCCCTACGTCACCCGCGAGGAGCTGATGGTCCTCACCGACATGGGCGAGGAGCACGGCGTCCTTGTGTCCGAGGAGCGCCGCATGATCCATAGCGTCCTCGCACTCCGCGACCGACCCGTCGTCTCCGCTATGGTCCCACTCGTCAACATCGTCTCCGTCCCCCTCGACGCCACCGTGGCCCAGCTCGACGCGGTCGCCGCCCGCGCAGGGTTCACACGATACCCCGTCTACGAGGGCCGGGTGGACAACATCGTGGGCATCGTGAGCGTGGTGGACGTGTTGCGGGGCGACCAGCCGGCGGACCCTGCGGCGACGCCCATCCTCCCCTTCGTGCGCCGCGACGTCACCTACGTGCCCGAGACCAAGCCCGTGGGCGAGCTCCTCCGCGAGCTGCGCTACGCCCCCGTCCCCATGGCCATCGTCGTCGAGGAATACGGCGGCGTCGTCGGCCTCGCCACCGCCGCCGACCTCGTCGAGGAGATCATCGGCGACATCCGCGACGAGCGCCTCGGCGGCGCCCCCAACCTCATCGCCCGCGGCAGCGACGTCTTCGAGTGCGACGGCACGGCCGACGTGGATGAGCTGGCCGAGCTCACCGGCCTCGCCATCCGCAAGGAGGGTTTCGAGACCGCGGCCGGCCTCGTCCTTCACCTCGCCGGCCGCATCCCCAGGAAGGGCGAAAAGCTCCCCTTCGGCCCCTTCGCCATCGAAGTCCTCGACGCCACCCCCCGCCACGTCCGCCGCCTCCGCTTCACCCGCACCGCCAAGCCCCCCGCCTGAGGCCGAACCACCCCTCTGCAGCACTCACGGGCGTTGCACCAGGAGCAATGCCTGCCGCGGGGCAAGAGCGAGGCGGATGGTGCCGGGGGCCTCCACAACGGCAGGGGCGGTCGAGCCGCTCGCGGGGTCGAGCGCGAGCCAGGCGATCGCCGAACCCGTCGTGAGGGCGCCCGCGTAGGGCTGCCGGCCAACGTTGACGAGCAGCAGAATCTCTCGCCCCTCGCGGTGGAAGCGCCCGAGGACGATGCGGTCGCAGGCCGGCGTCAGGCGAAAGCCGGGGTGCAGCGCCTCCCAGAGGGCTGAGCCGTTGAGCTTGCCCGTGTCGGCGATGGCCTTGCCGCCGCGCCCGCGGAAGCGCTCGACCACCTTCGCCGCCTCGGGCGGGAGCTCGACGTCCTGCGGCAGGACGATCGCGTCGAAGCGCTGGTCCTTGATGGCGAGCGTCCCGTCGGAACCCACGCGCATCTTCGCAAGGAACTCATGGTCGGCGAGGGCGAAGGGCACCTGGCTCCCCAGGAGCGCTCGGCCCAGCCGGTTGAACGAGCCGACGATGCTCTTCGCCCGCGGCGACTGGCTTTCGAGCCGTAGCGGCTCGGCGACCGGGCGGTACTCGGCCCACAGGTCGCGCACGGGATAGTAGAGGAGCACGCGAGGGGCGAGGCGGGCCGGCTTGAGAAGCGCGTTGAGGCGGCCGACGAAGTCGCCGTAGGCCCGCATCGCCTCGGCGGGGCGGTCGGCGACGCGGTAGTAGAGCGTGAAGTCGGTCACGCCCCAGGCGGCCTGCCAGGCGGCGGTGGCCTGCATCTCGGGGAGAGCGGCGGGGCCTTGGCCGCTCTGGGTCTGGCTGAAATCGCTCACCTCGGTCATCACGCGGCGGCCGCCCGTGAGCATCGCGGCCGAGGCCGGCAGCGCCGCGGCCAGCCAACCGCCGTGGAGCACCGTCTCGGGGTCCGACGACAGCACGTCGAGCCCAGGGATATCCATCAGGCTCAGCATCTTCAGGTGGTTGCCGTCGAGGGGCACGTGGTGCATCACGGCCTCCTCCCACAGGATGTGGCCCGAGGAGGCGACCCGGTGGCGGCGGCACCAGGCCTGGATGGGGGCGAAGTAGCGCTCCGCAACAAGGTCGGCCACGAGCGCCCAGAACTGCCCCCGCACGCGGCGGTCGTCAGGCGAATCGCCCTCGAAGAGACTGCGCCGCTGGGCGGCCAGGTCCTCGCCGTAGCGCCTCTTGTACTGCTTCGGCAGGTCGTAGGCCCAGGGCACGCAGGGGAGCGGCTTCGCGGCCGGGTCGAGGGGGTCAACGGTGCGGACACGTTTGCGGGCGGCCTCCGCAATCTGGCCAAGGTTGACCGCCATGAGCGAAGGCTCGTCCGTGAATGTCGCCTGGATGGCCTTCCCAAAGTGCGGCTTCAGGCGCGCCCAGTAGGCATCGTGGGTCTTGGCAATGAAGGCGCGGGTCGCGCGCTCGTCGAGCAGGTTCACATAGCGGCGGGCCGCATAGTAGTTGTTGCTAGCGTGGGTGAACTCATAGGCCGGGCGGACGATGAACGGCTCGGGCAGAGAGGGGTCGAAGGCCAGTTCCGTTGCCTCGAACGCGGGGTTCTCCTTGAGGACCAGTCCGCCCGCGGCGCCGCTGGGGTAGCCGTCCTCGTCGTAGAGCCACACGGGCATGCCGAGCTTCGCCGCGGCCTCGACCGTGCCGACGAGGGCCTTCCAGTGGTCTTCCGATTGCATATACTGCTCGAATGCGACGTTGCACACGATGCCGCCGAGGCCGACGCCGAGGTAGGACTGTAGGCCCTTGCCCCTGACCTCGCTGGGCTTTGCGCCGCGGACCATCTGGTCAACGCCCTCGGGCGTGGCGCGGCTCGGGTCGAAGCCGTGGATGATCAGCAGCGGCCTGTCGGCCAGAGGCGGCTGGCTCCAGCCTTCGAGCCACTTGGGCGGAAGCGCGGGTTCCCCTGCCATCGAGAGGACTCCTGCGAACGTGAGGATGACGAGCGGTCGCCAAGCCATTGGAGTGCGCTCAGGCAAGGATGTCGGGATGGCGCTTCTCGAGGAAGCGCACGGCGGTTTTCAGGGTGAACTCGGGGAAGGCGTTCCCGTACATGCAGAGGACCCAGGGGCCGTCGCAGCCGACCTCTTTCACCGCGCGGATGCAGGCGTCTACGTCAATCTCCCCCGCCCCGATGGGCAGGTGGAGGCCGGGCACCTGGATGCCGTCGGCGATGTGGATGGCGCCCATCGTGCCCTTGAGCGCGCGAATCATCCCCGCAGGGTCGCCCTTTGTGATGACGTTCGCGTGGCAGAAGTCGAGGCAGATGCGGACGGCCTTCGAGCCGACCTCCTCGATGAGCCTCGGCGCCTTCTCGGGCGTGCTGGCGATGAGGCCGGGGTGAAGCTCGATCTGAATCGTCACCCCCTTCGGCTCAGCGACCGCCGCGCACTCCTTGAGCGTGCGGACGAGCCGGCCCCACATCTCGCGCTCGTCGGCCCCGTCGGGGCAGCGGCCCTCCGCGATGCACACGTGCGAAGCGCCCAGCGCCGAGGCGAGGCCCACGTTGTGCCTGATGAACGCCACGCTCTCGGCGCGGCCCTTGTCCGCATCGGCGCCGAGGTAGGCCCCGAAGCCTGGGTTATTCTGGAGCGGCGCCCCGATGATACCCTTGATGGGCAGCCCCGCGGCCTCCGCTGCCTGGCGGCACAGCAGCAGGTTCTTCGGCCCAAACCGCCCATCGAGCAGATAGGGGATGTGGGGCAGAAACAGGTCGAGCCCTCCCGCCCCCGCCCTCTTCAACCGCTCAAACACCCCCTCAATCGGCCCGGTGGGGAACATGTGATTGCTGGCCAACAACATCGGCGTCTCTCCTCACAGAATTCCGCGTTCAGACATGCACGCGCTACCAGACTATGAAGTTGCAGACTGCAACATCAAAGATCGCCCAACGCCTGGCAGCAACGCGAGCCAATCGGCCTTTCAGGTTCCCGGCAGACAGCGCCTTGGCGCTGGACCACGCCTCAGGCGAAGGCCATTCGCCGGCGCTTTCCTCATTGGCGCCACCACGTACATAGCCCCGGCCTCTGCAAGCAAGGCGGCTGATAGCCCGCATCATATTGGGAAGGAGCCGGCATGTCAACAAGGCAGGCGGGCTCCCGCGGTCGCTTAGTACAGCCCCCCGCAAATGGCGGGATAAAATGCATTGCTCGAATTGTGTCCCGAAGGGACAACAGAGGGTAGCCGGCGGCTTTAGCCGCCGGACCAAGGGGAATCCAGTCGCCAGTCCCGTGGGGACGGCAGAGCGGGCCATCCCCTCGCGGCAGACGCCTCTGCCGTCCCTTCAGGACTGACCGGGGGCGGCTCGGAGATCCGGCGGCTGAAGCCGCCGGCCAAATCCTGCCCTCCCTTCGGGAGGAAGACAGCAGGACGCGTCGAAAATGCCCCTTACTTGTGGTGAGCTGTACTCAGCCCTTCAGGTGCTTGGCAAAAGTGGCCCTCACGCGCTTCCACATCTCCTCGGAGAGGACATGGCCGGCGCCCTCCTCGATGAAGTGGGTGAAGCTGGCCTCGGCCCCGGCGCGCTTGTAGGCGGCGGCGATGCGGGGGATGCCCTCGCGGACCTCTTCGATGGGGCTGCCGCCGTCCTTCTCGCCGAGGTTGAGGTGCAAGGCACGCGGGGCGATGAGGCCCGCGATCTCGGGGGTGTCGCCGAACTGATACCACCCAGGGATGAAGTTGGGGAAGCAGTGGAGGATGCGCGTCCGGTGAATGCCCTTGTAGGTGGGCAGGCAGCAGTTGCCCACGAGGGCCTTCAGCCGCGGCTCCCACGGGCCGACGAGCCAGATGCACGTCGAGCCCATCGAGTGCCCGTAGCAGCCCAGCCGCTCCTTCTGCACCTCGGGCCGGCTCACCAGGTAGTCAATCGCCCGCCGCATGTCGAGGATGTATTTCCAGGCCAGGCACTTGCCGGCGACGACGTAGCGGAGGAACTCGAATCGCTCGTAGTTCCCGCCCTGGAGCTGCTTGCTCTGGCGTTCGCCGAAGCACAGGGCGTCGGGGCAGATAACCACGTAGCCCTCCTTCGCCAACGCCACGCCCGTGTGGTGCATGGGCATTCCCGCCAGGCCGGCCGGCTCCACCTTGCCGAGGTGCCAGGCGCCGTTGTGCTGATGCCACACGGCCACCGCGGGGGCGGGGTGCGCGGCGTCCACGCCGTCAGGAATCAGCACGAACGCCGGCACACGGTCGCCCGGCTCGACCTCGTAGGTCACCGACTCGATGCGGTAGCCCTCCTTCTTCATCGTCTCGCGCAGCACGGGCTTGAGGTCGCACGGCTCGGGCCACGGCCCCCCAAGGCACTGAAGCAGTTTCTGACGCAGTTGGTCATCCGTCATCGGCGTCTTCTCCTGGGCAAGTGCGGTGAGAACGAGGGAGCTGGCGGCCAACACGCCGGCGGCTCCCGCGCCGGACCGGGCGAGGAACGATCGTCGCGTTCGCCGCCTGCTTCGCCGCTGGTTTGTGGCTCGCATGCATCCACTCCTCAACAGGCCAGTGCCCTCCACTATATCGAATGCCTCGTGCCGCGCAAGCCGAGCGCCGCCCGCGCCGCGGAGCCGCCGCTCTGGCGCCGAGCCCGGCATGTGGCCCGGCATCCCATAGTTGTACAACTGTGGAACGCTTCCGCGAGCGCCTCCCGAGGCGGCGCAACGCAGGGGAACAGGCGAGACGCCAAAGCAGCAGGACCCGCCGTGCCGCCGACGCCCCCGCGGCTCCGCCGCCAAGAAACCCAAGGCGTGCCCAGGGACCGCACATCGCTCGGGGGCGCCAACGCACTTGGAAGCCCCCCTGCGCCCGGCGCAGGAATATTCCGTAGTTGTTCAACTACGGAACACTCACACGAGAGCCGACCGTCAGCTTCGGACGGCAAGGGGTCGCCTTCCCAGGTAAGGCCGAGGCCAGCTTGAGCTTTCCGTAGTTGAACAACTACGGAACGCTGCGGCCCCCCACGTGCGCTCCACGAGGAGAGGCAAGGCGTGCATAGGGCCGGGACATGGCCATGAGCCGCCGACGGGTTTGAAAACCCCGCTTGCGCCCTGACCAGGAGTGTTCCGCAGTTGTTCAACTGCGGAACACTCACACCAGAGCCGACGGTCAACTTGGGACGACAAGGGGTCGCCCTCTCAGGCAAGTCCGAGGCCGGCTTGAGCTTTCCGTAGTTGAACAACTACGGAACGCTGCGGCCCCCCACGTGCGCGCCACAAGGAGAGGCAAGACGTGCATAGGGCCGGGACATGGCCATGGGCCGCCGACGGGTTTGAAAACCCCGCTTGCGCCCTGACCAGGAGTGTTCCGCAGTTGTTCAACTGCGGAACAGTCGCACCAGAGCCGACGGTCAACTTGGGACAGCAAGGGGTCGCCCTCTCAGGCAAGTCCGAGGCCGGGTTGAGCTTTCCGTAGTTGAACAACTACGGAACCCGCCGCCCCCACGGTCACGCCACGAGAAGAGGCAGGGCGTGCACACGAACGGAACATGGCCCGGGGCCGGCAACGCACTTGGGAGCCCCCTTTGGGCCCGGCGGAGGAGTGTTCCGGAGTTGTTCAATAAGGGCAGGTGTCCTCTGCAGGACAGTCGTCCCCTCTGATGTTGGGGCCATTATACCTCCTTTCGCTTGGAGAGCAAGAGGTGTTTGAGGAGGGCGTTCTCCTCGCCGAGTTGGTTGATGAGGCGGTTGTATTCGGCGACGAGTAATGGGGTCATGTGTACGGCGTAGGCGATGTCGTGGGCTGAAAGGCCGTTGCGGCGCAGGAGCAAGACTCGCTTGAAGGCTTCGATGTAGCGATGGACGGCTTCGGGGCTGTGGTGTGTCTGTCGGCAGACGGCCTCGACGCTCTTGCCCTCGAGGAAGAGCTTGCGGATGATGAGGGGCTTGTGGGTGAGAGTGCGGCCGATGTCCTTCTCCTGCC
>Ga0194112_10005946_pt1 | contig 16285 bp, 12 predicted proteins | sample TA2MahC400mmetaG_FD_146191 | JGI IMG/M metagenome (GOLD analysis project Ga0194112, IMG submission 146191) | Freshwater microbial communities from Lake Tanganyika, Tanzania - TA2015016 Mahale Deep Cast 400m | ecosystem: Environmental > Aquatic > Freshwater > Lake | place: Tanzania: Lake... | reverse complement strand
CGCGCACCCGCTCCTCGGCATCGGGCCGCGGCAGTTCTTCCTCAAGTACTCCCAGTTCGTGAGCGCGGAGGACGAGAAGGGCGTGACCTACACGATGCACAGCGTGCCGCTCCTCATCATGGCCGAGGAGGGCCTGCTCGGCTTCGCCGTCTACTACGGCCTCCTCGTCGCAGGCGCACTCCGCGCCGCGCGCTACGCCGTCCGAAGGGCGCGCGACGACCCCGAGCTCGAAACCGTCGCCGTCGTCGCCGCAGGGGCGCTCATGGGCTACATCGCCTACATCGCCTACAGCCTCACCCAGCCGGCCATGTGGACGATCAACATCTACGGCACGGTGGCGCTCGTGGAGGCGGCGCGGCGCGTCACCGCCGCCTACTTCCACGAGCTGGCCGAGGCCCGCGAGCCCGCCGAGGAACCACGCTCCGTCTGGCTCCCACGGGAGCCATCCACCGAGGTCGTCTTCCCGTGAGGCACCGGTCCCTTAGGTCCCTTTGGTCCCTTAGGTCCCTTCCGCCAAGAGGGACCACAGGGACCCCAGGGACCTAAGGGACACAGGAGGTCCCTTGTGCGATACCTCGTGACCGGCGGCGCAGGCTTCATCGGCTCGCACCTGGTCGAGGAGCTCCTCGCAGGGGGCGGCGAGGTCTTCGCCGTAGACGACCTCTCGACCGGCAGCGCAGCCAACCTCGAGCCCCTCAAGGCCCACCCCCGCTTCCACTACCAGATCGACTCCGTGATGAACGGCCCGCTGGTGGCCGAGCTGGTGGACGACGCGGACGTGGTGTTCCACCTCGCCGCCGCGGTTGGGGTGTTCCTCGTCGTCGAGAGCCCGGTCCGCACCATCGAGACCAACGTCCGCGGCACCGAGACCGTCCTCCACCACGCCGCCAAGAAGAAGCGCAAGGTCATCCTCGCCTCCACCTCGGAGGTCTACGGCAGCTCCGTGAGCGCCCGCTTCCGCGAGGAGGACGACCTGGTCCTCGGCCCGCCCACCCAGGGGCGCTGGAGCTATGCCTGCTCGAAGGCCCTCGACGAGTTCCTCGCCCTCGCCTACCACCGCGAGCGGGGCCTCCCCGTCGTCATCGCGCGCATCTTCAACACCGTTGGGCCGCGCCAGACGGGGCGCTACGGCATGGTCATACCCCGCTTCGTCGCTCAGGCACTCGCCGGCGGCCCAATCACCATCTACGGCGACGGCACCCAGTCGCGCGCCTTCTGCTTCGTGAAGGACACCGTCCGCGCACTCGTCGGCCTCGCGGCCGACGACCGCGCCGTCGGCGGCGTCTTCAACGTCGGCAGCGACCAGGAGCTCACCGTCAACGACCTCGCCGAGCGAGTCCGCCGCATCGTCAACCCCAGCGCCGCCATCGCCCGCGTCCCCTACGACCAGGCCTACGCCCCAGGCTTCCGCGACATGCTCCGCCGCGTGCCCGACATCACGAAGCTCCGACAGCTCCTCGCCTTCGAGCCCTCCATGTCCATTGACGGCATCATCGAGAGCGTCCGCGGCCACATCGCCGCACACGGGGACCGGTGAGAGATTGCTGATTGCTGATTGCTGATTGCTGATTTCAGAATGGCTTCTCCTGAGTGTTGGAGGCACCGATGGGTGTTCCCCAATCAGAAATCAGAAATCAGAAATCAGAGATCGCTGCTGAACTGTGCGAGGTGTGCGGCGCCCCGGGCCGCTTCCACGCCGAGGCCAAGCGCTGCGACATCCTCCAATGCCCCCAGTGCCGCCTCCTCTGGACCAATCCCCTCATCTGCTCGACCGGCGAGGCCCCAACTGACCAACCCTATTGGGCTGAAGATGTCTACCTGAAGAACGCCTCCTGGCAGACCCGGCGCTTCCGCCGCCAACTCCACGCTTTCCTGAGCAGTGCTCAGAAATCAGAAATCAGAAATCAGAAATCAGAAATTCGCGTCCTGGAGGTCGGCTGCGGCATGGGCTTCTTCCTCGACGCCTGCGACGCGCTCGGCCTCCAGGCGGAGGGCCGCGACCTCTCGGCACGCGCCGTCGCCTTCGCCAACCGACGGCGGGTCCGCGCCCGCGCCGGCACGCTCGACGACTCCTACCCCGACGCGAGCCTCGACGCCATCTTCGCCTTCAACCTCATCGAGCACCTGCCCCACCCGCGTGAGTTCCTCGTCCTGGCCAGCCGCAAGCTGAAGCCGGGCGGCGCCATCGTGCTCGAGACCCCCATCCAGGAGAGCCTTCTCCACCGGGCGGCCAGCCTGGTCCGCTGGCTCACGCGCGGCCGCATCGGCTTCCTCGGCCTCAGCCCCGGCGGGCACCTCTACAAGTTCAGCCTCCGCTCCCTCGATACCCTCTCCCGCCAGCTCGGGCTCGAGTGCGTCTTCCGCCGACGCCTCAACTCCCCCTTCCGCGAAATCTGGGGAAAGTCCGCGCTCTTCTCCTTCGACTTCAAGCTCCTCTACCGTCTCGGTCTCCCGCTCCTCTGGGCCTTGGCCTGGGCCACCCGACAAGGCAACCGCGTCCTCCTCATCCTCCGAAAGCCTTCCTCTGATGTCTGAAATCAGAAATCAGAAATCAGAAATCAGAAATCAGACGCCCGTCCTCCAATTCACCGACGCCCTCCTCCGTGGCGGCGCGGAGCGGTTGCTCGTGGAGCTGGCGTCGCGGCTCGACCGCGCCCGCTTCGCACCCGCCGTGGCCTGCTTCCGCCAGGAGGCCTTCGCTGACGAGCTGGCCGCCGCTGCCTGCCACGTCCACATCCTCCCGAAGCGGCGGGCCTGCGACCTCCCACTTCTTCTCCGGCTCGTGCGCCTCATCCGCCGCGAGCGCTTCGCAATCGTCCACGCCCACGACCTCCAGTCGGCCGCCTACGGCCTCCTCGCCGCGAAGGCGGCTCGGCGGCGCTCGCTCCTCACTATCCACGGCCTCGGCATCTTCCGCCAGAAGCGCTCCGCCTGGCTCCTGCCGCGTCTGGCGCGGCGGCTCGACAGGGTGGTCTTCGTCGGAGAGTGGCTCCAGCGGGCCGCCGCCGAGGGCTTCGGCGTGCGCCCCCGCCGGCCGATGGTCATCCACAACGGCGTGGACGTCGCGGCCTTCAGCCCCGGCCCGCCCGACCCCGCGCTCCGCGCCGAGCTTCAGATCGAAGAGGGCGCGCCAATCATCGGCTCCGTCGGCAACCTGCGGCCCGTGAAGGACTACCCCTGCCTCCTCCGCGCCTTCGCACTCGCCCGCCACTCCCTCTCCCTCGGGGAGAGGGCCGGGGTGAGGGTGCCTCTCCCCCTCTCCCCCGGGGAGAGGGCCGGGGTGAGGGTGCCTCTCCCCCTCTCCCCCGGGGAGAGGGCCGGGGTGAGGGTGCCTCTCCCCCTCTCCCCCGGGGAGAGGGCCGGGGTGAGGGTGCCTGTGCCCCCCGTCCTTGTCCTCGTGGGCGATGGCGAGGAACGCCCCGCACTGGAGGCCCTCGCCCGAGAGCTTGGCATTGCTTCTGCCGTCCGCTTTGCCGGGGCAAGGGCCGACGTGCCGCGGCTTCTTCGCCTCTTCGACCTCTTCGCCCTCTCATCCCAAACCGAGGGCATCTCCGTCGCCCTCCTCGAAGCCATGGCGGCCGGTCTTCCCGCGGTCGTCACCGACGCCGGCGGCAACCCCGAGGTCGCCCTGAGCGGCCAGACCGCCGAGCTCGTGCCCGTGGGCGACCCCGAGCAGTTGGGCGCCGCGCTCGCGGCGCTCCTCGCCGACCCCGCCCGCCGCCAAGCCTGGGGCCAGGCCGCCCGCCGACGCGTCGAAGCCCACTTCTCCCTCGACCGCATGGTAAAATCCTATGAGCAACTCTACGATCAGCTCCTCGGTTTGTAGTGCGGCCTTCAGGCCGTCTCCGAAGCCACGGGCTAAAGCCTGCACTACCAACTCGCTCTCGATGCTGATGCCCCACGGAGCGCCGTGCCCTGATGTCTGAAATCCGAAATCCGAAATCCGAAATCCGAAATCGGGCCGAGGCCATCACCATCCTCACCTACCACGCCCTCGTCTCCCGCCCCGACGAGCTCGCCCTCTGGCCCCCCGGCGCGCGCCTCTACGTCCTCACCCTCGACGAGTTCCGCTCCCACCTCGACATCCTCGCCTCCGAAGGCTTCAGCACCATCTCGATGGCCGACTTCCTCCGCTGGCACCAGGGCGCGCTCGAACTCCCCGAGCGCAGCATCGTCCTCTCCTTCGACGACGGCCACCGCAGCAACTTCGCCCTCGCCCTCCCCGCCCTGCGCGAGCGCGGCCACAGGGCCGTCTTCTTCGTCACCGCCAGCCGCATCGGGGACGATTGCGGATTGCGGATTGCGGATTGCGGATTTCAATCTTCAATCCGAAATCCGAAATCCGAAATCCGAAATGAGGAGCGTTGGCTCACGTGGACCGACCTCCGTGCCATGCTCGCCGCCGGCATGGAAATCGGCTCCCACTCCCTCACCCACCGGCCGCCCTCTTCCCTGAGCCGGGACGAGTTGCGCCGCGAGTTGGCCGAATCGAAGTGCGTGCTCGAAGAGGGGCTTGGCCGAGCCGTGGATTTCGTCTCCTCGCCAACCGGCTACGACAGCCGGCACTTCGCCCCCCTCGCCCGCGAGGTCGGCTACAAGGCCGCCATCCAGGGCGTCATCGGCCGCAACCGCCGCTCCACCGACCCCTTCCGCCTCCGCCGCATCCTCCTCAAGCGCTCCTACGATCTCGGCCTGTTCCGCCGCCTGGTGGACCCCTCCAGCCGCGCCTGCCGGCGCCTGCGCCTCAAGCAAGCGCTCCGCAACGCTGTCCGCCGAGTTCTCGGCACGCGCGCCTATGAGGCCATTCGCCGCAAGTTCCTGGCGGCAGAGGCGGGAAGCTCCAAGCTCCAAGAGCCAAGCTCCAAACAAGCTCCAAACCCCAAACACCAAACCTGCGAAGGCCCTGGCGAGGGGCCGGCTCCTCCCCTTCGCGGCTGAGACCTAACCTCAAGGAGACCAAAGTTGAGCGATGAGCAGCGCCAGAAACCCTACGACCTCGAGGAACGGACACTTCAGTTCGCGCTCCGAGTGAGAGCCTTTGTGAAGAAGCTGCCCAGGACTCTGGCGAACATTGAGGACTGCAAGCAGCTTGTTGACGCCTCGGGCTCCGTGGGCGCCAACTACATCGAGGCGAATGAGGCGCTCGGCAGAAAGGACTTCGCCATGCACATCAAGATCAGCCGCAAGGAGTCCAAGGAGAGCCGGTTCTGGCTGCGGCTTGTAGATACGGGCGGCAACGCCAACCTTGACCAGGAGCGAGCCGACCTGATCGCCGAGGCCACCGAATTCGTCAAGATCTTCTCTTCCATCGTAAGAAGGGCAGGCTAGCCGGCGCCCGGCCGGCCCGCTCAGCGCGCTGTTTGAAGCTTTGGCTTTGGAGCTTGTTTGGTTCTTGGGTCTTGCGATTTGGAGCTTTGCTCGCTCCAAACCGAGGCCTGATGGAGACGGCTGTGGCCACGACGTTCTGGATGCTTCTCGGCACAGTAGCCTTCGCCTACGCGGGCTATCCACTTCTGCTGGCGCTCCTGGCGCTCCTGGCGAAGCGGTCGCCCAAGAGCGCCGACGTGACTCCCTGCGTCACGCTCCTCATCCCGGCCTACAATGAGGAGCGCGCGCTTGGCGCGAAGCTCGAGAGCTGCGTGGCGCTCGACTATCCAAGAGACAGGCTCCAGGTGATTGTTCTCAGCGACGGCTCAACCGATGGCACGAACGCCGTGGCTGCGCGCTACGCCGACCGCGGAATCGCCCTGATGGCGTTCGCCCAGAACCGCGGAAAGGTGGCCGTGCTGCGCGACGGCCTGGCCGCGGCGCAGGGCGAGATCGTGGCCTTCTCCGACGCCGCCTCGCGCCTCGCACCCGACAGCCTGCGCAACCTCGTCCGACCCTTCGCAGACCCCACCGTCGGCTGCGTCAGCGGAGTCTACAAGGTCCTCAGCCCCGACGCCGCCCGCCTCGGCGCTGAGGAGGGCTTCTACTGGCGCTACGAGACCTTCATCAAGCAGCGCGAGAGCGGCCTCGGCTCCACCCTGGGCGCACACGGCTCCCTCTACGCCGTCCGCCGCGCGCTCTGCCCCGACCTCGCCCGCGTCTCGCTCAACGACGACTACGAAATCCCAGTCCTCATCGCCGCTGCGGGGCATCGCGTGGTCTACGCGCCCGACGCCGTGGCCTGCGAGGAGGCCCGCGAGATGGCCGGCTTCCACCGCCGCGTGCGCCTCGCACTCGGCAACTTCCGCCAGTTGCGCCTCCTCGGCGCGCTCCTGCGGCCCCCGAGGCCCTGGCTCGTCTTCTCCCTCGTCGCCCACAAGCTCCTGCGCCTCATCGGGCCGCTGTGCCTCCTGGCCGCGCTCGCCATCAACCTCTTCCTGCCCGGCCCCCTCTACCGCGCCACGCTCATCCTCCAACTCGCCTTCTACGCCCTCGCCGCCGCGGGCTCTTTCCTGCCTCTCACGCGTCACGCGTCACGCGTCACGCGTCTGGGCGTTGCTCCATTGAAGCTCGCGTTCTACTTCACTATGATCAACGCCGCCTATCTCGTCGCCTTCCTGCGGCTGCTCACGGGCGCGGGCAGGATCGGCTGGCGGGCGCCCGCGTCGCCGAAAGAGCAAGAGAATCGAGGACGAGGGACAAGGACGAAGGACGAGGACGACGGGCCGACTGTGGCCGACAAGGTGCGCTCGCACTTCCGGGCGACCGCGGCCGAGTTCGACGCCATCTACAGCGGCGAGAAGGGCGCGCTGGGCCGCTGGCTCGACCACCTGCTGCGCTGGGACATGTACGAGCGCTTCCGCCGCACAGTGGCCGAGTGCTCTGTGGGCGGGGCCTCTGTGCCCCGCGTCTTAGATGTCGGCTGCGGCTCGGGACGCTTCAGCGTGGCCGCTGCCAAGGCCGGGGCGCGCGAGGTGCTCGGGCTCGATTTCGCCCCCTCGATGCTCGACATCGCCCGGCAACTGGCCGAACGCCAGGGGGTGGGCGGCCGCTGCCGCTTCGAGGCCGCCGACTTCATGGAGCGGCGGTTCGCCGAGCCGTTCGACATCACCCTCGCCATCGGGCTATTCGACTACGTAGCGGACTGCGCGCCGTTCCTGCGCAAGATGCGGCGGGTGAGCCGCCTGAAGGTCGTCGCCACCTTCCCGCGGCGCTGGACCTGGCGCGCGCCGGTCCGCAAGCTCCGCCTCGCGCTCCGCGGCTGCCCCGTCTTCTTCTTCACGCGGCCCCAGGTCGAGCGCCTCATGGCCGGGGCGGGCTTCAAGCGCTTCACCATCGAGCGCATCGGCAAGATTTACTTCGTCGTCGGCCATTGTGGGCGAGGGGAGGGGGCTGCCTGATGGGCGTCTGCGTCGTCATCGGCGGCCTGGACGAAGGGCGGCGGGCGCTCGCCTCCTACGTCCTGCGCACCCTCCTCGACGCCCTCGGCGTGCCACACGTCCTCGATTTCGGATTGCCGATCTCGGATTGCGGATTTCAATCCGAAATCCGAAATCCGAAATCCGAAATCCGAAATGTCCCCCCACGGAGTGGCGGGCCACAGGGCATCGTCCTCTGCTACGGGCATCCGCTTCCCGAGGGCGCCGCCGGCGTGGAGATCGCTTGCGGCGAGCCCCCTACGCCTGATGAGGCGATTGCGCTTCATCGCCGCGTGGTTGCCGACGGCCAGGCGCTCCTGTCCGCCGACGGCGCCCGCGTGCGCCTGGGCGCCGACATCGTGGCCGCCGCGGGCCTCTGGCTCACCGGCGCCGAGGAAGCCACCGCCGCCCACGACCCCTTCGGCCGCGTGCGCGGCGCCGACACCCCGCGCCACCGCGCGGGCGTCCTCCGCACCCCATTGGTCCACGACCTCATGGCCCTCCTCTGGACCGCCCTCTCGCGGGCGGCCGTAGGAGGGGCGTCCCTGCCCCGCGTCCCGGCCTGGCCCGATGGCCGCAAGTTCGCCGTCCTCCTCAGCCACGACGTTGACCTCTGGCGCAAGCGCACCCCACGCCAGCTTGCCAAGGAGCTCGCGCGCTCCATCGCCGCGCCTTGGCGGCTCGCCCACATCCCCAGGGCCTTCTTCCGCGGCCCCGACCCGTGGGCCGACCTCGAAGCCATCGCCGACCTCGAGGCGGCACGCGGCATGCACTCTACCTTCTTCGTCTTCGCAGGCCGCCCAGACCTCCGCGCCCACGGAATCGGCGTCGTCAACTCCTACAACGTCTCGCGCCAGGAGGTCGAGCGGGCCCTTCGGTGCCTCGCCGCGCGCGGCTTCGAGATCGCGCTCCACGGCAGCTTCCACTCGTTCGACTCCCCCGAGCGCCTCGAGAGCGAGCGTGCCGACCTCGAGGCCCTCTGCGGCCAACCGGTCCTCGGCTGCCGACAGCACTTCCTGCGCCTCGCCTGGCCCGCCACCTGGACCGCCCAGGCCCAGGCCGGCCTCCTCTACGACGCCACCCTCGGCTACCACGACGCCGACGGCTCCCGCGCCGCCCTCGCCTTCCCCTTCCGCCCATTTGGAGGTTCTCACGCAGAGAAAGATGAGACAGCAGAGAAGAGCCAACCTGGGTCTGAAATCCGAAATCCGAAATCCGAAATCCGAAATATCCCCATCGTCCTCCCCCTCATTGTCTCCGACGGTGCCCTCCTCGCTCACCAGCGCCTCGACGCCGAGGCTGCCTGGGAGCGCCTCCGTTCCCACCTTGAGCGCACCGAGGCCGACGGCTCGCTGCTCGGCCTCCTCTGGCACAACACCCACTTCTGCGAGCTCGACGCCCCGGGCTACCGCGGCGTCTACGAGCGCGTCCTCGACTGGACCCTCTCCCACGGCGGCTGGGGCGCCGCCGCGGGCGAGATAGCCGCCTGGTGGTCCCGCCGCGCCGCCTCCCTCCGCTAGACCTGACCTCAGGGTTCACTACGGAGACACGGCGGGCACGGAGGGGAAAAGGGCTCACGCAGAGACACAGGAGTGGGACTGGAAGGGCCTGAAGAAGCCGACGCGTTCGGGTTGCCCGAAGGCGATCTCGAAGCGGTCAAGGACGTCCGTTCAGCCGAGAAGGAGGGGGACTTGCTCAAGTTGCGGCCAAATGTAGCTACCCTCTTCCATGACCTTCCAGAGGATGACCTTCTCGCCGGGGAAACGTCTCTTGCCCTCCTCGTACACCTCGCCGGGGTCTTTGCCGTGGGCGGCGACCTGTCGGTGCGCGAGGGCGACGTACTCCCCCTCATACGCACGGAGGTCGGCGTGGGCGAACCAATCCAGATCCTTGTCTACAGTGGCTTCCATCGGCCTGCGCCTCCTGCGCTCTGTTTCCCTGCCTCTAGTATAGCGCGCCGCGAAGCAGTTTCAAGCAAGCGTTACCAGTACTCCAGCTTCAGCCCGTAGTAGCCGCGCAGGAAGCGCTCGAGGGCGGCGTGAATCTTGTCGCGCGGGTGCGGGGTGCGCAGGGTCGTGAGGTCTATCGCCATTGGGCGGCCCATCTCGGCCGGGGGCTGCCAGCCGGGACGGTTGACGACCAGGATGAGGCGCTTCGCGGCCGCATAGTCGGACGGCTCGGGAATAGGGCCTTCCGAGGGGATGGAGGCAACGAAGTAAGGAAACCCCTTGTAGTGAAACGTGAGCCGGCCGGGGACGTCGGTCGCTGCGGCGACGCCGCGCTCGCGCAGGAGGCTGACCTCGGCGAAGTGCCGCAGCATCGTCTCCACCGCGGCGTCCACCCGCCGCGGGCTCATCGCGCGCTTCATCTTGGACATCTCGGCGACCTGGCGCGCCGGCACCCCCTCCATCACCGAGCCGGGCGGAACGTCCCCCCGCACCACCGACATGGCGTTGACGAACGAATCGTCGCCCACCCGCACGCCGGGATGAATGAAGGAGCCGGCGGCGATCCAGACGCGGTTGCCGATCGTCACGCCGGCGAACTTGGCCCAGTAGCCCTCCGTGTAGGGGAGGAAGACTCCGTGGGTGACGATCATGGCCCGCGCGCCCACGCCGGCCATGTCGCCCATCCGCACGTCCTCCCAGACGTTGATCAGGGTGTAGTTGTCCACCTGGCTGTGGCGGCCCATCGAGAAGGAGGCGGGGCCGTAGATCTGCACGTAGCTCCCGATGACCGAGTAGTCGCCGAGCCTCACCTCGCGGCAGCGGACGGTTGTGAAGGAGCGTATCTGGCAGTAGTCGCCGATCTCGATTCGCCGCGCCATGACTGCCGCGAGCCAGCCGATGCGCACGCCGCGCCCGATCTTCGCGCCGCACAGCCACCTCAGCAGCGGCTTCTTCAGCCACGGCGGGGAGAAGAGCACCAGGAGGAGAACGAGCTTTCTCACGGCAGAACCCCGCTGGAGATGGGCATGCCCAGATGAGGAGAAGAATGGAAGGTAAAATGATTACGGGTAAAATGATAAGACAAGAAGGGAACAGAGGGCGAAGCCGAGCAGAATCTCCTCAAGAGAGCCCCACACTCTCTCAGGGCTTCTTCCCGGTCTTCCTTTCTTCTCCTATCATTTTGCCCGAAATCATTTTACCTTTTCTCTTCTTTTCTTCAGAGCCGCACGAGCGCGGTGGCCCAGGAGAGTCCGACTCCGAAGCCGGAGAGGAGCACCTTGTCGCCCAGCCCCACGCGCCCCTCGCGGCGGGCGTCTTCGAGAGCGATGGGGATGGAGGCCGACACGGTGTTGCCGACCCGCGCGAGATTGCGGTAGACTTTTTTGGGCGGCAGCCGCAGCAGCCGTGTGAGGGAGTCGAGCGCCAGGTTGCTCGCCTGGTGGAACACGAAGAGCGCCACGTCGTCCGCCCCCACGCCGTTCCGCTCCATAACCGCGCGTATCTGCTTCACCACCCGCACGCTCACGAACTTCAGGATGCCCATCCCGTCCATGTGGATGTGTTCCAGCGTGCGGACGTTCTGGCTGTCGTCGGTGATGGGGCGCGCGGTTTCGTCCGACCGTGGCGTGCGGCAGCCGCCGGCGGGGATGATGAACTTGCCGTGGTCCTTGCCCGCCGTGGCGCAGGCGACGTCGAGCAGGCCCCCGCCCCCCTCGACCGCGGCCAGCCACGTCGCCGCCGCGCCATCCCCGAAGAGCACCCTGGCCGAGCGGTCCTCGGGGTGGATGCACTTCGAGTAGGTGTCGGCCGTCACGAGAAGGATGCTGCGCGCGAAGCCGGCCAGGGCCAGCCCCTGCGCGAGGGCCAGCCCGTAGGGGAAGCCGGAGCAGCCGTGGTTGAAGTCGAGCGTGAACACCCCCTCGGGCAGCCCGAGGCGCCCGTGGAGCACGCAGCCGTTCGGCGGCATCACGTAGTCGGGCGTCTGCGTGCAGAAGAGCACGGCGTCCACGTGCCCCCGAGCCTCGTGGTGCTGTGCGAAGAGCTTCTTGCAGGCGGCCTCCGCGAGGTCGAGCGCCGTTTCATCGGGCCGCGCCACGTGGCGCCTCACCACCCCCGCGCGGGCCTCCACGATGCTCATGTCCCACCCAGGGTGCTCCGCCGCGAGCTGCTCATTCGTCACGCCCTCCGCCGGCAAATGGTAGGCGATGCCGCGAATCACGATCCCGGTTGGCACACACGCTCTCCTGCCTGATTGTAGTGCGGCCTTCAGGCCGTCTCTTGCCCCAGCAGGCGGCACAAGTGGTCGGTCAGCGAGCCCACGCTGCGAAACGGCCCCTCGGCCTGCGGTTCCGAGTCCTCCTGCGCGAGCGTCAGCACCGCGCCGAACTCCTCCTCCGTCCGCTTCTCGAGGTCCACCACCAGCGACACCAGCCCCAGCGAGTCCAGCACGGCCCCGCGTCCGGCCAGGAGGGTTGCTTCGCCTGGCGGCTCTGGCGGGGTCTTCTTCGCTTCTGCCAGCACGGCGTTGAGGCCCGACAGCACCAGCGCGAGCACCCTCCCCCTTTCGACGGCACTCATGGGCAAACCCTTCATCCTCTTCAGAGCCTATCATGACGCCGAAGGCGGCGCAAGGGGCGTTTGCCCGCGCGCGGGCGCCTCGCTACAATGTGCCGCATGGCAGCCACAAGCAAGGCCATTCGGGACTCGACCTGGAGCGGCGCGGCCACCGCCGCCGACGTGTTCTCGGGGCTTCTGCTCATCCTGCTGGTGGGGAACTGGGTGAGTGTGCCCGAGCTCGGCGGCTACTGCCTGGCCCTGGGCATCTACGTGTTGTTCTCGGCGGCCTCGACTCTGGGGGTGGACTCAGCGGCGGTGGTGCTGGGTGCGCCGTGCGCGGGCGACCGCGCGCGGTTCGGCGCGGTGGCGGGCTCGGCCTTGAAGGTCGCTCTCGCCTCGGGCCTGGTGGCGGGGCTCGCCCTCTGGGCCGGGAGCGTGCCGGCGGCCTGGGCACTGCGGGCGCCGTCGCTCCGCGTGGTGCTGCCGCTGATGGCCGTGGGCGTGCCATTGGCCGCGCTCAACAAGACCCTCTGGGCGCTCCTGAACGCAGCTCGGCGGATGCGGGCGTTCGCACTCTGCGTGGTGCTGCGGGATGCGGCCTTGCTGGGCCTCACGTGGCTGGCGCTGCGGGGGGGCTGGGGCCTCTGGGGCGCGGCGGCGGCCCTCCCTGCCGCGGAGGGTCTGGCCTTCTGTGCCCTGGCGCCGCTGGTGGCGTGGAGCGTAACACTTTCCGGCCGCAACCGGGACGGTTGCGGCTACGGGCGGGAGCTGGTGTCGCTTGGCTGGATGACGCTGCTGGCGGGGCTGGTGAACGAGGCGGGGCTGCGGATTGACGTGATGGTGCTGGCGGCGTTCACGGCTGAGTCGGATGTAGCCGTATACTCTCTGGCGGTCTTCATCGCCCGCGGGCCGCTCCCGCTCCTGGGGGCGCTCCAGCGGGTGACGACGCCCGTCATCAGCGCCTACCATGCCGCGGGGGAGTTGAGGAAGATCGAGGAGTTGACTCGTTTCCTCGCCAGGGCAGGCACGCTGTTCATGCTCGCGTGTGCAGTGCCTATCTCGTTATTCTACAAGGAGTTAGTGGCGCTGCTGTACCCCGCGAAGCCTGAGCTTGCGGCGGGCGCTGACGCTGCGCGGCTGGTCCTGGCGGGGGTGGTGGTGGCGGCGGCGGTGAGCCCTTACGGGGGGCTGTTCGTGGCGGCGCGGGTGCCGCGGTTCTCCACGATGGCGGCGGCGGCTCAACTGGCCGGGGCGGGGGGGGGAAGCCTGGCTCTCATCCCGTTCGTGGGGCTGGTGGGCGCCGCGACGGGCGCGTGGCTCGGCTCGGTGGCACTTGCGGGCGCGGTGTTCCTCTTCGCGCGCACCCATCTCGGGGTTCGGCCCTGGAGCGGGTCGCTGCTGGCCTTGTGGGGGATAGGTGCGGTGGGGATTGGGGCGCCGCTCCTGCCGCTGCCCGTGGCGGCGCGGCTGGGGGTGGGGCTGGCGGCCCTGGGCGCCGCGGCCGCGGTTGCCGCGCGCTTTCTGAGGCGCGGGATATACTCAACTCCCCGGTGAAATGGGTTGCTATCCGTGCGCCGGGACCCTATAATGTAACAAGCAGCGTGATCCGCCAGAGCCGCAGCAAGGAGCCTCCTTGCCGCCTCCTGCGTGCGCGGTGCGCGCGCCAGGGCCTCGCCGCTAGCGGTCCTCCAGCCGAATGTCTTGCGCGTGTGCGCCGCCTCGGAAAGGGTTCCCCAATGCGCTCAAAGTCGGTGCGGGCATCCTGTCTCCTCTCTCTCCTTGCTGTGTCGCTCTGCTGCCCCCACGGTGCGGCGGCGGGCGAGCGGCAGAAGCTCAAGGTGACATACGACTTCCGCGACCCGCACCTCGCGGCGGTGGGGGACTGCTCGCGGGTGTCGGTGGAGGGCTGCGAGCGGACCCGCACGGCGGGCGAGCCGGCCGTGCCGTTCCGCTCCGCGCGCGTCCTGCTGCCCCCGGGGTGCCAGGTGGTGGGCGTGCGGGCGCGAACGGTCGGCGCCGAGCGGCAGCTCGGCGTGGCGAAGCCGGTCGAGTTCGGCCGCGTGGCCATCCCCCTGGGCTCCGACCCCGCCCGCGTGGCCGCGGCGCGCGCCGCCGACAAGCCGAGCCGGGCCGTCTACGACTCCGACGCCCCCTACCCCCGCCGCCAGGTGGAGCTGGCCTCGGTCCAGCGGATGAACGGCTACGCGGTGGCCTTCCTGCGCCTCTACCCCGTGCAGTACGTCCCCAAGCGGAACCGGCTGGCCTTCTCCGCGCGGCTCGAGGTCGAGCTGGAGGTTGTGGGCGGGGCGTCTCTGCCCCGCGCGGAATCGAAAGCGATTCCGCTCCTGCGGCGCAGCGCCCGCGACGCCGCACGCGTGGCCGCCCTTGTGGACAACTCCGAGGCACTCGGCGACTACCCCACCCCAACCGCCACGGGCGGCGGCGTCGTGAAGGGAGCTGGGACTTTCGACTACCTCCTTGTCACGTCCTCCACTCTTCTGCCCTCCTTCCAGCCGCTCGTGGACAGGAAGGTGGCCGCCGGCCTGGTGGTGAAGACGGAGACGATGGAGAACATCCGCGCCGGCTACACTGGCCGCGACGACGCCGAGCGGCTCCGGAACTACATCATTGACGCCTACACCAACTGGGGCATCCGCTACGTCCTCCTCGGCGGCGACACCGGCGTCGTCCCACACCGCGGCGTCTACGGACACGTCAGCGGCTCCGCCGCCAAGGGACTCGGCGACTACTACGACAACAACATCCCCAGCGACCTCTACTATGCGTGCCTCGACGGCCCGTGGGACTTTGACGGCGACGGCATCTGGGCCGAGCCCAACGACGGCGCCAACGGCGGCGACGTGGACATGCTGGCCGAGGTCTACGTCGGTCGCGCGCCCGTGGACACCCCCGCCGAGGCGCAGCTCTTCGCCAGCAAGATCGTCGCCTACGAAACCAACGCCCACCCCAACGTCAACAAGGCCCTCTTCCTCGCCGAATCACTCGGCGGCGGAGCTCAGGGCGGCGACGGACTCGACCCCCTCCTCCCACACTTCGCCGGTTACACCATCCAGTGGCTCGACGACCGCGTGAGCTCCTGGAGCGGCACGGCCCACGCCATCCCCGCTCTCAACGCCTCCCCACACCTCGTCGCCCATGTCGGCCACACCAACTGGCAATACGCCATGCGTCTCACCAACACCAACCTCGCCTCACTCACCAACACCGGGCTCTTCCTCGCCAACAGCATCGGCTGCGACCCCGGGGCCTTCGACTACTCGGACTCCTTCGCCGAGCAGCTCGAAAAGCTCAACGCCAGCGGCGCCTTCGCCGTCGTCATGAACTCACGCTACGGCTGGTACAACCCCGACGCCGAATGGATGTTCAGCGGCGAGTTCCAGAAGTCACTCTTCGACCGCCTCCTCACCCAGGGCAACCGCAACGTCGGCGTCGCTAACCAGCTCGCAAAGGAGGCCCTCCTCAGCAAGGTCGAGCACAGCGAGGGGCCCGACGGCATGGTCTACCGCTGGTGCTACTTCGAGATCAATCTCCTGGGCGACCCCCACACCCCCCTCCAGACCACCGCCTCCGGCAAAGCCCTCACCGTCCGCTCCTTCGACGCCAGCCCCGGCGCCAACCGCCTCTTCAGCGGCCTCAACGTCTCCGTCAATCCCCCGCCCGCCGGAACCACAGAGTTCTCCCGCTTCTACACCACGGGGGCAAGCGTCACCCTCACCGCCCCCTCCACGCACACCACCCTCACCTTCCGCCGCTGGCAGCTCGACGGCGTTGACCAGCCCCTCGGCGCACTCAGCCTCCCCGTCACCATGAACGCCGACCACACCGCCACCGCCGTCTACCAGGACACCACCCCCCCCACCCTCGCCAGCGCCACCGCCGCACAGACCAGCGTGGACGTCGAGTTCTCCGAACCCCTCGACGCCCCCTCCGCCCAGACCCCCGCCAACTACTCCATTGACAAAGGCATCACCATCGCCTCCGCCACCCTTCAGCCCGACCAGAAAACCGTCCGACTCGCCACCTCCGCCCACACCTCCGGACAGACCTACACCCTCACCGTCAGCAACGTCAAAGACCTCCCCGGCAACACCATCCTCCCCGCGAGCCAGATCCAGTACCAGTTCAACATGCCGACCGACCTGATCGTGGACAACAGCGACCCGGGCTTCAGCATCGTGTCGGGGAGTTGGACGTTGTACTCGGAGCCAGCGAACTACTACGGGCCGAACCTGCGGTACAAGGTTGGGGGGACAGGTTCGGCGCGCGTGAGGTGGCAGGCGACGCTTGGCCTCTCGGGGCGCTGGGAGGTCTTCGCCTGGTGGTGCGAGAACGCGAACCGCGGCTCGAACGTGCCGTACATCATCAGCAACGTGGGCGGGCCGACGACGGTGAGGGTGAACCAGCAACTGCCCG
>Ga0194112_10005944_pt1 | contig 16288 bp, 17 predicted proteins | sample TA2MahC400mmetaG_FD_146191 | JGI IMG/M metagenome (GOLD analysis project Ga0194112, IMG submission 146191) | Freshwater microbial communities from Lake Tanganyika, Tanzania - TA2015016 Mahale Deep Cast 400m | ecosystem: Environmental > Aquatic > Freshwater > Lake | place: Tanzania: Lake... | reverse complement strand
GCAGAGCGGTAGGAAATATCCCAGGAGGGGGTAACGCCACCCTCCGATGACGGCAAGGGGCAACACCCACCAGAACAGAAGCTGGCGGGAGGTCCGCTTTTTGATTGCGTTTTTTAAAGTGCTCATTTCCTTCACCTCCTGCTCATTCTTAGGTTTTATCTTTTGATCTCCATTATACGAAGGAGTAATTGGTCAGCGGGTAGGAAATCGACCAGCCGCAAGTCGCGTCTCTCTTTGCCCTCTTTATCCAAAAACACGATGGTGGGTACGCCCTTGATCCCAAACTGATCCACGAGACGTTTATAAACCGAATTGTTTCCCCGGGTAAGATCGACTTTCACCATCATCAGATTATCTTCCGACTCCTTCACCACCTCTGGATGCCGGAAGGTTACGTTATCCATCTCGCGGCAAGGAGCGCACCACTCTGCATAAAAATCGATGATGACGGGTTTTTTCAGCCGCCTGGCTTCGGTTAATATTTCATCCGAATAGGGTTCCCAGGCTACTCCCGGACCTTGTATCATCCATGAAGCAAAAAGGAAGGTTGACGCGACAAGACAAACCATTAAAACTACTGCCTTCATCCATCCGAAAGCCTTGAATCCAGCCCTCTCTTTACTGAACCAGCCCAGGTGCAATCCTGCCATAAGGACAACGGAGGAAAGAAGAACGATATTTAAAAACTCCGGCAAGAGGGATCGCAAAAAATAGACGGACATGCCCACCATGACCCAACCTAAAAGTCTACGGACCCATAACATCCATTCGCCCGAACGGGGAAGCCTCTCCAATTGTCCCGAAAAAATCCCCAGAAAAAAGAGAGGAAGCCCCAGCCCTAGGCTGAGGGTGAAGAAGACTAAAAAACCTAACCAGGGATTTCCCATAGTGCCCACCCAGGTGAGCAATCCGAGGATGAAAGGCCCGATGCAAGGAGCGGCCACCAACCCGAGAGTCAATCCCATGAAAAGTGCTCCGAAGTACCCGGAGTAGGATTTCGACGCAAACCGCATCAGATTGCCGGGAACGTGCAATTCCCAGAAACCAAAGAGACTGGTTGCAAAAAATATCAGGATGGCTGAAATAAACAGGAGGGCAACCGGATGTTGAAGCACAGCTCCCATGAGTTCCCCTGTTAAGGCCGCTGCCACACCAAGTGCGGAATTCGTGGCGGCCAGACCTAACAGATAATAGAACCCTTGAAGAATGAGTCTTCTCTGACTCCGGGCTCCAGCCTGTCCTCCAAAATAGGACAGGGTAATCGGAATGAACGGGTACACACAGGGAGTCAGGTTGAGGGCCATCCCACCGGCAAAGATGCCGAGAAGGGCCCAGACCATGCCCCATCCGTAAAGGGGGAACGGCGGCTTTGAGGCGGAATCGATTTCAAAAAATTTCAGGGGAGATGTTTCTACGGGAAGACCGAGTTGTTGCCAATCCGGGTAACCTCTCGGATCACGATAAACATTTTTATAACCGAGTTTAACAGCCACCCTGGCTGCTGTGTCGCTACGGACTCAAGCTAAGCCGGCTCAATAAAATATGATGGGCCAATCTTTATCAGGCCCAAGAAGTGTTTTTAATTCGCCTGCTTTCCACCACCTTGCCCACCAGGTCGGCTCCATCGGAAAATTGATGGCGCCCTTGATATGTCCTGCCCGGTATTCCCAATCCTGCCGGGTATCAATCAGGAGGGGTTTTTCCAACTTGTTGTCAATATAAAGTTCCCGCAATTGCTCCGTGGTGACGACCTTGTACCCCCCTTTTTGGGCATCGATGAAAATCTCATCCCAGGTAGTCTCTTTTGGGTTTATATTCGGGCGAGTGAAACTGAGATACCCAAGAGCCATGCCAATGGATATAAGGGCTAACATAATATTTCTTAAGTGTTTCATGATAAGTCTCCTCCGATGATCTGATCATGAATTATTTTCCTACAGCCACAGGAAAACCCAAGGCGCGCCAATCCTGGACTCCTTCCTCCATCCGAAACGCATGGAATCCTTTTTCACGAAGAATTTCAACCGCCCGGATAGCAAGAACGCAGTAGGGCCCTCTGCAGTAAGCCACAATTTCCTGATCCTTTGGCAGTTCAGACAATTTCTGCTCTATTTCTTCAAGAGGAATTGAGACAGCTCCAGGGATGTGCCCGGCCAAAAACTCCTCCACCGGCCGAACATCCAGGACAACTACTTTCCCCTCTTTTACCCTCTCTATTAGAGACTCACGATTTACTGGTTCCAATCCCTCTTTTCCTTCGAGAAATCGACGTTTAATCTGTTCCACTTCCGCCAACTCCCTCTCCGCAAGGACACGCATTGCAAGAAAAAAATCACAAACCGCCTGATCAGTAAGTCGATAGGTCACAAATTGACCCCTTTTTTCAGATTCGATCAGATGCGCGGATCGAAGGATTTGCAAATGCTGAGAAGCATTTGCAAATGATATCCCGGCCTCCTTGGCTAAGACCTCGACTGTCCTTTCCCCCTGGCAGAGAAGATCAAGGAGCTCAAGCCTTTTAGGGCTTGAAACAGCCTTCCCAATTCGGGCAAACTGCTCGTAAATGGCATCTTTAAATAGCCTATTTGTGGTCTTCATATTTCAATCCTCTTTTAATTTAGAATTTAATTGAATGCTATAATAAAAGTTTTTTTTTGTCAAGTAATGTGTTTTCTTGAAAAAATTCCTTTAATTATATAAGATAGAAACAATGAAAAAATTGGATTATCTGTTCAGCCTCCTTTCGGGCATTCTCCTCGTCCTCTCCTTCCCTAATTTCGATCTCGAGTTTCTGGCCTGGTTTGCCTTTGTCCCTCTCTTTTATGCTGTCGAAGGAAAGAGTTTATGGAATAGCTTTAAACTTGGATTCTTAACCGGTTTCATCTCCTTTCTTGGGATTATCTATTGGATCGTTGTGGCGGTCCACACTTACGGCAACGTCCATTTGCTACTGAGCGTACTCATCCTCTTATTACTGGTAGGATACTTGAGTCTATTCATCGGTGCTTTTACCTTCCTGAATCGGTTCATCCAGATACGATTGGGGTTGCAGACCATTCTTTTAGCCCCTCTCCTCTGGGTCTCCCTGGAATACCTCCGCTCTTTCTTTCTTACTGGCTTCCCCTGGGCCAGCTTAGGTTACTCCCAATATATAAATCTTCCATTTATCCAGATGGCAGATATCACTGGAATCCATGGCCTCTCCTTTGTCATCCTCCTTGTGAATGCTTCCCTTTATATGGTGCTTCTCCAGTGGTCGAAGAGAACCTTTCCTCTCCGGGAGGTTGTTATCACCATTCTTCTCCTCTTGGGCTTTCTGGTCTATGGGTATTTGAGAATGGACGCTGTGGATCGGCAGACGATTCACAATCCCCCTCTCAAGATCGGTCTAGTCCAGGGCAACATCGACCAGTCCATCAAATGGGATAAATCCTTTCAGAAGGAAACAATGAAAATCTATGAAAGGCTTTCTCTTAAGGTGGCCGATAAAAAACCGGACCTCATCATCTGGCCCGAGACAGCCACACCCTTCTTCTTTCAGGATGAGAAGGAGTTTCAACCCATGGTGCTGGATATTCCGAAAAAGACCGATGCCTTTCTCCTCTTTGGGACCCCTTCTTATAAGATAGAGAGAGGAAAGGTCCATCATTATAATAGCGCTCTCCTGTTCTCACCTTCAGGAGAATTCAAGGGGAAATATGATAAGATTCAACTTGTTCCTTATGGAGAATATGTCCCACTCGGAGAATATCTTTCGTTAGGATCCCTTGGAGAGGGGATTGGAAATTTTAAATCCGGAAAAGAGACCTTCAATTTCACCCTTCCTCAAGGGAAATTTGGAGTCCTCATCTGTTTTGAGATCATCTTTCCGGACCTCTGCCGGAAATTTGTCAAGGAAGGGGCCAATTTCTTAGTCACCATCACCAATGACGCCTGGTTTGGAAGAACTTCTGCGCCCCGCCAGCACCTCACCATGGCCACTTTCAGGGCAGTAGAAAACCGCGTCTTCATTGCCAGGTCAGCCAACACAGGCATCAGCGCTTTTATCGATCCTGCAGGAAGGATTATTAAACAGGGAGGAATCTTTACTGAAGAGGCGATGAATGGAACGATTAGTTTATCAAGAGAAAAAACGTTCTATACGCTTTATGGCGATGTCTTCGCCTGGATCTGTTCTGCCTTCTCCATTTCCCTGCTGGGTTATGCCTTCATTCAGAGCAGAAGAAAGAGATGAAGATTTTCTCTAAGAAAAGATTAAAGAGATTAAGCATCGTCGTTCTGGTGACCATAGGTATTTTTATAACCATGCCTGACTCCTTCTCGGCAGGCGAACCTTCTTCATCTATCCTCTGGACCGAACTGTTGCAGAGGACGCCCTTCCCTTTCAGGATGGACCTTCCTCCGCCCAATTCCACCCCCATCGACGGAACCTATACGAAATTCGAGACCAAAGACACTCCCCCTGTCCCTTGCAGACGATGCCCGGATTATGCGCCGGAGGGAGGCATATGGAAATTAAACTTTGATAAGGGTGTCTTCAGGATTTTTCACACCGTCACAGGATGGAAAGATATTGGCTCTTATGTGGTGTCAGGAGACCGATTGACCCTTGCCAATGACCCTGTCTGCCATGAAATGTTTGGCGTCTATAAGTGGAAGCTGGAAAAAGGAAAACTAATGATAACCGTGGTTGAAGATAAATGTGCTATTGGTTTGAGGGCAATGAACCTGACAAAACTCCCCTGGCTCTCCTGCCGGCCGCCGAACATCGAAGCCGCTGTCACAGACCACTGGCCCAAACCACCCGGTTGTGATTAAAAATAATAATACTGTTTGCTATTTCCCCTTATTCGCTGGTTTAAATAAACCTGATTCATTCGATCCAAGCAGACCTGCCCAATAAGACCGCTCATCCACCGATGAAAGGTTGGGTATCATTGGTTGGGTGAGAAGTGGAATCTTCCGAACTCTGTCCAATCTCTGCGCAATCAGTTCCAAGAAATCATCGCTTGTCATCCAGCTCCACCTGTCAAAAATCTTTAAATTAAGAGGAAGGCTGTAACTTCGTAGGGTCTTCTCCCGCTCCACATTATAAAACTGCTCGAAGTACGACATCACCAGCTCTCGCAGGTTACGGTAAACAGGCTCACGAAACCGCAATCCGATAAAATTCGATTTAGCCACAGCCCCCCAGTGGCCATTGCGCTTGTATAAGGCCAGAAGATGGTCGTCGTCTCTGCCGTTTGGGACCATCTCGAGAATAAGCGGAGGATGACCCAGCCGCCGTAGGGCAGCCGCCGCAAACAGAGCCCCATCAAAACAGTGGGCAACCCGTTCCTTCAGGACGCGCAAAGGACAACGGTAAATATGTTCTGTGCTGTAAGGAATCTCATCGAGAAAAGCCTGAATCTTGCCAGGAGCGTTTAATGTGGAGAGGAATTTATATTCGGTCTTATTCAGCGTCCGTTTAAACACTTGATCAAATCCCATAGCAATTCCTTGATTTAAATTGATTTCTCTCTTAACTTATTTTCTCATAAATAACCACATCAACCGGAAATCATCGCTGTATTGACAACTAAAGAGGAGTAGGTTTATATGATAAACGGCTGATTCAAAGTCTTTTCAGTAAACCCGGAATCTTTTATCTCCAATCACAGAAGCCGAAAGGTAAGTCTTATGCCATCACGCATTGGCTTTGACAATGAAAAATATCTTGCCGAGCAGACCACGGCGATCATTGAGCGGGTCACCCGTTTTGACAACAAGTTATACCTCGAATTTGGCGGAAAACTTCTATTCGATTATCATGCCTCCCGCGTATTGCCCGGTTTCGATCCCAATGTGAAGATGCGGTTGCTTCAGAAAATCAGGGATAAATCCGAAGTCGTGCTCTGCATCTATGCCAGGGACATCGAACGAAAAAAGGTGAGGGCCGATTTCGGCATCACCTATGACTCGGATGCTTTAAAGTTAATCGATGACCTGAGAGAGTGGGGAATTGAAGTGGTTGGAGTGGTCATCACCCGATACGAGAATCAGCCCTCAGCCACCGTATTTAAAAAGAATCTGGAACGAAGAAATGTCCGGGTCTACACCCATCCATTTACCAAAGGCTATCCAACGGATGTCGATACCATTGTAAGCGATGAGGGGTATGGTGTCAATGAATATATCCATACCACCAAACCTATTGTGGTGGTCACAGGTCCTGGACCCAATAGTGGAAAGCTGGCAACCTGTCTTTCGCAAATCTACCATGAGTATCGACGTGGACTCCACGCCGGATATGCCAAATTTGAAACCTTTCCCATCTGGAATCTTCCTTTAAAGCATCCTGTTAATATCGCCTACGAAGCAGCCACAGCGGACATCCGGGACTTCAACATGATCGACTCCTTCCACCTTGAAGCCTATGATGAAAAGACCGTGAACTATAACCGGGATGTAGAAGCCTTTCCTGTCCTCAGACGGATTATCGAAAAAATCACAGGGGAGCATTCATTTTATAAGTCTCCCACGGACATGGGGGTCAATCGGGCCGGATTTGGAGTAGTCAATGATGATGTGGTGAGGAAAGCCGCTGCTCAGGAGATTATTCGGCGATACTTTCGTTACGCCTGCGAGTATGCCATCGGATTTGTCGATAAAGAGACCGTCCAGAGGGTGGAGCTCCTGCTGGAAGACCTGAATACGAAACCCGAAGACCGAATCGTTGTCAAATATGCGAGACAGGCTGCCATAGAGGCTGAAAAGAATGGGAAGGGAAATGAAGGTATCTATTGTGGCGCTTCCCTTGAGTTGCAAAACGGCACCATTATCACAGGAAAGAATTCACCCTTGATGCATGCGGCTTCCGCGCTGGTTCTCAATACAGCCAAACATCTGGCCAATATCCCTGACACCATTCACCTACTTCCTCCCAATATTATGGAATCGATCAGCCATTTCAAGAAGGACGTACTTAAGGGGAAGATGGTCAGCCTTGATCTGGAGGAGACGCTGATTGCCCTCAGCATCAGTGCGACCATGAATCCCGCTGCCCAGATGGCAGTTGAAAAACTGAAAGAATTATCAGGATGTGAGGTTCATATGACTCACATGCCCACTCCTGGCGACGAAGCCGGCCTGCGAAAGTTAGGGGTCAATTTGACAAGCGATCCGGACTTCGCCACCAAATACCTCTTCGGAAGATAACGCTACCCTCTCTCCACCTCTAATTGCACAGTCCTTGTCGCAATGGAATGCTATGTCCTTGCTGCAGGAAAGGAATTCTAAAACTTTTGGACTTCGAAAACCGCTTTTCTGTTGACGAATAGATGGAGGGAAGGTTATCAACGATGTGTGGCGTTGCAAGTTCCTTTGAAAAGAATGGAGGTTTTCAGGCTCTGTGTTCCGAATTGATGAACGTTTGATGATCCGGGTCGCTCCCTTCGGAATGGACCTGGTGCTGAGCAGTTATTACCTGGCAGCGCCCCTTTTGCTGATTGAACTCAAGGCCAATCCCGTTGAGCTTGGACTGATTGGGAGTATCACCGCAGCAGTCCATATGATGCTCGCGCATCGCACGGGCCCTCTTTCCGACCGTTTCGGACGACGCCGGCTCATTCTGCTTGGCCCCTTGCTCTTCACTCTATCGTGCCTGCTTGCGGCCATAACAAACCACGTGAAGGTGATCCTCCTTCTGTCAGCCTTGAACGGACTCTGCCTCTCTCTCTTCTGGCCCCCTCTTCAGGCCTGGGTTGCGGACCTCCGATCAGCATCAGGTCTTGCCCGGGATATCGGAACGATGAACATGGCGTGGACGGCCTCGCATCTGATCGGTCCTGTCCTCTCGGGATTTCTATTCGGGGTCCACCCAAAGATCCCCTTTCTCTTCGCTGCCGGCCTGTCCTCTCTTTTATTCATTCTCAGCTATGAATCTATCCATGACCGGCCGGGGATCGCGAAAGCAAATGAACCCATGACTGAAACTTCTTCGCAGACATGGCACAAGAATTTTCTCTATTCTGCCTGGATCGCCAACTTCATGTCCTGGTTTATTCTTGGAAACGCACGATACCAATTTCCAAAGCTGGCGCGCGAACTTGGCAGCAGTCCTCAGACAGTCGGCCTGCTCGTGGGCTGCCTGGGTTTCTCTCTGTTTTTAGGCTTCTTTTTCCTTCGGGGAAGTGATCTATGGCATTTTCGCAGGCGCTACCTGTTTGGCGCTCAAACGCTTGCCGCTATGGGCCTTTTGATGATTACCCTTTCCAATTCTCCTCTTCTCTTTGCGCTGGCGTTGATTTTAATCGGTCTATCTGTGAGCGTCACCTACTACTCAAGTCTTCTTTATGCTGTCCGGCTCTCCCAACAGAAAGGAAGGGGAGCGGGCTTTCATGAATCCATCCTGAGCATAGGGGCCCTCGTGGGGCCAATGCTTGGCGGCCTCGGCGCCCACTTTTTCAACCTCCGTATCCCCTACCTGATCTGCCTTTTCTTCTTACTTGCTGCTATTGTCCCTGAAGCAGCGCTCCTCAGGAAAAAAGACACCACTGATTAGAAATCAGTATAGTAAACCGATGCTTGTCATGCCTGCACTCTAATCTTTTTAAATAATTATCAAACAGTAATGATCATCTGAGAGCTTAAGGGAAAAACCTCCCTATGGCTCGATCTTCGTTCCCAGCACTTTCAAGAACTTTGACAGCCAGTCAGGATGGGCTGGCCAGGCGGGTGCGGTGACGAGGTTCCCATCGACATGCGCCTGATCCACTGGTATGTCAATATACTTTCCTCCCGCACTTTTCACATCGGGTCCCACCGCCGGATAAGCTGAACAGGCTTTGCCCGCAATCACCCCTGCTGCCGCCAGTACCTGTGCGCCATGGCAAATGGATGCAATAGGCTTATTCACCTTGGCAAAGTGCCTAACCATGTCAAGCGCCTTGTCGTTCAGACGAATATATTCCGGCGCCCTTCCGCCAGGGATCACCAGAGCATCATAAGTCTCTGCCTTGACCTCATCGAATGTTGCGTTCAGTGTAAAGTTGTGGCCCGGCTTCTCGCTGTAGGTCTGGTCACCCTCAAAATCATGGATCGCAGTTCGGACCCTCTCGCCAGTCTTCTTCCCGGGACAAACCGCATGGACGGTGTGCCCGACCATGAGCAATGCCTGAAAAGGCACCATCACCTCATAATCCTCAACAAAATCCCCCACCATCATCAAAATTTTCTTGGCAGCCATATTTAACTCCTTTCTTTGGGTTGTGGATGGTTCGAATTCCTCTTGGCCTAAGATTGACCCGCGCTCATGACACCCCAATAACCCCAAAACTCAATTACCTTAATGAAGTCCGAGCATCTATGCTGTTATATTGCACGCCATGACATTCTCGCCTACTTCAACTCTCATTCATTCTTTTTCTTTTGAGACAAGATTAAGTTCCACATATCCACTGCCAATGTCAATTTTTGCCGGCAGCACATCTATCACTTCACCATTTTTCATCGATATCCCCTTAGGGCCAACCACAAATCCTTCCACAACATCTCCATGCGCGTAATTTCTACCATTAATTGCACGTATCATTACCACCCTATACACATTTCCATATTCTATTTTCCTAATCTCCGTTTTCAAGTACCGCTTTCTGCTTAATTCAATGATCTGAAAATGCTCATCCATTCTTTTTACAGCGAACCTATATTCTTGGTCAGGCAAAAAAACATTTTTTATTGTCACTTCGTCAATGAAACACATATTCGATATCTCTGACTTGTGAACATAACCCTCCACTTGCATTCCATCTCCGAAAGATATAGAAACGATTATTCGATCATCGCTAACACATTTTAGTCTTCCTGTGACAGAATCGCCGGTCTTATGAGCTTTAACAAACTCATGAAAATTGTTAGAGTAAGTACGTTTATGACTTACCCTGATATTTTCAAATGAGGGATTATATGATAATAGTCTTACATTTATTTGCTGGCCTACCTTTAAATTATTTCTCAAATCTCCGCAGTAGTTCCACATTAATTCGCTTACATTAAGATATCCTTCAATTTCCTCTATGCCCAGAGTTAACTTTGCAAACACTTGATTAACCTCGGATACCCTGCCCTCTATATTTTGGCCGGGATATTTTATAAAAAATAGTTCACTTGGGTTTTCAGTCACTCTTTTAATACTAAACATTATTTTTTTCTTCGAGGAGTCAATATTAATAATTTTACCAAGGACTGTATCACCTATTTTATATCCTCTTAAACTTTCCTTTTTTCGGTTTTCCTTCCCCCAGCTTACTTCATCCAGAGGAATTCTCGCTTCTAATCCTGCTATCAACTCGCAAAGAATATAATATTGAGATATTTGCCTTATCACTCCTTCAGTCTGATTACCAACTTGGTATTTCTCTAATTTTAGCCAGGGGTCTTCTAAGCCATATATCGAACAAACAAATGTTTTGTATCCCGCGTTAAAAGTCTTAATCAAGACTCTTACGTCTTGGCCAGGTTGATATCTATTTGAAAGTTCCTCGAATCTACTGTATGTTGCAAATTCTCGTGGTACATACCCTTTCAATTCTCTTCCAGGAAATCCAACAATAAACCCTCTCTCTCTGCCATCACTATAAACTATCATTCGTTCTATACGAGCATCTATTGGAGTCTCTTTGTAATCCTTAAATTCGTCTACAAGTCTCTTTGGATCAGTATCAGTATCCACGTTAGAAAGCAATACTTTTTGGGATACTTCATGGCACTCCACGATATTTACAAGCAACTCGTCATTAATTTGGAAGTACTTTCTCGCATCGTCAACCTTTAAAGAAGACAACTTTTCATTGTCGATATCCACTCTTAACCCAAATACCTCTATGCTCACACCACTCTTGGAGACTTCTCTCACGGTTACCACGATGGGGATTCCTCTCTGTTTTGCAATTATCAATTCCTCCCAAGCCTTTTCAATAATTGCTAATAAACTCGGTTTAAGAGCAATGCATGTAATCAGCAAGGGTGATTTATTTATATCTTCTTGAATCCTTATATCGGGATCTTTCGTAGTGCATTCAAAACAACCTGTTTCAATTAAATCATGAGCGATTTCTTTTGCGATTTTCCCTTTCGCCGGTCCTCTGGAAATAACGTATATACTTTGGCATTCACTCGATGCATATGTGTATGCCCTCCTAATATACGGAGATTTTCCAAATCTCTCATATGTTTCAGGGCCTGCTACTAGAATAACTCCAATATTGAAATGCTGACTTCGAAATGATAGGTCTGTCATTTCCTCGGACTCACGTGTGGCTAACTCGTAGAACCATTCCCAGAATCTTTCAGATTATAGGTAGTGCGACTCATTCGGTGTCTTTTCCCCCATAGCTTCACCCCAGAAATGGTATTCCTGGAGCAAGATTCGCTTAAAAAGACCCTTTCTATCTGTTTCTTCGCATTGGAAAAACCTTTCTTTGACTTCCCTATCTTCATCTCTAAATTTGTTATTGAAGATATTTAATACCTGCCTCCGATTTCTTGTGAGTAAATTTTTCATCATGAGTAGATCAATAGCCCTTGATGCCATTTTGCTTAAAAAGGGCTTCGTCCTTGGGATCAATGATATATCAATAAATGCACTGGCAGTATTATAGAAGTTAAGTTCATGGTCTTCCCCGAAACTTAAGCGCAAGATTGCCTTCCCTGGCGTGATATAACTTTTTACGTTTTTTGGTGTTACCCATTGAATGGTACACTCTGGCAAAAGAGTTATTGACAATTCGGAGTTAAATTGCTTGGTAAATATATTAATAGAACCTTCAAACTCTGTTTCTATCGATTTCCTTCTAATCCATTTTGAGGTTTTCCCAAAAACTTTTAGTAAGTCTCCTATAAAAAGCTTAAATCGTGGATAAGTCCATAACGCCAAGCAAATAATGAGAATCAATATGAATATGGTACCTACAGGAATTCCGAAGTATACGAATAGGGACTCAAGAATTTTAATATCTGGCATCACACGGCTCCATGTTTCGCCGAATATGAAAGGACGCATTCAGTATTATTGCATACATATTTAAAATTTCCGCCTTCCAACGGCATTATTATTTGGATGCTCTTCACACTAACTGGAATTCCGCATTCGCAACAATGTATCTCCCCATTTTGTACCGCCTCAAGCTGACCCAAGTTATCCAGTACCTTTCCTATATCTTCATCAAGAACCGTCCGAATTACTTCTTCCTTCATATCAATCTCCCTTCCATTCGGCAGGGTCGGCCCAAATTAATGTAAAAAGTTCAATTAATTGCATAACCTCTGAAGCACCTCCCCAAATAGCCCCTGCTACCACCTTGCGCACAGAATATACCACGGGTATGGTGATGTCAAGAATAAATCCTGAATAAAATACTGCAAGGCGTAAGGGGTAAGCGTAAGGGAGGTGTCAGCCGTTTACTATCCGTGTTTGATTTGTGGAGGGAGATGAAATTTCAGCTCCGAAATGGGGTAGTGCTTTCTGTTATAAGTAACGAGGATTAAGTCATGCAATATACAAGTGCCGGCGATTATGCTATCTGGAATGTCCATCGTTATTCCTTTCGCCTTATACTGACGAATTAGTTGGGCAGCTATTTTTGCAACATCCATATTAACATCGAAAACCTTCAAACTCTCCAAAAAGTGATTGGTTTTCCCTTCTTCGTCTTTTGTCTTTACCCCCAACTGAACTTCCAGAACCGAGATTGCAGAACAGGCGGGTAACCCAGACCTTTGGAGGTCTTTCAGCATTTCGGTAATCTCTCTTCGTCCTCTTAGGTGCCAAATAATAATATCTGAATCTAAAAGGTATTTACTCATCGATGATCCTCTTTAATCTCTTCCGGTAAGAGCTCCTTTTTTCTCTCAGATATTGTCCCATATCCCGCTCGGTTCTCAATCCAGCATGATGCTTGTCGGCCCATGCGCCTTTGGTTTCATCCAAGGTTCTTAAAAATCGCTCCCTTTCTAATTTTTCCTGGGTCGCTTCAACGATGAAAAGGCTTCTTTTCCTTTTCCCGGCAATTTGATCGACCTGCTCCAGGATGTTCAGAGGAAAAACAAGATGAGCTTTTGTCTTCATACGGGCTCTCCATGAGTGGAACTAATTAGGTACATATAAATTATATATATTTGTGGAACTTTGTCAAGCCAAAAGGGATAACTAGGGGGAGGAGGTTTTTTACCCCGTTTGAAATAATGCCCCGCTCGCTTTCGAGTCGCAACGACTGGAATTTCTAACGGGGTTTATTCAACAAACAAAAAGGCATATCGGTTCATTTCCTGGGAATAGTCGTAAAGGACATCAATTGGGTAACCGATCTTTCGAACCGTAGCAAAAACATCCATCGCCATGGACTCAGGAGTGGGCCGTGCCATCTTCGGATTTTTACACAACTGTCTTACCCCCGTACACGACTCGCAGAGGTTGCAGGAATCCATGAACAGGAGAAAAGCCTTATAATATCCCGAAAGAAAGACCTCCCGTTCCAGCTTTAGAAGTTTTGAATTAACCTTTCTGGTCCACGCAAAACGGTCTTCAGGTTTCACAACCCGTTTAGTGAAGCGAAATACTGCACAGGTCCGATACTCTCGAACAAACTCTTTGGATTCTGAAACAGAGAGAGTGTTCGGGGGACAGGTGCCGCATTTGCCGTAGTTTTTACAGCCAAACGTGCACTTCATCCGCGCCCATTGAGCAACGACGATGCGCTTCGGGTCAATCCATTTATAATCATCGTAGCCATCCCTTTTAAACATCTTTTCCAATTCCTTCCTGTTGTTCCCTTCCAAACGAGTAACTTGTTTCATCGTTGTCCTCTCCCTTCCCTCTTAGCGGTTTGAAAAGGCATCATAAAATCCCTCCCCACCTCCCTTTTCCAAAGGGAGGAGAAACATATCCCCCTTTTGACAAAGGGGGATGAAGGGGGATTAGATAATTTTTTTAAAAGAGCTATCCTGATACGAATTTTTTTATTTTAGGTACAGCCGTCATTTTCACGACCACATGCCCCCAACCGCCGCACTGGGGGCCGTTGTCAAAACAGCCTGTGGTGTTAAACATCACCTCATTTGGGTCCCGGCCATTCATCAGGTTCTCAAAAAAGGCGTTGATCAATACCGTTAAATTCGGCATTAAAAAAGCACAGACTCGATCCGGATTTTCTTTCGTTAGCAAATTTCCTGAATTATCAAAAATCAGTTTTTGTCCAATGATATGCCCCGAATGGCACCCTTTCGAATCGATGACCTCTGCCATCAGTCGGTATTTGGAAGCCTCAACCGCATGAGTAAATAACCGTTGGAATTTTGGGTTTTGAACGACGACCTCCCATTCCTGGTCATCCAGGTTTAATCTTTTCCGAATCATTTTCACGATCAGATCTTTATCCATATCTTCCTCCTTGACAAGTGTTTTAATTACGAATCCAGATGAAATGTCAAAGTCAACTTCTTATCAAACAGAAAACCCATCCTGACAGATGGGCTTTGAGTTCCGTTTTTTTGAAAGGGTCACAATATCACGTGTGGGGGAAAAATTCTTTTCCAAAGAGCCCCTGACCGATTTCGATCTTTAAAGTAGCGTTGGCAATTTGCATGGCTTTGACATCTCTCAGGTGGCGCTCAAAGGGGAGTTCCCTTGAATACCCCAACCCACCATACACATCCATGGCGTTATTGACTACCCTATAGGCTGTCTCTCCTCCGATGAGGTTTGCCATCGCCGCCCAGACAGAGGCTTCATCCACTTTTTTTTCGATCAGAGAGAGGGCCTGATAGCATAAAAGTCTTGCCGCCTCAACGGAGGTATGATCCTCGGCCAGCCTGAACTGAATGCCTTCAAACTTCCCCAGCGGCTTTCCAAAAACCTTGCGAATCTTTGCATATTTCACCGCTTCCTCAAGGGCTTCTCTCGCGGTGCCAAGAGCAATGATGCCTGTGAGCGCCCTCTGTTCCTGGACGGTTTCCTTTAACATGGGCAGGGCATTATTTCTTTCTCCGATCAGATTTTCAACCGGAACCTTCACCTCATGAAAAGCAACGTTTCCCCATTTCGTCGCCCTCCAGCCGAAACTCTGAAGCTGCTGTATATCGATCCCCGACCGATCCCCTTCGACAAAAATGCAGCTGATCCCCTCTTCTCCTTCCATCTCTGTTTTGACCAGAAGGATAAACCCCTTAGCCACTCCAGCAAAGGTAATCATTGACTTCTCACCACTCACAATCCATGCGTCCTTCTGTTGCTTTGCAGTGGCCTTCAATGCCCTGAGGTCAGAACCAGCCTCCGGTTCGGCAGCCCCAAATGCCAGTATATATCTACCCTTTGCAATCTCTGGCAGGAATTTCGTTCTGATGTTTTCTGACGCATGGAGCAATACCCTTCCCGTGATGTTTGAGCCGCAAAGGATGACGGCGCAGTTATGGTCGAATCGGGCCACCTCTTCAAAGGCGATTCCACAGGTGACCAGGTCAGCTTCTGAACCTCCATAAATCTTCGGTAAGCGTAGTCCTGTGAGCCCAACCTCTGCCATCTTCCTTACGCTCTCCCATGGAAACTCTTCAGAGGCGTCCCAATGGGAGGCTTGATGGGCTAACTCTTTTCGGCTAAACTTATGGATGCTCTTCTGGATGAGTCTCTGTTCTTCATTTAACTCAAACATAGAAGCTCCTTTTTTTAATCAAATTAGAATAACCATATACCCAGAAAACGAAAACAGCAAGATATTTTTTGCTTTTCAAAACAAAAAAGCCCATCAACTCTGATGGGCTTTTGAGCCTTGCTTTCGTAAGGGCAAATTTTAATCCTGGCAACGTCCTACTCTCCCACACAGTTTCCCATGCAGTACCATCGGCGCTGAAGGGCTTAACTTCCGTGTTCGGAATGGGAACGGGTGTGACCCCTTCGCCAAGGTCACCAAGAAACTTAAAAACAATGTCAAATATCAAATTTCAAAGTCCAAAGTCCAAAGGAACGTCAAAACCTAAATTTAACATTTGAACTTTGGATTTAGTTTGGCATTTGAACCTTGACATTTGATATTGAATTAAAAAAAAGAATATGGATGAAGGCTTTGATTTTAAAAATTCAATTATGGTCAAGCCGATCGACCTATTAGTATCAGTCTGCTAAATACCTTTCGGCACTTACACATCTGACCTATCAACCTTGTAGTCTCCAAGGGGTCTTATCCCGATATTGCTATCAGGAGGGATACCTCATCTTGGGGTGGGCTTCCCGCTTAGATGCTTTCAGCGGTTATCCCTT
>Ga0194112_10005943_pt1 | contig 16289 bp, 14 predicted proteins | sample TA2MahC400mmetaG_FD_146191 | JGI IMG/M metagenome (GOLD analysis project Ga0194112, IMG submission 146191) | Freshwater microbial communities from Lake Tanganyika, Tanzania - TA2015016 Mahale Deep Cast 400m | ecosystem: Environmental > Aquatic > Freshwater > Lake | place: Tanzania: Lake... | reverse complement strand
TGTCTGGCCTTTGTCGGGTTTGATGGCCAGCCCCACCTCGACCAGCTGGGCATCGGTGAAGCCCTTGGCAAGCAGATGGGTCTTCAGCGCGTCCCGCCCCGCTGGCGAGAATCCCATGCGGAAATGCTTGGCGGTCTTGCCCGTCAACCCGCGGCCTTTCAGGTAATCCTGCGCCACCTTGCCGCTAGGGGCTTTCAGCTGCGCCTCGAACCACAGGCAGGCCGCTTCCATCACATCCTGCAATGTGCCATAGCGTTTGGCCACCTGCACCTGTTCCTGCGTCAGCTGCGGCAGCGGCAGGCCGAACTCCCCCGCCAGCCGCTCTACCGCTTCGGGATAAGGCAGTCCTTCATGGTCGGTCAGGAAACGGATGGCATCGCCATGCGCCCCACAGCCGAAGCAATGATAGAATCCTTTGTCGTCATTCACCGTGAAGGACGGACTCTTTTCCTTATGGAACGGGCAAAGTCCCGTATGCTCCCGCCCGTGCCGTTTCAGCATCACGCGCCGCCCCACGACCTGCGAAAGGACGACCTGCGAGCGGAGACGGTCTAGAAATTCGGGGGTAAAACGCATGGGAAGGGGTTGAATCTCGCCGTTTCAGCATTATTTTCATGACATAGAGTCGTTTCAATTTACCATGAAACATGAGCGAAAACAGGGGGTTTCGAGAACCGTAGCGCAAGTGTACATACAGGTACATGCGGAACGGAAGCGCAGAAACACACTGTTTGCAGCCATGTAACATGTTAAAGAGGAATGACTATACGTTGTTGTAACAAAGTTTCTGTGCTCTGCACAAGTAAATGCTATAATCCACTGAATATGGTCACACTCGCGCAAATCATGCCTGAATATCTGGTGTTAGGGGGAATCCGCATCACGTTGAAAGTGTCGCGGCACCATAACGCACGCCGCATGACACTGCGTTATGACGCGCAACGGCATTTGATACGCCTGACCATGCCGCCCCGCGCGCCGGCGAAGCTTGGGCTGAAATTCATCGATGAAAAGCGCGAATGGCTGACCCATCAGATGGAGAAAGCCCCCCAGCCGACGCCTTTCGAGGACGGGATGGAACTCCCCATCCTCGGCAAGACCTGCACGCTCCGCCATGTGGATGTGCCGCGCGGGCGCGTGGAGCTGAAAGGCGGCGTGCTTTACGTCCCCTGCCTGCCGGAGCATTTCTCTCGCCGCACCACCGAATGGCTGAAACACCATGTGCGCGATGCGCTGGTGGCGGAAGTGTCGGAGATGGCACCGAAATTGGGCGTGAAATTCAAGCAGGTGCGCGTGCGTGATACCTCCAGCCGCTGGGGCAGTTGCAGCGCGAGCGGGAATCTGTCGTTCAGCTGGCGGTTGGTCTTCGCACCCCGCCACGTGCTGCATTATCTGGCGGCGCACGAGGTCGCGCATCTCAAGGAAATGAACCATAGCCAAGCGTTTTGGGATGCGGTGGCGAAAATCGACCCCCAGCACGAGAAAGCCCGTGCATGGCTCAGCCATTATGGCAGTGAACTCCACCGCTACGGCGCAGAACGCTGATGCTTATCGCTTGATGCGGTCGTCCCGCTGGTTCACCGGTTGCCCCGGCTCTCCGGCGTTGAACAGATTATCCCAGAAGGTCTCGCGGTTCTCGACTTCACGCTTGCGTGGCGGCGGCACATCACCCGGCAGGCTTTCCTGCTGGATGGGCACTGCGCCCTGCATGTCGATGGGGTCGCCGAACTCGTCATAAAGCGGTGCGGGTTCATATACGGACTGCACGAAGGTCTGGCGAGGCAGGCTATGCGCCGCTACACCGGCCAGTGCTTTCTGCATGAATCCGCGCCAGATTTGTGCGGGGATGCCACCGCCGGTGACCTTCTTCATGGATTTGTTATTGTCGTTACCCACCCAGACACCCGTGACAAGGTCTGGCGTGTAGCCGATGAACCATGCATCGCGGAAATCCTGACTGGTGCCCGTTTTGCCCGCAGCGGGGCGACCGATGGCCGCGCCACGCGCCGTGCCCTGCTCCACCACCGCCATCAGCAGGTCGTTTGCCACTGCGACAGTGTTCAGCGACAGCTGCGAGCTGCTCTGCGTGGGTTTACGCTGATAGAACACCTTGCCATGCACGTCCTTGATGGACACGATGCCATAAGGCTGCACGCTGCGCCCTTCCGCCGCCAAATGGGCGTAAGCATTCGTCATCTCCAGCAAGGTCGTGTCCGTCACGCCGAGGGCGATACTGGGCACGGATTCCATCTTGGCTTTAATGCCAAGGCGATGCGCCATGTCGATGACCTTGCCGCGACCCACCGCTTCGCTCAAACGCACGGCGACGGTGTTCAAGGACTGCGCGAAGGCATGTTTCAGCGAGACCGTGCCTTCATATTGGCCGTTATAGTTGCCGGGGCTCCATTTGCCGATGGTCAACGGCGCGTCGTCGATGGTGTGGTAGGGTCTCCATCCTGCTTCGATAGCCGCGAGGAACACGAAGGTCTTGAAGGATGAACCGGGCTGGCGGCGCGCCTGTGTGGCGCGGTTGAACTGGCTCGCGCCATAGCTGCGCCCGCCCACCATCGCGCGCACCGCGCCATTGGGGGTCATGCTGAGCAGTGCCGCCTGTCCGGCGTTCGTGCCGGGGCCTTTCTCGTCCATCACCTTGTTCACCACCGCTTCCGCCTCTTCCTGAAGCTTCGGATAGAAGGTGGTCGTCACGATGAGGTCGCGGTCGATATTACCCACATAATCGGGGATCTGGTCGAGGATCCAGTCCGTGAAGTACCGCTGGCCGCTGGTATTGGTGAATTCTGGGAAACTCAAGCCTTTATACATGCCCGCCGCCGCTTCCTGCTGTTCTTTGGTGATCAGCCCCGCATCGACCATATTGATGAGCACCTGCGTGGCGCGCCCGATGGCCAGCTTGCGGTTGGAGGTCGGCGCATAGCGCGAGGGCGCTTTCAGCAAGCCCACCAGCAGCGCGGATTCCGGCAGCATCAGCTTCTTCGCGGGTTTGTTGAAGTAACGGCGCGATGCCGCATCGATACCATAGGTTCCCGCGCCGAAATACACACGGTTGAGGTACACCGTCAGGATTTCCTGTTTGGAGTATTTATTCTCCAGCGACAGCGCGAGGATAAGCTCCTGCACTTTGCGCTTCAATGAGCGTTCGGGCGTGAGGAAGACGTTCTTGGCGAGCTGCTGGGTCAGCGTGCTTCCCCCCTGCACCACGCGACCCGCGCGGGCATTAGCCACCATCGCGCGCAGCAACCCAAAAGGATCGACCCCGTGGTGGTTGAAGAAGTTGCGGTCTTCCGTGGCCACGAGGGCTTTGATCATATCGCGCGGAATGTCGTTATAGCGCACATAATCGCCATAAATATCGCCGGAACTGCCGACGATGTCGCCCTGCTCGGTGCGCAGCACGATGCTGGGGGCTTTGCTGACCTTGGTGATGGTGCTGATGTCGGGCAGGTCATACATGAAATAGGCCAACGACAGCAGGCCGAGGATGAGGCAGGTGAAGGCCGTCGTCACCATGAAGGAGACGTTATTGGCCGTCAGCAGGTTCAGGATGCGGTTCACCATGCCGCCCTGCGCGGCGCGGGCGGAGCGTTTGGCCGCTTTCTTCTTCTGTTTCTGCAATCCGCCACGGGTGGAAGCGCGCTTGGGCGAGGCTTTCGCGCCGCGCACGTTGCGTTTTCCCGTCGGTTTCTTACTGCCTGAATCCGCCACTGTTCTTCTTCCGCACCAAGAGTTTTATTGGTCTGCACTGCGTTTTTGCTTTATACACTCGGCTATATACACGGCATCAGCCCTAACCACAATGGAAATCGCGGCATTCCGCCGCGCCTCCCAATCGCTTCTCCCCTATGGCACGCGGACGTTCCAGACTCGAAGACAGACCCAAGGCACGCAGCTTCGCGAGCCTCGGCCAGCTGCGTCATTACCTCATGCCGTATAAAGGCGCGATACTGGGCGCGTTCGTCGCGCTCTGCTTCACTTCCGGTTCGGTGCTGGGCATGGGCGCGGGCTTGCGCCACATGGTCGATGAAGGGCTGGGCAAGGGTGATCCCGCTTTGCTGAATCAGGCCTTGTTCGTCATGTTGGGTGTGGTGGTGCTGCTGGCCATCGCCACCTATGTGCGCTATTCGCTGGTGACATGGGTGGGCGAGCGCGTCATCGCTGACATCCGCCGCGACGTTTACGACCACGTCATCCGCATGCATATCGGCTTTTTCGAGACGACCCGCACGGGTGAAATCCTCTCGCGTTTGACGACCGACACCACCTTGCTGCAAGGCGTGGTGGGCAGCAGCGTCTCCGTGGCACTCCGCAATGTGTTGATGTTCATCGGCGCGTTGGTCATGCTCTTCGTCACCAGCCCGATGCTGACGTTATACATCGCCTTCATCGTGCCGTTGGTGGTCGTTCCCATCATCACCTTGGGGCGAAAAGTGCGCAAGCTCTCCCGCGAATCGCAGGACAGGCTGGCGGATCTGAGTTCCCAAATCGAAGAAAGCGTCAGCGCCATCCGCGCCATTCAGGCCTTGTCGCTGGAACAGGCGCGTGAAGCCCAGTTCGATGCGCAGGTGGACGTACTTCTCGCCACCGCCAAACGCCGCATCTCCACCCGCGCGATACTCACCGCCATCGTCATCATGCTCGTCTTCGGGGCTATCATCACCGTGTTATGGGTCGGTGGCCGCGCCGTGGTGGAAGGCTCGCTCAGCGCGGGTGCACTCTCTGCCTTCATCTTCTATTCCGTGGTGCTGGCCGGTGCGGTGGGTGCCATCTCCGAAGTCGTGGGCGATTTGCAACGCGCTGCCGGCGCGACTGAACGTTTGATGGAACTCCTCGCCATGCCAGCCGAGATTTCCGCGCCGGATGAGCCTCTGCCCGTCCCCGCCCCGCTGGAAGGCCGCATCACCTTCGAGGGCATTGATTTCCATTACCCCTCCCGCCCGAACCATGCGGCGCTGAAAGATTTCTCCCTCACCGTCGAGCCGGGCGAGATGGTCGCCCTCGTCGGCCCGTCCGGCGCAGGCAAAAGCACCATCTTCCAGCTGCTCCTGCGTTTCTATGACCCGCAATCGGGCAGCATCCGTCTGGACGGTGTGGAAACGCGCGGTTTCTCCCCTGAAGCCCTGCGCGGCGCGGTGGGTCTGGTATCGCAAGACCCTGTCATCTTCTCCGCCAATGCGTGGGATAACATCCGCTCCGGCAAGCCGGAGGCGACCGATGCCGAAGTGCTGGAAGCGGCGCGTGCCGCCGCCGCGCTGGAATTCCTCGAAGCCCTTCCCGATGGGCTGGATAGTTTCTTGGGGGAAAAGGGTGTGCGGCTTTCCGGCGGTCAACGCCAGCGCATCGCCATCGCCCGCGCCATGGTGCGCAACCCGCGCATCCTGTTGCTCGATGAAGCCACCAACGCGCTGGACGCACAAAGCGAACGCCTTGTGCAAGAGGCCATCACCCGCCTGATGCAAGGGCGCACCACATTGGTCATCGCCCACCGCCTATCGACGGTGCTGAATGCCGATAAGATCGTGGTGATGGACGACGGCGGCATCAGCGCCATCGGCACGCACAAGGAACTCATGCAGACCAGCCCGCTGTATAAGCGTCTCGCCGAACTACAATTTGATAGTGTCGAAGCTTAAGCGCGGTCAGCAGACCGCGCCAGCCTCACCTCAAATCAACTCATATGCCGGCAAGGTCAGGAAGTCCACGAAACGGTCGTCCTTCACGAACTCAGCGAAGATCTGCGCCGCTTTCTGATACGTCCCCGTGGTGAAGGCCTCGTCGCCCACCGCGATGCGGATGCCGTCCAGCTCTTCCTTCAGCAACACGTCGAACAGTGCGAAGTCGATGGCGCGGCCATCGTCCAGCTTGCTGCCGTGGCGCACCCACTGCCAAATCTGCGAGCGGGAGATTTCGGCGGTCGCCGCATCTTCCATCAGATTGTGGATAGGCACGCAGCCATTACCCGCCAGCCACGCGGCGAGGTAATAGATGGAGACGTTGATGTTATTGCGCAGGCCTTTTTCGGTGATGGTACCTTCGGGGATGGCGAGCAGGTCTGCGGCGGTGACGTTCACGTCCTCGCGCAGCACGTCCAGCTGGTTGGTGCGGCCATCCTTCAACACGCGGTCGAAGACTTCCATGGCCACGGGCACCAGACCGGGGTGTGCTACCCATGTGCCGTCATGGCCGTTGCCCGCTTCGCGTTCCTTGTCGGCTTTCACCGCCGCGAAGGCCTTATTGTTCGCTTCTTCATCGCCCTTCACGGGAATCTGCGCCGCCATACCGCCCATGGCGAATGCACCACGGCGATGGGTCGTCTTGATGAGTAGCTGCGAGTAGGACGTGAGGAAGTGGGTCTTCATCGTCACTTGCCCGCGCTCCGGCAGGACGAAATCAGGGCGATGGCGGAATTTCTTGATGAAGCTGAAGATGTAATCCCAGCGACCACAGTTCAGACCGACGCAGTAATCCTTCAATTCATAAAGGATTTCGTCCATCTCGAAGGCGGCGAGAATCGTCTCGATGAGCACGGTCGCCTTGATGGTGCCGCGTTTCAACTCCAGCGTATCTTCCGCATAGTTGAACACTTCCGCCCAGAGTGCCGCTTCCTTGTGGCTCTCCAGTTTCGGCAGGTAGAAATACGGGCCCGTGCCAGCCGCCAGCGCATTCTTCGCGTTGTGGAAGAAATACAGGCCGAAGTCCACCAATCCGCCGGGCACTTGTTTGCCGTCGACGGTGATGTGCTTCTCATTCAAATGCCAGCCGCGCGGACGCACGATCAGGGTCGCAAGGCCGCTGTCGTTCAGCTTATATTCCTTGCCGTTCGGCGCAGAGAACTTGAGGTTGCGGTTGATGGCACCGCGCATGGAGAACTGCCCTTCGATGACCCCTTCCCATGTGGGGGCGAGGGAATCCTCGAAATCCGCCATGAACACCTTCGCGCCGGAGTTCAGCGCGTTGATGACCATTTTCGCATCGACAGGGCCGGTGATTTCCACACGGCGGTCGAGCAAATCCTTCGGAATCGGCGCGACTTTCCAATCCCCTTCGCGGATGGATTTGGTCTCCGGCAGGAAATCCGGCAATTCCCCCGCTTCGATGCGCTTCTGGCGTTCATCGCGTGCTCTAAGCAGTTCGTCGCGCTTGCCCGTGAAGCGGCGCGCCAGCTCGGCCACGAAGGCCAGCGCATGGGGCGTGAGGATTTCGGCATATCCCGGCTGGATGGGCGCATCCACCACCATGCCCTTGGGCAGTGCCAGTTTGATTTCTTCCTCGGTTTCGCGCGTCGTCATGGGATACTCCATTGAGGTGGGAATCTATTCTGCATGGGGCAGTGTAAAGCTTCCATGGGTTATAGCAGCCGCTCTCACCTGTGCCAAGTGCTTCTGTCATAGAAGTTTCACGCACCGCAGCAATAGGGGGTGCTATAGTGCGCTCATGTCCGATGAAGAGAAAAAAGAGAATCCGCTCGACGGAATCAAGGAAGAGATGCAACGTCTGCTGCGCCAGCAATGGGAACAGCGCATGAAGGATTGGCGTGCGCCGAATGGCGGAGAATCGAAGGATGCCTCTTCCGGAGAAGTGCCTGACAGTGTGAAAAAAGCCATGGAGGCCTATCCTGAAGCTTTCGGCCTTCCTAAACCACCTGCTTTCTCGCCCAAGGTAGAAGAAGAAGCGACCCGCATCCTTTCCGATAGCGACCTTGACCGCGAAGCCGCCAAACTCCTCTTAGACCACCACAAGGGCGAGCTGGAATCCGCACTCGACCGCAAAGACCCTGAGGCATTCCGCCGCGCAAGTGCGGAAGTCGCCTCCCACAAAGAGGCTGCGGAGGCATTGTCCAAACCCAAAGGCCACTTCACGCGGCAAGCATTCGAGCGCAAGCAGGCCGCTAGCGTCTCGCCCAAAGGCGCATTCGAACGCTGACCCCAGCCCTTCATGGTTGCAATGCCGCGCCCCTCGCGTTAAAACGGGGGAAGGCATATTCATCAGGGCGCAGCCGTGCAGCATATCATCCAATTCTTCCGTATCTTATGGAACGCGCTGGTCAACACCATCAACCATGATGGCATTGAGCACGCGGGATACCTTGCCTTCCTCGGCCTGCTCTCGCTTTTCCCCTTCCTCGTATTCCTCATGGCCATCACGGGTCTTCTCGGCGAGAACCTCGCCCAGTCGGAATTCATCGACCTCATCATCTCCAGCCTGCCTTCCCATGTGGTGGAAGGCTTGCGACCACGCATGCTGGAAATCACCACCGGCCCCTCGCAAAGCTTGCTGACGGTGGCTATCCTTGGCGCGATATGGACGTCCTCTTCCGCCGTGGAGGGCTTGCGCACCGTGCTCAACCGTGCCTACCGCGTCCACACCCCGCCCAGCTATCTTTTCCGCCGCATCCTCAGCGTCGGCCAGCTCATCGTGTTGACCGTCATCGTCATCGTGGTGATGATTCTGCTCGTTCTGCTCCCCGTCATCTGGGAATACCTGCAAGCCTTTCTGGAGCTGGATGCCGCCATCATCACCACCCAGCTACGCAACATCGGCTATATCATCGGCGCGCTGCTGCTCTTCTTCGCGGTGTCGTCGCTTTATTACGTGCTGCCGAACGTCAAGCAGACATGGGTCTCCGTCTTCCCCGGCGCGGCTTTGGTCGTGGTGTTGTGGATGGCGGCAGCGCGTTTGCTGGCCTATTATTTCTCGCATTTCCAGCAGGTGAACCTGATTTACGGCTCTTTGGGCAGCGTCATCGCTGCACTGCTCTTCTTCTACACGCTCGCGGTGATATTCATCCTCGGTGCGGAGTTCAGCTATCTGCTGAAACGCTACACCGGCGAGCGCATCGAAGAGAAAGAGGAAGTCGAGCCGCCGAAAGCGTGAGCGTCACGCCACGGGGAGCACCGCGACCTGCCCGTTCCACAGCAGATACAGGAACGCCAGCGTGATGGCGATGCCATACGGCACCGGCTCTTTATAGCGCAGGATGCGCGGCAGGCTCGCCGCTTTCTCCACCGCCACGAATTTCGCCACAATGGGGCGGATGAGCAGACAGGCCACCGCCAGCAACCCGCCCAGAAGCGCCATGAACGCGATGAGTTCCAGCGTCGATTGCGTGCCCGTCCACAAAGCCAGCACCGCCAGCAGCTTCACATCGCCGCCGCCGGACAGCCCGAGCACGAAAATGCCTAGTCCCACGGCGAAGACCACCGCGAAGACGATGAGCGATTGCCACCACACGAATCCTTCCGGCAGGGTGGGTGCCATGAGCAACGCTACCGGCCACAGCACCAGCAACGCCGCCACCGACCAGTTGGGGATGATGTATCGCGCAAGGTCGAAAAAGAAGATGGCCACCAACAGCGCCGTCACAATCCAGGGCAGAACCAGCATAGAATCCTCATCGTTATTTCCCCCAATGTCACATTTTTTCATTCCAAATTGCAAGCACTTCGCGCAGAATCAGAAGGAATGACGTCGAGGTTCCCATGCTCCACCTGCTGATTATCGTCCTGTCGCTCTATATCGGGTTGATGCTCGCCATGTTCCTGTTGCAGCGGCGGTTGATGTACCATCCCGTGCAGACGCTGAATCTCAACGCGCTGGAGCACGCACCGGACGCGAAGCTCATCGCGCTGACCACCCATGACAAGACCGCCATCGCCGCATGGCACATCCCCGCGAAGGACGACACCCTCCCCCTCATCGTCTATTTCCATGGCAACGCGGGGCATATCGGCGACCGCATTGCCAAGCTGAATGAATACGTCGCCAAGGGTTTCGGGCTGCTGGCCGTCAGCTATCGCGGTTTCGGCAATAGCACGGGCAAACCCTCCGAACCGGGGTTGTATGATGACGCGATGACCACCGTGCGCAACGCCATCGACGTGCTGGGCTATGCCCCCTCGCGCATCCTCTTGGTGGGGGAATCCCTCGGTTCCGGCGTGGCGGTGCAGACCGCGAAGACGCTGGCCGATGAAGGCACGCCCGCCTTCGGCCTCATGCTGGAAGCACCCTACACCTCCGTCGCCAACCGCTCGCAGGAGCTCTATCCCTTCGTTCCGGCGTTCTATCTGGTGCGCGACCGCTATGAATCCATCAAGAAGATCCGCGGCATCCGCTGCCCCCTGCTGCTCGTGCATGGCGAGGCGGATGCGGTCATCCCCGTCCACCATGGTCGCACGTTGTTGGAAACGGCGGAAGAGCCGAAACGCGGGGTGTTCTACCCGAACGTAGGGCACACGGATTTCGATGCGAAATTATTGGCCGATGAACTGGAACGCTTCGTGCGCGAGCATTCTATCAGCGCGTGATGAGCTGGTCGCCGCTGGCACGGGTAATGTATTTCCAGCCCCATTGCACGAACACGCGGAATCGCTTCTCCGGCACGATGAGGGACATGATATGCACCAACGCCCAGATGAACCATGCGGGATAGCCGGACAAACGCATGAAGCCCAAGTCCCCCACCGCATGGTGCAGCCCGATGACCGCCATGCTCCCACGATCCTTATAGCGGAACACAGGGTCTTTCTCGCCCTTGGCACGTGCTTTCAGCAGCTTCGCCGCGAATTCTCCGGTCTGAATGGCCACCGGCGCAACGCCGGGCAGGAATTTGCCGTCCTGTTCGATGCTCGCCAAATCCCCCAGAATGAATATATCCGCATGGCCGGGAACCGATAGGTCAGCGTTCACCGTCACCCTGCCCGCGCGGTCTGTCGGCGCAGCGGTGGCATTCACCAGCTCCGCCGCGAATCCGCCCACTTTCACCCCTGCACCCCACAGCACCGTCGCCGTTTCGAGCACGTCTTCCTGCCCATCGCGGCGCATGATAAGCGTGTCTGCGGTGATTTTCTCCACCTTGGCCCCCGTGCGCACTTCCACGCCCAGTTTCTCCAGCGAGCGCAACGCCGCTTCCCGCAAGCTCGGTGGCATAGCGGGCAGCACTTCTCCTCCCGCCTCCACCAACACCACCCGCGTATCCGCAGGGTTCACACGGCGGAAGTCGTTCTTCATGCCATAGCGCACCAGTGTCGCCAGTTGCCCCGCCAGTTCCACACCCGTCGGCCCTGCCCCCACCACCGCGAAGGTCAGCAGCTTCCTGCGCTCCTCGGCGTTTTCAGTCAGCTCCGCCTGTTCGAACGCACGGAATATGCGATTGCGCATCTCCAAAGCATGGTCGAGGGTCTTGAGCGGCGGGGAGACCTCCTGCCATTCGTCATGGCCGAAATAGCTATGCTCCAATCCGCTTGCCACGAAGAGATGGTCATAGGTTATCTCCCCTTGCTCGTGGGTGACGGTCTTGCGCGCGGGGTCGATGCCCATGGCCTTGGCCATCAGCACGGTCACATGCGGGAATTTGCGGAAGGCTTGGCGGTACGGTGTGGCGATGTCTCCCGTCGCCAGCGCGCCCGTCGCCACCTGATACAGCAGCGGTTGGAACGTGTGGAAGTTATGTTTATCGAGCAGCGTCACGCGGAAATCGCCGCCTTTCAGCGCACGGGCGGCGAAAAGTCCGGCGAAGCCGCCTCCGACAATGACGATGTGTTGTGTCATAGCGCGTATTTCAGCTTCAGCACGATTTCCTGAAGGCGGTTGATCTGCACGTCATCGGGCATGATGGGATCGCCGCAGATGGCGCGCACTTCGCGGCGTTTGAAAGCGCGGCGGAAGAAGCGGAAGGGCTTGCCGAGGTCCTTGCGGCTGAAGGCGCTGCCCCATAGCCCGTTCAGCGCGATGGGATAGACCGGCACGGGGTTGCGCTTGATGATGGCCTCGATGCCGGGTTTGAACCGCCCCAGACTGCCCGTATAGGTCAGCCGCCCTTCGGGGAAGATGCAGACCAGCTCGCCCTGTTCCAGATATTTCGCCACCTGCTCCCACGCCGCTTCGACGATTTCGCGCTTCGGCGCGATGGGGATGGAGCCGTTCAGCCGCATGAAGTAATTCACCCCCGGCAGCTCATAGATGTCTTTGTCGATGATGTAATGCACCGTGCGTTTGCAGCCGGCATGGATGATCAGCCCATCCACATAGGACACATGGTTGGCGACCAGCACCGCCGCCCCCGTTTCGGGTATCTTTTCGAACCCGTAATATTGGACGTTATAGCACAGCCGCGCCAGCTTCCTTGCGCCTTGCTGGTAGAGCGCGGTGGGGTCGAATCGGGAAAGAAAAGCGGGTTTGGGCAAGGCGCGGCACTTCCGTTCAGGAGCTGTTCATCCACCTATACTATAAGCCAAGCCGCTAATAAATTCTTAATTCACAAAAGAAAAAACCCTCCATAACAAGAAACGGCGTTTCTTCACAAGAACATCCCTTTGGGGGATGGGGTGAAGAAACGCCGTTTCCGTCATGCGAAGGGGTTGATCACGCGGAGCGCTGGCGGAGCTGCACGGGCTGGGCGGCGATGCGTCCGTCTCCGAGGTCGAAGAGGACGATGCCGAGGCCGGTGAGCTGCGCGAGGAACTGCGCGTGAACCTGGAGCGCGGCGATCACGATCTGGAGGTCCTGCGAGGCGTTCTCGTCGTTCTTGGTGAACTCGTCGAGGGCGGCGATGTAGGCGTTCAGGTCGATCTGCACGGGCTGCTGCTCGTTCGAGGTGGTCTCGGTGGAGGTCTCGTCGGTGGCGGCGGCCTTGTTCGCGGTCTGGTCCTTCTTGGTCATGATGATGCACATCCTTTCGGGATGTTTAACTGGCCATGAGAGATTCATGCGCAGTAGCGGTTTCCAGTAGCGGAGGCAAGGTAGCGACAGCTACTAAAATTCAAGAAATCTGAATAAGGAAACATTTCCACCATATCAGCGGTATGTGACCGTTTTGTGAAACAGGGAGAAAAAACTGGGGGAAATGCACTAAACAGAACGGCGTTCCTTCACGAGAACATCCCGAAGGATGGAGTGAAGGAACGCCGTCTCATAATCGCGGTATTCAGCAGCCGTCGGCACAGAATTCGAGGGTCAGACCATTCCGGCGCGCCCTTTCGTTCAGCTTCGAGCATGTTTCGTACCTGAACTTCCATTCACGGGAAACGAAGATACTTTCGTTGTGGATCAACCTGCTTTCAAACCCTTTCCGGCGTGCGGAACGCGGTTGGGTATAGAGGTAATGCTGATACAACTCCGCCTTGGTTCGGAACGTCTTGGGCAGCTTTTCTTCGGTGTAGTACCAGAAGGCCAGTTGGATGTCCTCGGTCGTGAAATCGATTCGTGTCCATGCATCGCACGGGTATTCGGGCGAGATGCACACGGGGGGATTTTCACGGTATAGGACGCCATCGGGCAGGTGCGCGATCTGTTCGTCGTAAGCCTGCTGGTCGAATCCGGCAGAAAAACGCCTTTTTTCGCTTCGCGGGAATACCATGTGAATCACATCCTTTCGGAAGTGTAACCGACATGAGATTTTCATGCGCGGTATCCGTTTCCGGAGGTTTTTGATGGCAAAAACCACGGTAATTCTAAAGATAGAATAAGGAAACGGAGTAACTATAAGTCAAATATGTGACGATTTCGTGAAACTCATTCCGCCGTGAAATCGAAATCCGACGCATCCGGCTCTTCCGACTCGAAGGGGTCTTCGGTCATCAGCAGTGCCGCGCTTGGCGGTGGCGGTGCTTCCTGCGTCGCCTCCACTGCGCCGGGATGTGCCATGGCTGAGTTGCTTGCAGGTGCGCTGCCATCCAGCGGAATGGCGATGGCCTTTCCGCTCACGGGGTCGTCGAACAGGATATGCGGCAGCGGTTTCTTCATGCCTTCATCATACCCCTGCCGCCCCCGAAACGCAGCAAAGAAAAACCCGCCACGTTGCCGTGGCGGGTTTTTCTTCAGAGCATTTTTTATTCGCTCCAATGTCGCTGGATTGGGCGTATCGCCTCAGGCCACTCACGCTGGACTATCTCAAGTGACTCCCCCAGTATTCGCTTAATGAAAAGAAACTTCCCACGCTCACGTTCTGAATTGCTTTGCATGCAGTTCATGTTGTGAAGATAGAAGATTATGGATGAATCTTTAGCGATTGCCCGATTGGGCAATAATCCTTTAAATGCTCGCCCGATTTCTTCACAAAGTGGAAAACCGCTTCTAAATAATGCCGAACCCAACTCTCTGAAAGCTGTTGCTTCGTCTTCCAGCTTCAGTTCGCCCAGAATTTGCCAATATCTTTCATGTGCCGCTATGTAGATGGGGTGCGACACATCACCCCCTACCCGCCAATTTCGCAATCGCGCTATCGCGGCCTCTTCTGCAGCGAATTCACATGTTCCTAGACAATATCCACCCATTCCATTTTCCACAGCGCGTAACGCGGGAATCTCGCTCGTTCTCCCCAAGACATTCAAAAATTCTTCCGTTGCTTTTATTGCAATAGCACTCCCAACCTCGCTGTAAAAAGCCACTTGCCGAATAGCGTGCGCCACCCCTTTCTCGGACAAAGGTATGGAAGTCGCCAAATCCAACAAAGGTTTTTGTAAACCCAGCCAATATTCAGCCTCAATATCGCCATAATCAAGCAAGCGAGACCAGTTCAGTAATCTGGAAATTGGTGCCGAAGGTATTTCAGATTCCAGTTTGTAAAGGCTATCTGCGATCTTCTCATAAGCAGAATTATATGCCGCGTTTTTCGAAATGAAGCCATGTGTGCTTAATTGTGCCCTTAATCTGCTTTTGGCCAATTCAGGGTCAACTGCCTCCAATCCAATTGATATTTCGTAATCTTCGTCATTATTTTCAGAAATCCAGATTTCTTCTAGCGCATCCACTTTGCTGCGGAGATACGAACTTACTTTCGCTGGATTATGGCGCACTTCTTTCGCCAAGAGCAATCGCTCTTTGTCCAGTTCACGCGCCTTTGCTGCGTAGTGGATGCTCTCCCATCGGCTGTCATCTTTTGTTTGTGCATAAAAATTCTCCAGCAATGCTTCCAACTCGCTTTTGAATGCATACTCAAAACGCTGCGTGCGTAATGCCAAAGTAGCAATCTGTATATTCTTCACGACATTCTTTTTAGAAATCTTGCTTTTTCTCTGAATAAACCCTCTGGCTTCAGGGCTGATTTTGCTTTCCAACATTTTATTTCTTGGGTGGGGGGACATTTCAGGAATTTTCCGTAATTCCGCGACAACATTCTCCCTTTGCTGCTCTGACAGGAGGTATTTATCCAAAATCTCTTTTTGAGGATTGTATGACAGAGGTGGGCGCCCAGTTTTTGGAGGCTTACGCTCATAGAAAACTAAACATACGATAGCCGCACAAAAGAAAATCCAAATATGCTGAGGAGCGAAGCCCAAGAGCATTAGGTACAGCAATAAAAGCAACAAACATACATTTGGGATTTTTTTATTTTTCATGAAGGTATCTTGCCGAGAAATCGCAGACTTACAACAAAGAAAAACCCGCCACGTTGCCGTGACGGGTTTTTCCCAGAGGTAACTCTTTGAAAATCTAATTACTTCTTAGATTCCGTGCCGCAAGTCTCGCACGCCACGCCCGCATCGGAATGAACCAGCGTGAAGTTGCCGCATTCGTCGCACGCATCATGCTCATAGCCCTTCGGCGCCGCTTCGGTGACCACTGCCGTGCGGCTGGAAACCGCTGGCTGCACTTGCGCTTCCTCTATCACCACTTCCGCATCGAAATCGCTTTTACGCGCGGTGGCTTCGTTGGAATAGACATAGAGGTTGCCACGCACATAGCCGGTGGATGCCAGCGCAGTGATGCGCTGGATGTCATCGGCGCGGCGACCATAGGCGGTTGCGCCCTGCGCGCTGCCTTTGCCGATGCTATCCGGACGGTCATCCGACAGGTCGGTCTGCGCCAGATCGGTGCGGCCAAGGTAGGAGATGGCCAGCTCGCGGAACACATAATCCAACACCGAGGTGGAGGTCTTGATGGCTTCGTTGCCTTCCACCGCGCCCGATGGCTCGAAGCGGGTGAAGGTGAAGGCATCAACGAACTCTTCCAGCGGCACGCCATATTGCAGGCCGATGGAGATGGCGATGGCGAAGTTGTTCATCATGCTGCGGAAGGCTGCGCCTTCTTTATGCATATCGATGAAGATCTCGCCGGGTGCGCCGTCTTCGTATTCGCCGGTGCGCAGGTACAGTTTGTGTCCACCGATGGTCGCTTTCTGGGTGTAGCCCTTGCGGCGGCCTGGCAGTTTGCGGCGGCTGGAGAGGAAACGCTCGACCACGCGCTCAGCGAAGACATGCGCCACTTCCGGTTCTGCGTTCACGGCGGATACGGGCGAGAGGAAATCCTCCTCTCGCAGCACGTCGGGGTTCAGCGCA
>Ga0194112_10005941_pt1 | contig 16293 bp, 17 predicted proteins | sample TA2MahC400mmetaG_FD_146191 | JGI IMG/M metagenome (GOLD analysis project Ga0194112, IMG submission 146191) | Freshwater microbial communities from Lake Tanganyika, Tanzania - TA2015016 Mahale Deep Cast 400m | ecosystem: Environmental > Aquatic > Freshwater > Lake | place: Tanzania: Lake... | reverse complement strand
GGGGTTGACCCTGGAACTACTGCGTGAAGAGAGTAAAAAACAAAATTTGCCCAAGATTATTTTTACCACTGCCACCGACGGCAACCACGGCCGCGGTCTGGCTTGGGCTGCCCGTTACCTGGGCCACGACGCCATCATCTACATGCCTGCCGGTTCCGCCCACTCAAGGATAGCCAACATCGAGGCCACCGGGGCCAAGGTGATTGTGACCGAGTTCAATTACGACCAGACCGTTGACCTGGCCCGAACTGAAGCGATCAGGCAGGGCAGGCAACTGGTCCAGGATACGATCAGCGATGGAAACGAACAGATCCCGCGCTGGATCATGCAGGGCTATACAGTTATAGCCGCTGAAGCGCTTGAGCAGCTGCAAGCCTACAATCTTCACAGCCCGACCCACCTGCTGTTGCAATGTGGTGTCGGCTCGTTTCCGGCAGCAATGATTGCCTCTTTCACCTCGGTAGTGTATGAAGAAAAGCTTTTATCTGCCATAGTGGAACCGGACCGGGCTGATCCCTTCTACCGCTCAGCTCTGGCCTCCGACGGAACGGCCAAAACAGTTGACGGCGCCCTGGACACAATCATGGCCGGCCTGGCCTGCGGGGTTCCCAACCCCTTAGCCTGGGATATCGCCAGTAAGCATTGTGACTTCTTTTTTTCCTGCCCCGACTTCGTTGCGGCCTACGGGATGCGCTTGCTGGGCAGCCCCCTTCAAGGTGACCAGCAAATTATTTCGGGAGAATCAGGAGCTCTCACCGCAGGCCTCTTGGCTTTGCTGATGCAAAAAGAAACACAGCGTAAAGCTGCTGCTAATTTAGGGCTGGGCAAGGATAGCATTGTTCTGTTAGTCAGTACTGAAGGCGATACAGACCCGCTAATGTACCGCCGGGTAACCTGGGAAGGCGCTTATTCGCTTCCTGATCATTATTAGTTAATTGCCATTTAATTGCAGGATATCGCTGTACTCGCTATCATTTTTTCAGCTATCACCATCGTGCTTTATGGCCTCGGGATTATCATCTTCAGCAAGCGCAACCTCTATCTATAATCAGGACTATAAATGAAGCTCTTTTTATTGACTGTCAGTTTAGAATTGTGCTATTATTTCTCCATAACAAAGCTGGCATTTTCACCTGCAACCTTTATGAGGCTAACAGTAAAGGCCTTAATTACCCGCTCTGACAGGGAGGGAACCTTTTGAACGGCAGGGACAGAATGATCGCCGCACTATCCTTGGAAATCCCTGATCGGGTACCCCACTGGGAACTGGCCTATAATGAATCCTCGGTAATCAACATCGCCCGCCACTTTACTGATGATCTTCCCGCAGCCGGCTACATCCAAAACTTGGACGATGAAAACAAGATCAAACTGATCAACAGCCTGCTCCTGATCATTGAAAAGCTTGATATTGACGGCCTTACGTTAAGAGTTTTTCCCACGGCAGAAATTATCAGCGATGAGCTGTTTCGCGATGACTGGGGGGTTACCTTCCAGCTCAGCCCAGTGGGCGAAGCAGCTGTGCTCGATGGCCCGATTAAGACGGCTGCCGATCTGAAACAGTTCAGGCCGCCATCAATCAGGGAGGCAGATCTGCTGACCCTGATCTATTGTGCAGCAAGATTTAAAGGGGAGCGGGCCCTGGTGCTCAGCCTGCAATGTCCCTTTCGCCGCAGCTGGAACATGCTTGGCGGGATGGATAAACTGCTTTATGCCTACCATGAGAACCCGGCCCTGGTCCATCAGCTGGCCCGGATTGCCACCGATTATACGATCGAAGCCCTGGAGATGGGCATCCGGCTCGGTGCAGACATTATTTCCCTTGACGGCGATTTGGCCCACAACACCAACCTGCTGATCTCACCTGCGCATTTTCGGGAATACCTTAAACCTTACTATCACGAAATCGTCGATTACATCCACAGCCGGGGGCTTAAAGTATTCAAGCATACCGACGGCAATCACCTGAAGATCTTTGATGATTTTGTGGAGATCGGCTTCGACGGAATCCACCCCATCCAGCCACAGTGCATGGATTTAGCTGCCGTCAAAGAACAGTTCGGCAAAAAGATCTGCCTAATGGGTAATATCGACTGTATCGAAACGTTGGTAAAAAAAGACCTTCCGGCAGTGGAAGAAGAAGTTAGACAGGCAATCGAAATAGCTGCTCCCGGAGGCGGGTATATTCTGGCTTCTTCAAACACCATCCATCCAGGGGTAAAAGCAGAGAACTACATTCACATGGTTAAAGCGGCCCACCGGTACGGCTGCTATGACCAAAACGGCTTACCGCTTACCGCACAGGTTAATAAATAAAAGACAGGAGATGATCACATGGATACACCTTTTCCGTTTGAACCGCTGCTGGTCTTTGGCTTTATGGCCATTGTCCTCCTGGTGGGGATGTTCCTGCGGGCAAAGATCAAATTCTTCCAGAAGTATCTTATTCCCAGCTGTTTTCTGGGCGGCACGATCGGACTGATTCTGATCAGTACCGGCGTTGTCGATGCTTCAACTGATTTACTGGAATCATTCGCCTATCACCTTTTCATCATCTCTTTCATCTCTCTCGGCCTAACCGTTACTTTACGAAAAGACAATACCAATGATGTTCATTCAGACCGCAATCCGATCAAAGGATCACTCTGGATGGCCTTTGTCAGCTCGTTAACGATGGCCATGCAGGCCGTTATCGGCACTCTTTTTGTTTTTCTTTTTAACGCGCTCGGCTCCGACCTGCATCCGACTTTCGGCTTTCTGTCGCCGCTGGGCTTTACCCAGGGTCCCGGGCAGGCCCTCTCGGTCGGTAAGGTCTGGGAAGGTTTCGGCTTTGCCCATGCGGCAACGCTGGGGCTTTCTTTCGCCGCTTTCGGCTTTGCCTTTTCATTTTTTGTCGGTGTGCCCCTGGTCAACTGGGGGATTCGGAAAGGTTATTCCGCCCTGGCACCGAAAAGCTTGTCGAAAGAACTTCTAACCGGTATCGTTGCTCCGGAAAGCCCTAAAGAAAGCGCCGGCACGCTGACAACTCATTCCGGAAATACCGATACTCTAGCTTTTCACGCAGCGCTGGTCGGCCTGGTTTATACTTTAACCTACCTGCTGATCAGGGGCATCGGGGTCTTTATTTCGGAGAGTGTTGCCCAGAGCCTCTGGGCCTTTTTCTTCTTCTTCGGTGTGGTTATTGCGCTGCTGGTTAAATATATCATTGTCAGGCTCGGGCTCGGCTACCTGCTCGATCCGGGAGTGCAACGCCGGATAACGGGCTGGTCGATCGACTTTCTGATTATCGCCACGATCATGGCTATTCAGCTGGTTATTGTCTGGGAGTATATCGTTCCGATTGTGGTGATCTCAATGGTTAGCGGTATTGCCACTACCTTCGTGGTCTTTTACATCGGCAGGAGAGCCTGGTCATACAGCCTTGAGCGGACGGTGGGCATTTACGGCATCACCACCGGAACCGCAACAACCGGCCTGCTGCTCTTAAGAATCGCCGACCCGGAATTTGAAACCCCGGTAGCATTGGAGCTCGGCATGCAGGCGCTTTTCGCTTCACCCTTTGTCCTGGGTTACATGATCCTGATGCATGCCCCGTTCTGGTGGGGCTGGAGCATCGGTTTGCTGGTGCTGATCTACGCCGGCGCAATGCTGTTATCGCTGGTTCTGCTTAAAGTCTTTAAAATGCTCGGGCCCAGCAAGTTTTAACTTTTTAAGTTATAACGGTAGCAGTCAAGTGCTGCTGTAGTTTGTTTAATGAGGGACCCTTAAAAGGGGGCGGAAGCAGGAAAATAATCCTGATTCCGGCCCCTTTATAATGATTCCTGCTGCTGAAACTGGTACATGATCCTGGCAATATGGGCACTGTCTCGGGGTCGATGCGGAGCAGATTCAAAAAAGAGCTCTTTCGGCGGCACTCCCGGGGCACCTTGATCGGTAGCGGTGCTGATCAGCTCAAACCCCTGGGCAACCCCCAGCTCGTAGTGCGGTTGGATGCCCCAAACCGGTTTGTTTTTCAGACGAAAGGCCAGGTGCCTGCTGTCAGGGCCTGCCAGCAGGGTTACTGCTTCAGCAGTTGGCAGGGCAGTTACCTCATCAAAGTGGAAGAAAAAACCACTGACCTGCTCCCCCTGAAACCCCAGCAGCCGGTCATCCTCCAGCAGCTGCAGATCAAGCCAGCCAATCTGGGGCTTTTCTCTTTTGCGGACCGCTTCAGGGCCAAAAAGTGCCCGGGCGATCAGCTGGTGACCAAAACAACTACCCAGGATCACCTTTCCTTTTTCAACAGCAGCCCTAATCATCTCCGCCTCGTCCAGGATCCAATCCACATTATCGAGGGTTGAGGCAAAGGATCCGGAAAGCAGGATATGGGTATAATGATCCAGATCAGCGGGCGTGGCTTCAGTTGGCGCATGGTAAACAGCGTAAGGCAGGGTGAACAGCGGTTTAAAGTGATCTAGCGGCCGGTAAAGGTTATGATCGATGGTATTGTCCACAAATAGCAATCGCTTCAAGCAACCCACTCCTTTATTCTTATTGCTGATGAGCATATTATAGCAGTAATTGCAGGCCCAACTTAGATAGAATTTAACTCGTCTTGGCTTCAGATCCGGATCGAAAGGTGTGCCGGCTTTTAGCGGGAGAGTTATGGTTGCTATTCCAACAACCGTCTCGAAATTGCTTTATGTTATAGTGATAGCAGCAAAGGAAACGGCGGTGATGCAGATGTTTAACGGCATTTATGCGCCCATTCCAACTCCTTTTGGAGCGAATGGTGAGATATACTGGAGTGGGTTAAAGAGAAATATCAGCTGGTGGAGTAAAAGTCCGCTTGCTGGTTTGGTTGTGGCGGGAACAAACGGCGAAGCAGCGCTACTTGATGAGGATGAGAAAATCAGACTTTTTTCCTACACTCGCGAACAGCTGCCAGCCGCCTGTAAAGTAGTAGCTGGAACCGGCTGTGAATCCGCCCGGGCAACGACACGCCTGAACCGGGAAGCTGCAAAAAGCGGTTGCGACGCAGTATTGGTGCTTAACCCCAGCTATTATAAGGGCAATCTGAACGACACTGCCCTCTTCAACTATTATTCGCACATTGCCGAAGCATCACCGCTGCCGGTTATTCTCTACAATATGCCCCGCAATACGGCGCTTAATCTAAGCTCCACTCTGGTCTGCAGGCTGGCCGAACTACCAAACATCGTCGGCATCAAGGATAGTTCGGGTAATATTGTGCAGATCGAAGAAATCGTGAAGGGAACAGAGCAGAGTTTTTCCGTATTTGCCGGTTCGACCAGTTTTCTGTTGCCGGCGCTTCTAATGGGGGCTGTCGGTGGCACTCTGGCCCTGGCTAATATCCTGCCCGAGCAGTGTGTCAGGATCCAAACTCTTTTTACCGCAGGCCAGCTCGATGAAGCAAAAGAGCTGCAGCTAAATCTTCTGGAAATAAACAGCGCTGTTACTTCACGCTGGGGAGTTGCCGGACTTAAAGCAGCAATGGATCTTATCGGGCTTTTCGGAGGCAATCCCCGCCTGCCGCTTCAGCCTTTAACTGAAGCGGAAAAAGAAGAACTGAAAACAATACTAAGTAAAACGGTACAGTAAAACCTCAGCTTGCAGGACGTGATCAAGGCTGTCTTAACTGTTCAGTAGATCTGTAACCGCTTCATCATCCGAACTGTTCCCTTTTTGCAGGGCTTTTGAATGCCAATGCAGACAGATAGTGGTGACTAATACTATAGCTAAAATTGCCGGCCTCTGACTGAATCCTTTCAGTGGTGTGTCCAGGGAAAAATGTATGATGCAATAGAGCGCACTGCTGTGAAGCATCACATGCAGGCTGGTTTCCACAAATCTATTAAACATTCTCCCCAGTCGAAAAAGCATCATCGAACTGATTATCCACATCCCAATGCCGACCAGGGCACCGCCAGTGCTGTGAATAGGATCAAACCTGTCACACGGAAAAAGCATCAGCAAAAAACCGGCAAGCACTGCCAGGAAGGCAAGACGCACGTAAAGCTTTTGCCAGATAGGACTCTGCGCAACAACAGCAATTATTTGATACCACTTAAAAGTAATAAAGATCAAAGCTGCTGAAAAAAGCCAGAAAGACCTATAAACCGCAAAGCCGCTGCCCGGGCCGGTTTTACCAAGCCAGCTGACCGGATCCCTGAGCAGTGAAAATGGTTCGGGGAAAATGGCGATAACCATCAAGATCATTGCTCCGATAAGAATTAAAAGATCTCTATATAAATTAGCTATTCTTTGCAGGTTGTTCATCGCAACTCCTGCTTATTGCTATAGAATAAATTTTACCGTAGTTAGCATCAATAATGTTTAGAGAACACAGCGAATCAAAAGCTTATCAACTAGATTTTGGATCGAATAGTGGCCTCCAGTTAGGGGGGCCATGCTGCTTTCCCTGGAAAAAATACTGTTCTTAATCTCTTCTGCATTTAACCCTTTGGCCACAAGATTTGCAACCGCAGCGTTTACCTCTTCTAAGTGATCCAGAAATCTTTTGATCGAAGACTTTCCTTCAGGGAATATTTTACCGATTGAAGTAAACAAGGTCAGTTCCTGATTCTCCAGCTGGATAAATCCCTGCAGCGAACCAATAATTCCGTAAATATCCTCATCGGCCCTGAATACTTTTTGATCTTCCGAAACAAAGAGATCTCCGGAAAATAGCCAACCCTGCTCAGGCTCGTACAGAGATAAATGGTCGGGGCAATGCCCCGGAGTTTCAATGACCTTAAAAATATGATGTTCTGTTTTGATCTGACCCTGAATAGGTTTTACGATAGTTGGCTCTGGGTAACCCCAGACCAGCTCCTGATATGGATTAAGCTCCATTTTATTACTAATTAATGAAACTGCCAGTGGGTGGGCATATATATCAAGGCCAAATTCTTTCTGCAATAGGGCGTTTCCACCCACGTGGTCCTCATGATGATGGGTGTTTATGACCTGATTTACTTGCTTTTCCCGCAAGTATTCAATCAATTCCGGGGCAGTGTAACTGCAACCTGTATCAACCAGAAGGCCATCAACCAGGTAGGCCGCAGTCCAGTAATAGACAGTGCCGTCAACCTCCCGACCCATCATGATCTGAGCTAGTGGTCCCAGCTTTTTTTCCTGTAACATTTATTACCTCTCATAGTGAAAAGAGCCGCCACTTAGTTGTGGTAGCTCTTTTTGTAATGGTGGTGACCCCTAGGGGATTCGAACCCCTGCTGCCAGCTTGAAAGGCTGGTGTCCTAACCGATTAGACGAAGGGGCCATGAAGATGGTGGGCCCACTAGGACTCGAACCTAGGACCAACCGGTTATGAGCCGGTAGCTCTACCAGCTGAGCTATGGGCCCGTATCGTCTGTCACAGCCATAAAGCGTATTGCCTCTAAAGCTATATGAGTTTAACATACCCCCCGGATCGTTGTCAAGATAATGAACCGCAGTCAAAAAATCCTGCTCCACAGATCCTGGATAGCCGAACCTTATTGATTTCTTAAAAGCATACAAAAATTTGTACCTGCAATAATAAACTGAAGGTGGTTGATGCAGAACTAGGGGCACCCTGACAACTGGTTAATCACCAACAAGCGCTGTCTGCATGGAAACTTTTTTCAGCCCTTTGCAGATCCACTGGCTGCCGGCTTCGCTGAAACCGATCCGGGCATGAAAAGCAGTCGATATTTCATTTGGGGGGACAACATTTATTTCACAGGTAATAAGAGGGATGCCTGAGGCTTGTGCAAATCGAAAAAGGTCCCGATATAATTTGGTGCCAATCCCGCAACCCTGAAAAGTGCTATCAACGATAATCCGGTCAACATACAAGAAACTATGATAGCGGGAACAGAACCACTCATAATTACCATTCTGGTAGCTGGCCCCGTTTTTCATCGCCAACAGAAAAGCAACCACCTGATCGTCCGACACAGCGACCTTAAAATAGGCTGCCAACGAAGATAAATAGTTGAGCCTTTCTAAATTCATCGGACTTGTCTGCTCAACTACTTCATCGTTCAACCTGACAACTGATGGGTAATCATTATCGTGCGCATCACGAATATGTATTTTCTTGTTATCATCCAATAAAAACACTCCTCAAGTAACTCTGTTTAGTCTGTCGCGCATCGGCTTCATGTAGCTTTTAGGTACATTATACATTTCCCGAAAAAGATTCAGCTTTTTATAAAGCTCCTGTTTGTAATCTTGATCTGCCCCGCCCTTTTTATAGAGTTCCCTGTATTGGGGAATTAAATTGGGGAATTCACTTTCTAAGAAACTGAAATAGCGGGTCCTGGTCTGCCCCCTTAGATATAAAACCCCCGGCAGAAGGTAATCAGCACCGCAATCCATCGCTGCCCTGCAAAGCTGTTCAAGGTTCTCCGGGCTATCGGTAATCAGAGGCAGGATCGGCATCATGTGGAAACCGATTGAAGCCTTAGTTTTTTTAAACTCCTTAAGCATAGCCAGCCTCGCCGTTGTTGGGGAAGAACCAGGCTCGATAAGCGCCCGGATCTTTTCATCAGCAGTAGTAATTGTCGCAGCGATATTGATATAGGTGATCCGGGACAGTTGGTCAATCAGATCGTAATCCCTGAGGATTAGATCCGACTTGGTGGAAATAATCGCCGGTGTCTGATACTTGATCAGCAGCTTTAATATTTCGGGCATCAACCGGTAGTCAGCTTCGGCACGCTGGTAGCTGTCAGTTACCCCGCCGATATTAATCACTTCCCGCTTCCAACTGCCCGCACTTAGTTCTCTTTCCAGCAGCTCAACGATATTGGTTTTTACCTGGATTTCGGAATGAAAGGACTGATCGTCTCCAAACCCAAGATAACTGTGTGAATAGAGAGCGTAGCAATAGATGCAACCGTGAGAGCAACCCCGGTAAATGTTTAAATCCCAGCCGTAGGGAATCTTCCTTTTCAGGTGGTGCAAAGCGCTCGCAGCCTTAATTTCCGTGATCAATCGGCAGCCCTTTCTTCCCTTCTGTTTTAAAAGCTAAATGTGCGACCGGCAGCAATCCCCGGATTCAAATCAATCAGCCGAACACTGCCGGAGGAACAGCAGGGTCAGCATAACGGTGAAGCTCATCTAAGTAAGGTGTTTTTATCCCTGCCTGACGGGCAAGGTCGAGTAACTCTTCATTTAACTTAGTCATTTCAGCACGGGCTGACCGTGCATGACGGGCTCCGCCAATATCCAACAGCTTTGAACCAAAAAGTTTCCTGGCCAGGGGAACGAGGATAAACTCAGGTATAGCAAAAACCGTTTTAATCATCGGCGGTTCAGCTGGAAAACCATGAGCCTGAAGCACCCGGAAAGCTTCGCGCATCCCCCGCAGTCCTTTCCTGACTATTTCCGGATGTTGGGCCAATTTATAGTTGCATGCTCCTGCCATATACATAGCATTGGCCAGTGGCCCAACCAGGGCTACATGATAGCGCAGCCAGGCATCCATATTACTGCTGAATTCAACCGGAATATCTGCTTCCCTGAAAGCGGAAGCTATCTGCTCCAGTCTGTCACTTGTTTTACCGTCCAGTTCTCCCATGGTTATTGCCCTGCCTTTAGCGAACATCAACCGGACCAGATGCCCATCTCTTTCGCCGCCAGCATTGGCAAAACCCAGCACTACTCTTTCTCTTCCCAGGGCATCGACCATCACAGCCGGCCCTTCAGCGCTATTAACCATAAAGAGGAATGTTGGGATCATCTTGTTTGCAGCCAGGATTGGCAGAGCGTCTTTCAACTGAGTTTTTTGAATTGGCACCAGGCAAAAATCATAATATTCATCCTCCGGCATCTTCTCTACTACTTTAACCGCAGTTCTTGTCTCTTCGCCAGAATCGAAGTATTCGAGCACGATCCCGTGCTGTTTAAGATCTTCATAACGCTTCCCCCGGGCGACAGCCGTTACATCTTGGCCGGCATCCTGTAACCTGGCGGCATATAAACTGCCTAAAACTCCTGCTCCGAAAACCAATATTTTTAACTTACTATTCTTAGTGGTCATGTTAACTATCCTTTCTTTTAAATATTTATTTTCGTTCCTGTTATTCCGCAATCTATCTTATTCTTCCCTTCTATAAGCAATTGCTCATATCCTTTTTTAAACCTGTCACGGGGATTGATGCTCCTATTCGTCCTTGGCCTACAGCACAGCAAGTCTGCCGGTTATATTATCGGCGGCGCACTCGCCCTGGTAGGCTCTATTGAACAGCGCTACCTTTCTTTGGGCGGTGAAATTAAGTATAATTCCCGGGTAGATAAAATCCTGGTTGAAAATAACCGAGCGGTTGGCATCCGCCTGGCAGATGGCAGCGAGCACCGGGCCGATTGGGTTATCTCAGCTGCCGATGGCCGCACTACCATCTTCGACATGCTTGGTGGCGGATACTTAGATGATAAAGTAAAGGCAAAATATGATAACCCCAACCTTTTCGAGCCGCTGGTTTACATCGGATTAGGGGTAGCACGACAGTTTGAAGATTTGCCGGCATCAATCGGAGGATTAAATTACCCATTGAGCAAGTCGATTATGGTAGCTGGTGAAGAGAAAGATACCATTAATGTTCGCTCATATAGCTTTGATCCTACAATGGCGCCTCCGGGCAATAATGTTCTGGTCGTGCAATTTACAACCGACTATGACGCCTGGAAAATTCTCAGGCAGAATCCGGAAAAATACCGTGCTGAAAAAGAGACTATCTTACAAGCGGTAATCAGCAGATTGGATGAACGTTTTCCGGGTCTGGCCGAACAAGTGGAAATAACCGATGTCGCCACACCGATTACCTGGGAAAGATATACCGGTAACTGGAGAGGGTCTCGTGAAGGCTGGATGTTTGATAGCGATTTCTCGCCGATGTCTTCCATGAAGAAAACCCTGCCCGGCCTGGAAAACTTCTACATGGCGGGCCAGTGGGTTAATCCCGGTGGCGGTATACCGACTGCGGTTATGTCCGGTAACCATACCATCCAGATGATTTGCCGGGAGGACAAAAAGAAGTTTACCAGCAGTAAACCATAAACTGTTCAGATTATTAGAGGAGAAGTTTAAAACATTCTTGAATACACAAGCAACTCGTTATGCATTGATCAATTTATCAAAGGAGTGAGTTGAATGGCTGTACATGTTTACATCAATTTTCAGGGTAACTGCCGGGAAGCTTTAAAGTTCTATCAGCAGGTCTTTAACACAGAAGCGCCGGAGATAATGGCTTTTGGTGATTCTCCCCCGGATTCCGGTTTTCCCGTAAGTGAAGAGAATAAAGATTTAGTTATGCATACTGCTCTTGATATTCTCGGAACGACGATTATGTTTTCTGATATTCTGCCAGGGGAACCATTTGTTGCCGGTAACAATATCAGTATGGTAATTATGCTGAAAGAGCTTGAAGAAATTAAGCAGTTATTTGATAAGCTGAAAATTGGAGGCTCGGTCGAGATGGAGCTGCAGGAAACCTTCTTCAGCAAACTTTACGGCTCTGTTAAAGACCAGTTCGGCATCATATGGCAAATCATGCACGATGATATGTAAGTTAACATCCTCGCAAGAGGATCAAAGCCTCAATATCACGGTAGTGAAGAGCATCATGGTAGACTCCGATGCGTAATGCCTGTACCAGGTTGATCCAACCAATAGCCGGATCATAGAGTTTTATGTGACCCAGAACCGCTTCATCTCTACTTTCATACCAATGGCGGATTTTTAGGTGTTCCATTGCCGTTTCCTGCTCCATCTGTTCTAATGGAACAGGTTTATGTGGCCGATGTTTCGGTGCCCACAACCAACCTACGTTCATCGGGAAATCCGGCCGGGCGTATACGTCGTCAATCTCCGTCTCAAATGGCTTATTGCGGAAAAGATAGCCAATCGGCATCATAACTAACCAAACAAGCCCAAATATCCGCCGGAAGGAGCGATTAAGCAACCTGGTGTGATCCAAAATTTCTCCAATTGACCACTCCCGCTGAGCAGGCCGCTGCCATAGTCGTTCAGCAGGTATATCAGCTAACTGGACAAACACCTGCCGACGCTGGTAATCCATTAAATCAAGGTAATTTTTAACTTCATTTTTCATTTTTTCTATATCCTTTCACATGAACCACTTGTTAGGCTTTCCCTTTTTCCACATTTCTGCAAGCAATGGGGGTCTTGGGCACAATGGGGGTCAGGTCTTGAATTATTACTTTTTCTTATTCCGCACTATCTTGCTGACCGTTGTATAGTGAATGCCTATCAAATTAGCAATCTCTGTCAAAGTATATCCATACTCCAAATGAGCTACGGCAATCTTTTGGTTCCTAACTTCTTTTGTTAAATCAGATTTGTCATAGAATAACTCTTCCAAGCTTTGCCTACCGACAAAACGTTGCTTTCGTGGAATCTCCACTACGACCTTTTTGTCCTTGATCATTTCCTGAATCTTTTCAACAAATTCTCTATTCCCTAAAACAATTTGGTCCTGAAGGTTCTCAAAGGGAAACTTATCATTTATGCCTTGTCTAATGAATTGTTGGTATTTTTTTTGAGCAATTTCACGGTCGCTGCCAAACAAGCTAAGGATCCAGTCTACTGTAAGATATTCCGGAGTCTTGATTAAACCTGCAGTCGCACGGTAGCTTCCCCATAGCCACTTATCAGGTCGTGCAACAAGTTTGGCTCTGACTGGATTGAGCGCAATATAGCGGCACAGTTCAAGGAGATAATTTTCTTTGTCAACTAAGATGGATTTAAATCTTCCTTGAAATATATGGCCAAATTTTTTGTGTCTTCTATTATACCTTTGTGTATAAATGCCATTTAACTGTCGCATACCAAATGAGAGATTAGCTTCCGGGGTTTCGATAAGTAGGTGATAGTGGTTATTCATCAGACAATAAGTGTGGCAGTACCAGTTGCACTTTTTGACAACATCAGCAAATCCACTCAAAAAGGCTTCACGGTCCTGATCATCTTGATATATATTATGCCCTGCATTACCGCGAGAGGTAATGTGATATACTGCTCCTGGATATTCAATACGCAATGGTCTGGCCATGTCGAAAATCTATCATATCAAAACTTATATTTCAAGACCTGACCCCATTTTTGACTTGACCCCATTTTTGACCCCATTTTCTTTTGACCCCATTTTCTTATTATATTTGTCAACTTTTTCTCTTTATCGGTGTGTTTGCTCAGTGATATTGTCACCCTGAAAGTGTTCAGTGAAAATGTCACTATGCGAGAGGAACAGTATCACTTGACCCAAAAAGAGATCATGAAGTTACAGATCATCACCCAGGCATTAGACGGTACACTAACAGTAAGACAAGCAGCAGAACTATTAAGTCTAAGTGAAAGGCAGGTAAAGCGGTTAAAGAACGGAGTAACGTTAGAGGGGCCATCATTTGTGATTCACAAGAATAAGAACCGCACCACTGCTCACGGGCTATCAAAAGCAATCAGAGAGAAGATTATTGCTTTAAAAGAAACAAAGTATGAGAAAGCAAATTTCACTCACTTTACCGAGCTGTTAGCAGAACATGAAGGACTGGTAACCAGCCGTTCTTCCATCCAGCGGCCATTAACGGACGCGGGGATTAAAAGCCCGAAGAAACAGCGCAAACGAAAGCTGCACCACCGCCGCAAACGTAAAGAAAAAGCAGGTCTGCTGATCCAGATTGATGCCTTTCCTTACCCCTGGCTGTGAGGAAAAGAACGCTACAGTCTGCATGGCGCCATCGATGACGCCACAGGGGCTGTCTTGGGGCTTCATTTAAGCAGAAATGAGTGCTTAAACGGTTACTTTGAGCTGATGAATAGCGCGATCACTGATTACGGTATTCCGGTTCAGCTTTATACTGATAAACATACAATCTTTTTTTTGCCCAAGAAAAAAGATTTATCACTTGATGAGCAGCTAACCGGTACGATCGATAAATTAACCCAGTTTGGCCGTGCGATGGATGAGTTGGGAGTAAAGAACATCACCGCTGTTTCTCCTCAGGCTAAAGGGAGAATTGAGCGGCTGTGGGAAACGTTGCAAAGCCGGTTAACTATTGAGCTTCAGTTAAAAGGGATCAATACAGCAGAGGCAGCTACTGCTTTTTCCAGAGTTTCTGGTGAAGTTTAACCGGCAGTTTGCGGTTAAACCATTAAAACCTGACTCGGTGTTTAGTGTTTTAGACAAAAGGATTAACCTTGATTATATATTGTGCGTCAAAGAAGAGCGAAAGCTCGATTGTAATCATACTTTTTCTTTCAAGGGGCGCGCCTATCAGCTTAATGTTAAAGATCCGGTTGCTCCTCCCAGGGCAAAAGTCAGCGTGCTTTTTAATCCTAAGTTCGGGGTGATGGCTGCTTATTAGGGGCAGGTTTATCCAACGATATCTGTGGTGGCTTCTGCTATTAAACAGCTATCGGTTAAACCTGAAAAAGCAAAGAATCTTCCGGTTAAGCCAGCAATTGATCATCCCTGGCATTGCGCTAACAGAGTTGTGTTCTATGAGTAGTCTGATCGTGAAATTTTAGAGGTACTTTACAATTCTACTTTGGCTTGGCGTTAGTTTGTTCCCGGGGGGTGACATTTTCACTGAGTATTTTCACCCTCCCGGGGGTGACATTTTTTACTGAGCAATGAAAGATAATGGACCGAACCAAATCTATACGGCACCAAATCTATACTTTCTAAAGTTCTACTGCTTCCAGCCAGTCAGGTATTTTTACCGGAATATTTAACTCAGCTTGGATCAGTTTCGCGATTGTCTGTTGGGCTGCTTCTTCCCCGTGTACCACAAATACTTTCTTCGGTTTTGATTTAAAATTACCGATCCAATTTAATAATTCTCGCTGATCAGCATGAGCCGAATAAGATAGCTCTTTTTCAATGGATGCCTTAACCTCTATCTGTTTTCCGAACAGTTCGACTGATTTAGCACCATCAATTATTTGCCGTCCTAAAGTACCTTCAGCCTGGTATCCCACAAACAGTATAGTTGATTCAGAGCGGCCCAGGTTATTTCTGAGGTGGTATTGGATTCTTCCGGCATCACACATACCACTGGCTGAGATAATAATTGCGCCGGTTTTAACTTCATTTAATTTCATCGAATCCGCCCTGCTGCTCGAGTATTTTAAATTGGGCAGTTTCAGGGGATGATGACCTTCCCTGATCAGTTGTTTAGTTTCCTGGTCATAAAATGTGATGTTTTTCTTAAATATTTCTGTAGCGGCAATAGCAAGCGGACTGTCGATATAAATACTGATCCCGGGATCGAGACGATCCTGGCTGATGAGAATTGTTAAATCAAAAAGTAAATCCTGGGTTCTTTCCACGGCAAAGGAAGGGATAATCAAGTTGCCTCCCTGCTTCATAGTCCGCTCGATTATTTTTTTTAGCTCTTCCGGGCGATCAGCTACTTCCGGGTGTAAATCATCTCCATAGGTAGACTCGATCACCAGATAATCTGCTTCGTCCAGATTGGCAGGATCCTTGACAAAAGGCTGAGCGGGGCGCCCCAAATCGCCGCTAAAAACCAATTTTGTTTTTTTGCCGCGTTCGTCAACCCATAATTCCACTAAGCATGAACCCAGTATGTGACCGGCTTCACGAAATCGAAGTTCCACCCCCTGCCAAGGCTGCTGCATCTGATCAAGTTCAAGCACCTGGAAATGATCCAGCGCCCGGTAGGCATCGTCAACGGTATAGATCGGTTTCGCGGCAGGCTGATTACTTTCACCGGTTTCCTTACTAAACGTCTTTGCTTCAAATTCCTGGATGCTACCGGAATCAGGCAGCATAACCTCACACAGATCTTTGGTGGCTGCACTGCAGTAAATCTTACCCTTAAACCCGGCTTTGCAGAGTTTAGGGATCAAACCCGAATGATCAATGTGAGCGTGGGTTAAAATTAAAAAATCAATCGCAGCAGGGTTTATCGTATAATCTGCCCTGTTACGCTCCTTTATTAATTCATCACCCTGAAACATGCCGCAGTCAACTGCAAAAGTTGTATTCTCAGCCTCGACAACGAAGAAAGAACCAGTTACAGTTCTCGCTCCACCTAAAAACCTGATCTTCATCAAAATACCTCCAATTCGTAAAGATGCTCTAATTATAAAACAAGGCTAAACATAATGCCAATTATTGCCTGACTGACTGACTGAACTCCATGAGTAGACATTTAAACGGGGAAAGGGTTAAAATATAGTTCAGGTTCTTTGAACAGGAGGCATTGTTTAAATGCATAAAATCATCAAAGATTTTAACATTAAACTAACCGCTAAAG
>Ga0194112_10005939_pt1 | contig 16295 bp, 8 predicted proteins | sample TA2MahC400mmetaG_FD_146191 | JGI IMG/M metagenome (GOLD analysis project Ga0194112, IMG submission 146191) | Freshwater microbial communities from Lake Tanganyika, Tanzania - TA2015016 Mahale Deep Cast 400m | ecosystem: Environmental > Aquatic > Freshwater > Lake | place: Tanzania: Lake... | reverse complement strand
GCGGATGCCCGTGGAGTACAGCGTCTCGAGGATCGCGCGGTCGCGGGCGCCGAGCACCTCGGTGTCGTCCGGCGCCGAGAGCAGGCGCTCGATCTGCTCGACCGAGATCGCCTTGGGCAGCCGCTTCGCCTGCTTGGGCGTGCGGATGAGCACCATCGGGTTGGTCGCGGCGAGGCCCTTGCGCTCCATCCACTTGTGGAAGCTGCGCAGGGTGGCGATCTTGCGGGCCATGGTGGCGGCGGAGTACTTCTGCTCGCCCAGCTTGGCCAGGAACTCGCGGATCAGCTCGACGTCGCACTTGAGGATGCGGCCGGTGACGGTGTCGGTGCCGATGCTGCGGGCATCGAGCGACTTGCGCTCGCGGTCGAGGTCGACCTTGATGCCCGACTTCGACTCGATGAACTCGACGAACTGGCGAAGGTCCAGCCCGTAGCAGCGGCCCGTGTACGGGCTGAAGTGCCGCTCGTCGGTCAGGTAGTTGAGGAACTGCTGGATGAGTGCAAGCGTCGCGGTGTCGTTCATGGCCCTTGGCCTCCGTGGTTCGAGATGCCCGGTTTCCTTATCGGAGACTCCCGTCCCTGATCTGAAGCCGAACCGACCCGTAAGCGGCGGGAATTCGGACGTTGCCGGGGAGACGGTGCGATTCCGGGAACCGAGAGTCCACCAATCGTTACGCAGCAACCGACCAAAGAGTGCGACCGTCCGCAAATTTCGTGCTGACAGTGACTTAGACCACGCGGATTGCAAGGTTATTGGACATATTACCACCCCCTTCATGCCTTGTCCGGAACTTCCTACAATCGCTCCTCTGTCTTTCGCCACCCCATCTTGGGACCCTGACCGCACCTCGCTGATTGCGTAGCTCAGTTGGTAGAGCAAGCGGCTTTTAACCGCTAGGTCCTGGGTTCGAGTCCCAGCGCAATCACTCGATCGCCATCGCCCGCGCATGCACAGCGCGGTGAATCTCGGAACACGGATGTTCGTACTCCACCTGAACTGGACCAACGGATCGCTTCATGTCTGGGGCGAGGACTCCGCGCGCTTCGCGCCGCAGGGCGAGGACCCGATCCCTGCCGGGACGCACCCCTACGCGATGGACCGCGACGCGCTGCGCAGCGCGCTGGCGCCGGCGCTCGAGCGGGCGCGCGCGGCGGCGGCGGGCGACGGGCGCGTGGGCGGCGAGGACACCGTCTCCGAGGGCGCGGTGCCCATCCTGCTGCCGTTCTGCGAGACGCCGCGCGGCCACTTCCCTGCCCCGAGCGACCGGCTCGCGTCGGTCGACGAGGTCGCGGGCTTCGGCATCGAGCCGGAGGAGGTGCTGGCGCCGCTCGAGGTGCCCGCGGTCAAGCTCGACGCACGCACCGCGCTGGCGCTGCTGCGGCTCCTGCCCACCGAGGCGTCGTCCCCGGAGTTCGCATGGGGCCACGATGCCCGCTGGTGGGGCGCGGTCGGCGCCTTCACGCAGCACCTCGTGCGCGACCAGCGCGTGATCCCCACCGTCGCGCAGGAGCGCTCGGGCGCCATGCACGCCGCATGGCGGCCATGGCTCCACGATGCCCCGAACCATGCGCGCTTCTCGGCACTCGTGCGCAGCGTGCCGGCGGTGGTGCGCGCCGCGGAGGGCGCGGGCTCCCCGGCGGCGCTCCTCGAGCAGTCGATGGGCTCGCTCGTCGACCGCGCGATGCGCGACGTGCTGGAGGCCGAGACCTACGCCGACGCCATCGACGGGCGCGACCCCGACAAGGATCCGCACGTGGCGTGGCTTGCGGGGCTCCTCGGCGGCGGATGCGAGGTCAAGCAGCCCGCGTCCGTCGAGTCGAGCATCGTGCGCACCGCGCGCCAGTGGATCGCCAACCTCGAGGACGTCGGCGAGGGCCGGCAGATGCGGCTCCTGCTGCAACTCCTCGAACCGCCCTCGGAACTGCTGGGCGGGCCGGATGGCCACGAGGACGACCACCCGTGGCGGCTGACGTTCTCGCTGGTGTCGGCGGACGTGCCGCCGATCGTGGTGGACGCCGAGGCGCTCTGGAACCGCGCCGCGGGCGGTCGCGCGGGCCGCGGCCGCAGCCCCCAGGAGACGCAGCAGCTCTGCGACCTCCTGCTGCAGGAACTCGGGCGCGCCAGCAGGCTGTACCCGAAGATCGAGGACGCGCTCGACGAGGGCGCACCCACGGGCATGGAGCTGAAGACCAACGAGGCCTACCAGTTCCTCCGCGACTTCCGTCCGGTGCTCCAGGAGGCCGGCTTCGAGGTGCTTGCGCCGGACTGGTGGGGCCAGACCGCAAACCGCGTCGGCGCCAGGCTCCTCATCGAGAGCGACCAGGCGCCCGCGGAGGGCGGCGGGTCGGGCGGTGGCGGCGGCGTCGGCCTGCACAGCCTGGTGAACTACAGCTGGCAGATCGCGCTCGGCGACACGCCGCTCACGCTCGAGGCGTTCCAGGCGCTCGCCAAGAAGGGCATGCCTCTGGTGCGGATCAACGGGCGCTGGGTTGAGATCCGGCCCGAGGACCTCGAGCGCGGCGTGAAGTTCCTGAAGCAGAACGCGGGCGGGCAGGCCACGCTGGTCGAGGCGCTGCGCCTTGCGCACGTGGATGCCGCCGACGGCGCGCTGCCCGTGCTGGGGCTCGACACCAAGGGGTGGGTGGCCGAGGTGTTCGGCCCGGCCGACCAGGTCGAGAAGATGGCCATGCTCGAGCAGCCCGGGCGATTCCAGGGGACGCTGCGGCCCTACCAGCGCGCGGGCGTCAGCTGGCTGGCGTTCCTCGAGCGCTACGGCATGGGCGCCTGCCTCGCCGACGACATGGGCCTCGGCAAGACCATCCAGCTCATCGCGCTCCTGCAGTCGGAGCGCCAGGCGGCGGTGGAGGGCGATCGCATCGGGCCGACGCTCCTGGTGGCGCCGATGAGCGTGCTCGGCAACTGGCACCGCGAGCTGACCCGGTTCGCGCCGGAACTGACGGTGAACGTGCACCATGGCCTGGAGCGCCCGCAGGGTGACCGCTTCCTGCACCTGGCGCAGCGCGCCGACGTGGTGGTGACCACCTACGCGCTGGTGACCCGCGACAAGGACCTGCTGCAGCAGGTGGAATGGCGGCGCGTGGTGCTCGACGAGGCGCAGCACATCAAGAACCCGCCCACCAAGCAGACCGCCGCCATCCGGTCGCTCAACACGAAGTTCCGCATCGCGCTCACGGGCACGCCCGTGGAGAACCGGCTCACGGAACTGTGGTCGATCATGGAGTTCTGCTGCCCCGGGTACCTGGGCACGCAGAACGACTTCCGCCGGCGCTTCGCGCTGCCGGTGGAGCGGCACAAGGACCGCCGGCAGGCAGACCGCCTCCGGCAGCTGGTGCGGCCCTTCATCCTGCGGCGGCTCAAGACGGACCCGACCGTCATCAGCGACCTGCCGCCGCTCGTCGAGACGCGCCAGCAGATCCCGCTGACCCCCGAGCAGGCCTCGCTCTACGAGCAGGTGGTCAACGACATGCTCAAGCGCGTCGACCAAGCCGAGGGCATCCGCCGGCGCGGCCTGGTGCTCAGCGCGCTGGTGAAGCTCAAGCAGATCTGCAACCACCCCGCGCACTTCCTGCGCGAGGGCATGCCGGCGGCCGCGTCCGCGGCCGCGGCCGCGGACGAGGACGGCGAGGATCCTTCCGTCGAGAAGGACCGCCCCATCACCCTGGCCAAGGGCGTGGAGCGCGCGTCGCGGCTCAGTGACCGCAGCGGCAAGAGCATCCGGCTCATGGAGATGCTCGAGGAGCTCACCAGCGCCGGTGACCGTGCGCTGATCTTCACGCAGTACCGGCAGATGGGACACCTGCTGGTGCAGATGATCCGGCAGGAGCGGGACATCGAGGCGCTGTTCCTCCATGGCGGCACCCCGCAGGCCAAGCGCGAGCAGCTGGTGCAGCGCTTCCAGGGCGAGGACCCGGCGGCGCCGATCTTCATCCTCAGCCTGAAGGCCGGCGGCGTGGGCCTCAACCTCACCGCCGCCAACCACGTCTTCCACTACGACCGATGGTGGAACCCCGCGGTGGAGAACCAGGCCACCGACCGCGCATTCCGCATCGGCCAGCTGCGCACGGTGAACGTCCACAAGATGATCACCGTGGGGACGCTCGAGGAGCGAATCGACCAGATGATCGAGCAGAAGACCGAGCTGGCGAGCCAGATCATCGGCAGCGGCGAGCAGTGGCTGACCGAGCTGAACACGTCCCAGCTGCGCGACCTGCTGTCGCTGCGCGGCAACGCGCTGGAGGACTTCAAGTGAGCAACGAGGGCTTCAGCATCCGGCCGTCGCAGCGCAAGCTCGAGCAGCCGCGCCGCGTGCGCCACGGCATCAAGTTCCGGCGCAAGCTGGGGCTGGACGGACTGCCCTGGCACGCCGCCGCGTTCGTCCGCGCCGTCGAGGAGGGCATCCGGCCGGATGCCAAGGTGCTGGGCATGGAGTACGCCCTCGCCGGGCAGGTGGCCAACTACGCGGTGTCGCCGGGCGTGGTGGAGGCCGCCGTGCAGGGGCGCGGGCTGAAGCCGTACCAGGCGCGCATCACGGTGAGGCCGCTGACCCGCGAGGAATGGGACCGCGTGATCTCGCGCATGGCCTCCGAGGCCGTGTACGCGGCGCGGCTCCTCACCGGCGAGGTGCCCGAGTCCATCGAATCCTGCTTCGCGGAGGCGGGTCGACACCTCCTGCCCGCCGAGGGCGACGGCGTGCAGACGCAGTGCGACTGCGGCCTGGAGCAGCCGTGCAAGCACGTTGCGGCTGCGGCCTACCTGCTGGCCGAGCGGATCGAGGTGGACCCCGTGGTGCTGTTCGCGTTCCGGGGACTCGAGGGCGAGATGCTGCTCGAGCGCCTGCAGGAGCAGCGCACGCTGCAGACATCGGGCATCTCGCAGGCGCACGCCACCGCGGCCGAGGAGGACACCGCCGGGCTGCCGCCGCTGGAGCAGTGCGCTGCGGACTTCTGGCGCCCGGGAAGCGCGCTCGACGAGGCGGAGGCCGCGCCGATGCCGGACCACGTCCCGCATGCGCTGCTGCGCCGCATGGGCCCGAGCCCCATGGGCGGAAAGTTCCCGATGGTGGGCCTGCTTGCGAGCATCTACGACAGCGTTCGCACCCGAAACGCGGAGTGACGGGCGGCGAAGGCGGGGATGTCGGCGATGCGGGGGCGCGCCCAGGAACGCGCGTGGGCGGTCGCCTGGCTGCCGGCCCGGCTCAGGCCTGCGTGTCCCGGCGGTAGACGATCCGGAGGCGGTTGCCGGGGGGCAGGTACTCGACGGAGGTCATGTAGGCACGCATCAGCATGATGCCGCGGCCCGAGGGGATCTCGATGTTCTCCTCGGCGGTCGGGTCGGGCACGGAGCCGGGGTCGAACCCCTCGCCCTGGTCGATCACCTCGATGCACACCCCGCCGGCGTCGATCGCGCACTCGACGGTGACCTGCTTGGACGGGTCTCCGCGGTTGCCGTGGCGGAAGCCGTTGACGAGGGCTTCCTCGAGCGCAAGCCGGATGGCGAACGCCGCGGCCTCGCCGAACCCGTGGCTGCCGAGGGCCTCGGCGACCTCCGACTGGAGACGCTCCACCGAATCGCGCTCCTCATGGAGCACCCAGGTCCGCTGGAAGCGGCCGTGGCCAGGTGAAGGGGCACCGTGCGCCTGCGATGACACTCGTTCAGCCCGGCGTTGCGAGGCTCGCCTTGGCGGCGGCCAGGTCCTTCTCGATGCGCAGCACCCGGTTCAGCTTGGTGATCTCGAAGATCTGCAGGATCTGCGGGCTGATGTCGCACAGGCGCAGGTGCCCGTCCTTGGCCTTGACCCGGTTCATCACCGTGAGCAGCGTGCCCAGCGCGGCCGACGACAGGTGGTCGACGCCCTTGAACGACACCACGATGCGCGGCCGCGAACTGTCGTCGACGAGCTTCGTCAGCTCGTTGCCGATCGCCCGGATGACCACCTCGTCGATGACGTGCTTCTCGGTGAACTCGACACGGGTGCACTCGGGGTCGTGGTGCACCTTGACGTAGCTCTGCTGTGCCATTGCCGAAAGTGTACCCCTGTGCGCGCGGCGCCCGGCCGGCACCAAGCAAAGCGCCGGGAGCCCGAAGGCTCCCGGCGCGGGAGGTCATGCGAACGGGTGCGTCGGGCTCAGTACCCGGCGCCCGGCCCGATCTGCTGGCGCAGGCCGGGGAACAGCGCGTCTTCCTGCTCCTGCTGGATGATGATCTCCGGACGGATCAGCAGCAGCAGCGTCGCCTCGGTCTTCGAGGTGATGCGGTTGGTGAAGAAGCGGTTGACCACCGGGATCTTGGAGAGGAGCGGGACGCCCACCTCGATCTCGAGCTCGGTGACCTGGCGCTGGCCGCCGAGCAGGATGGTGCCCTTGTCGGGCACGGTGACCGTGGTGTTGATCTGGGTGCCGGTGACCTGGGGCAGCTGGATGGTGCCCTCGAAGTTGGCCGCGCGGCCGCCGCCGCCGCCCGCGCCGCCGCCGCCGCCGGCGGCACCGGTCACCGTCTGGTCGGTGAACTTCGCGTTCTGGTTGAGGCCGAACAGCACCGTCATGGTGACGTAGCGGCGGTCGCCGGAGATGCATGCCTCGATGTCGAGGACGAAGCCCTCGAGCAGGTTGCTGATGACCGGCGAGAACGCACCCGAGTTGTCGCCCGTGACCGGCACCAGGTTGGAGATGTAGGCGATGACCTTGGCCACGCTGATCCAAGACCGCTGGCAGTTGTAGAGCGTGAGCCGGGGCGCGGTGAGCACCACGTTGCGCTGGTCCGCCTGCGTGGCCGTGATCAGCAGGTCGACCTGCACGTCGTCGAGGTAGGTGAATCCGGTGGTCAGCACCGGGTTGGCCACCGCCGCGAGGCCAAACGGGTTGAGGCCCGACGCCGCCAGCGTGTTGATGAGGGGCAGTCCCTCCTGCTGCACGTTGACCGGCGTGATCTCGCCCTGCTGCACGCCCACCGGCTCCACGGGGACGCCCGAGGCATAGGTGAGCCCCGTGCCGAAGCCCGGGGGAATGCCCGCGCCGCCGCCCGTCGGGAAGCCCGTCTGCCCGACGGCAGCGTTGGTGCCCGCCTGCCCCGGAGTGCCCCAGATCACGGGGTTCTTCAGGCGGCCGGCGGCGTTGGCGCCGGTCGGCGTGGTGCCCTGGCCACCCTGCTGGTAGAAGAAGTCGCGCAGCTGGAAGTTCGGGTCGACCGCCTTTGCCGCGGACCACATGCGGTCGTTGGAGTTGAAGTACAGGTCGAAGTCGATGCCGATCTGCTCGAACCAGTCCATCGAGATCTGAACCAGGCGGCCCTCGATGTTGACCTGCAGCGCACGGATGGCGCGCAACTGATCGAGCAGCCCCTCGATATCGCGGTGCGCCGAGGGCGACGCCGTGACGATCAGGTTGCGGTTGAACTCGGCGATGCGGTCAGTGCCCTCGCCGCGCTCTTCCCAGTTGGCATCCACCTGGTCGTAGATCAGCTGCTTGAGCTGGTCCATGTACTCCTGCGGGTCGCCGCGGTCCGGGGCCTCGCCGGGCTGGCCAAACGGCGCACCGCCGCCGCCGCCGCCACCGCCGCCGCCACCGCCGCCGCCGCCGCCGCCGAATCCGCCGCCGCCGCCGCCACCGCCACCGCCGCCGCCGCCTTGGTTGCCCTGCTGCACGGCCTGGTTGAGGTTGAACTCGGGGGCGTTGTCGAAGTCAGGCGCGCGGAACAGGAGGTCGCGCACGTCGTAGACAAAGGTCACCTGCTTCTTCTGCACGCCGGCCTTCGTGGTGATCACCACGATGCCGTCCTGCACGTCGAAGGCCAGGGGTTCCGAAGGCGGCTGGTCGCCGTTCTTCGAGACCACGGTCTCGAGGACGCGCTTCAGCGCCGACTCCATGTTGGTGCTGCCGAGGTCGAGGTTGACCGCGGTCTGCTCGGGCTCGAGCCCGGCTTCCTTCAGCTGCGCCCAGTCGACCAGGAAGTCGATCTTGGTCTGGTTCTTGAAGTAGTCCGCGGCCTGCTCGAGCGTCGGGCCGCTCGCGAACGGCACCGGCAGCGACGTGGTGCGCACCTTGTTCCAGGTGGGGACGTTTGCCTCGGCCTCGCGGTATCCGCTCGCGCCGTAGTCGGGCTCGCGGACGCGGCGGTCGCTCAGCTCCTGCCAGTCCTCGGGGTAGACCACGAGCGCGTTGGTCGAGCGCGGGCCGGGGCCCGAGATGTTGACGCGCGGGGGCACGGTCGCCTCGAGCGACTCGTCCTCGAGGCGCGAGAACCCGTAGGCACGGCGCTTCTGCGTCTCGGCGAAGCGCACGTACATCTCGGTGGTGTGCAGCGCATCGCGCAGGGTCAGCGCGGCGGAGTTGTTGGGGTCGAGCGCCAGCGCGCTGTCGAGCACCTGCAGGGCCTCCGCGTACTTCTGCTGCATCTGCAGCTTGCGCACGTTGAGGAGGATCTCGTTGACGCGCTTGGCGCGGTTCTCCTCCTCGGTGCGCTGGGAAGAGGCGCTCTGCTCGCCCTGTGCGGCACGTGCCTGCTGGTCCTGCGCCATCTTGTGCTGGCGCGACTCCTCGCTGATCTGGTCGACCAGCTTCTCGGCATCGGCGGACATCCGCTCGTACTCGGCGGCGCCGAGCACGTTGCGCGCGAGGTCGAGCCGGGTGCGCGCGGTCACCGCGGCGAGCTTCGCCTGGTCGTAGTCCTGCTGCGCGAGCAGCGACTGCGCACGCTTGATGTCGGCGTCGTACTGCGCGGTTGCCTGCTGGCGGCGCACCTCTCGGTCGCCGGACACGGTGCTGATGACGGTGCCGCCCTCGAGCATGGCCTGCGCACGCGCGCGCTCGCGCGTGGCTTCCTCGTCGCCCGGGAGGAACTGGAGGAGGGTCGCCCAGCCGTTGGCGGCCTGCGCCCACTCGCCCTTCTTCATGGCGGCCTGCGCGGCCGCGCGGATCTGCTCGGGATCGACGCGCACGGGCGCGTCTTCCTCGGCGGCCTTCTTGGCAGGAGCCTTCTTGGCGGCCGGCTTCTTCGGGGCGGGCTTCTTGGGTGCCGGCGGCGGCTCGGCGGCGGGTTCCTCGGGCTCGTCCTGCGACGGTTCGTCCATCGCAGGCTCGTCCATCGGCTCTTCGGCGGGCGGCTCGTCGCCGGAGGGTTCATCCTGCGTTGGCTCGTCCGACTGCAGCGCAACCGGCATGGCCAGCGCGGGCGCGGCGGGGAGAACCGCCACGATGCCGAACACGCCGGCCACGAGCGTCGTCTGCAGGGCGCGGGACGAGCTCACGAACAGCGTGCTCACGGGACGGACGGAACCGATCAACTCTTCACGGGGCATGTCTGCTCCTGTCAACAACACAACCGCCGCTCCGCGGCGGAACCTGGCCACTCGACTTCTTCGGGCCCGGAGGCCCGAAGGATCGCCCCGCCTGCGGAAAATCGGCATGGGCCGGACCGCCCGCGGGGCCGTGAGGCTACCCACGGCCCGGGAAGCGTGCAACGAAGGGGTTCAGGGAGTGGAAAACCCGTCTGCTGCGATGGCGCCGACGGCAGGCGGGTAGACTCGGACCCCCGATGAAGACCTCCCAGTCCTCCCGGACGTGCCGGCTTGCGCTCGAAGACGGCACGGTGTTCCGCGGCTCCGCGTTTGGCCTCTGTACGGATGGCGCGACGGCCGGCGGCGAGGTCGTCTTCAACACCGCCATGTGCGGGTACCAGGAGGCGATCACCGACCCGTCCTACACGGGGCAGATCCTCACCATGACCGCGCCGGAGATGGGCAACTACGGCGTGGCCGCGGAGGACGTGGAGAGTGCCTCTGCCGCGGTCAAGGGCTTCATCGTGCGCGAAGCGGTGCTTGAGCCGAGCAACCACCGCGCCGAGAAGGGCCTTTCGGAGTGGCTCGCGGCATCGAACGTCATCGGGCTGACCGGGATCGACACGCGCGCGCTCGTGCGCATCCTGCGGATCAAGGGCGCGCTTCGCGGGGTGCTGTTCGTCGGCGATGCGAAGGCGGACGCCGATCTCGTGCAGATGGCGAAGGACCTGCCCTCGATGGCCGGGCAGAACCTCGCCGGCTGCGTGAGCCCTGCGGCCGGCAGCGCCTGGAGCGAGGGCCTCGGCGAGTGGACGCTGCGCGGGCAGCCGCGCGCGGGTCGCACATTCAGGGTGGTGGCGCTCGACTGCGGCGCCAAGCGCAACATCTACCGAAACCTCGCCGAGCGCGGCTGCGACATCGAGGTCGTGCCGCACGACCTGAGCGCCGCGGAGATCCGCGCGCGCCGCCCGGACGGGCTCTTCATCTCCAACGGCCCGGGCGACCCAGCGGCCGTCGAGCGGACCATCGCGACGCTGCGCGAGATCGCGGGCGAGGTGCCGACCTTCGGCATCTGCCTCGGGCACCAGCTGCTGGCGCTGGCGCTCGGCGCGAAGACGTGGAAGCTGAAGTTCGGCCACCGCGGCGCCAACCAGCCGGTGCGCAACCTCATGACCGGCCGCGTGGAGATCACCAGCCAGAACCACGGCTTCTGCGTCGACGAGGCCTCGCTGCGCGCCGTGGGCGGCGAGCCGACGCACGTGCACCTCAACGACGGCACGCTGGCCGGGTTCCGGCACACGGCCAAGCCGATCTTCAGCGTGCAGTACCACCCCGAGGCCTCGCCCGGGCCGCACGACAGCGCGTACCTCTTCGACTGCTTCGTGTCGATGATGGAGTCGCGCCGGCCGGTGACCGCCGCGGACATGGACGCGGCGCAGCGCGCGCTCGCGGCCGTGTGACGTGCTGCCGATGACGCTGTTCGCTTCCAGCGACCGAACCGCATGCCTGCTCGCGCAGGTGGCGGTGGAGCGATCCGTCGACCGTTACCCCGACGGGCTGACCTACGGCGTGCCCGCGGCGCTCGCCGACCTGCGCGCGGGCGAGCGCGTGCGGGTGCCGCTCGGGCGCGGCGACGCACTGACGGAGGGAATGGTGGTGCGCACGCTGCCGGCCGACGCGTCGGGCGCCCCGCCCGCGGCGAGGCTCAAGTTCGTGGAGTCGCGCGTCGGCGGCGCACCGCCGATGCCCTCGCAGCTCGTCGAGCTTGCGCAGTGGATCTCGGGCTACTACGTGTGCCCGGTGGGGATGACGCTGGCATCCATGACGCCTGGCGCCGTGAAGCGCGGCGTGGGCAGCGTGACGCGCACGTTCATCGACCTGGCGCCCGGGTGGGAGGACCTGCTCGGCGCCGCCGGGCGCGTGACCGCGCAGCAGCGGCGGGTGACGGAGGCGCTTCGCGACGCAGCCGGCGCCGAGCGCCCGATGGACGTGCGCGACCTCGCCGCCCGTGCGGAGCTCGGGACCAACGAGCCCATCAAGCGGCTCGTGAAGGCCGGCGTGCTGCGCGAGGAGCGGCGGACGTCGATCGAGGCCGAGTGGCGCGCCGAGCGCGGCGGCGCCGGGCCGGCGCCCGAGCTGACGGCGGCGCAGCGCACGGTGGTGGACGCGATCGGCGCGACGCTGGGGGGCGGATTCGCGCAGCACCTCCTCTTCGGCGTCACGGGCGCGGGCAAGACCGAGGTGTACATGCGCCTCATCGCGCAGACGCTCGCTGCGGGCCGCACGGCGCTCGTCCTGGTGCCCGAGATCGCGCTGACGCCGCAGACGGGCGGGCGCCTGCTCGCGCGCTTCCCCGAGGAACGCGTGGCCATCCTGCACAGCGGCCTGACGGCCGCGCAGCGCAACCAGCAGTGGAACCTGGTGGCCGACGGGAAGGTTCGGCTCGTGATGGGCGCGCGCAGCGCGGTGTTCGCGCCGATCCCCGACGGGCAGCTGGGGCTGGTGGTGGTCGACGAGGAGCACGACCAGAGCTACAAGCAGGACCAGATGCCGCGCTACCACGGGCGCGACGTGGCGATCCGCCGGGCGCAGCTTGCGCAGTGCCCGGTGGTGCTCGGGAGCGCGACGCCGAGCCTCGAGAGCTGGTTCAACGCGACCGAGCGGAAGACGAGCGCGCTGCACGTGCTGCGCGAGCGCGCGCCCGGGCTCCGCCTCCCGCACGTGGAGGTGGTGGACTTCGTGGAGGAGCGCAGGCGGTTCCCCGACCAGCGCGTGCACCTGCTCGGGCCGCGGCTCTCGGGTGCGGTGCAGGAGACGCTCGACGGCGGCGGGCAGGTGCTGATCCTCCTCAACAGGCGCGGCTACGCCAACTGGATCGCGTGCGCCGACCAGCGCTGCGGGTGGATCATGCGCTGCGACCGCTGCGACGCGGGCATGATCTGCCACAGGCTGCCCGCGGGCGGTGGCGCCGCAGGCCAGTACGTGCGCTGCCACCACTGCCAGGGAGAGCAGCGGCTCCCGAGGCAGTGCCCGAAGTGCGCGCGGCAGGTGACGGTGTTCGGGCTGGGCGTGCAGCGGGTCGAGGAGGAGCTTGCGCGCCTCCATCCGTCGCTGGTGCCCGGCAGCACGATGCTGCGGATCGACGCCGACAGCATGCAGGACGCGGCGGACTTCCATGACGCGCTCGGGAAGTTCGGGCGCGGCGAGGTGCGGCTCCTCGTCGGCACGCAGATGATCGCCAAGGGCCTCGACTTCCCGGGCGTACGGCTCGTGGGAGTGGTCAGCGCGGACACCGCGCTCAACCTGCCGGACTTCCGAGCGACCGAGCGCACGTTCCAGCTGGTGAGCCAGGTGAGCGGCCGCTGCGGGCGCGGCGCCGATGCCGGGCGCGCCATCGTGCAGACCTTCCAGCCCGAGGCCCCGGCGATCCGCCTCGCCGCGGCGCATGACTACGAGTCGTTCGCGCGCGAGGAGCTGGCGATGCGGGCGCGCTTCGGGCTTCCGCCGTCGACGCGCATGGCGCGCGTCGTCGTGCGCGACGAGGGCGAGGAGCGCGCGCGCGAGCTGTCCGAGGCGCTGGCGCGCGACCTCTCCGCGGCGGCGAACGGCGCGGCGGGCGGCGGCGGGGTCACGGTCACCGGGCCCATGCCCTGCCCCATCGCACGCATCGCCGATCGCTGGCGGATGCAGGTGGAAGTGGTGGCGCCCGGGCCCGGGCCGCTGGGCAGATTCCTCACATCCGCCCGAAATGCCGGAATCCTCCGTCCGGGCGAGACTTATGCCGTGGACGTGGACCCCGTCGCCTTGATGTAGCGGCCCGGAAACCCCTACAATCGGTGGGCTTTCGGCCCCGTGCGCGCGCCGCGCCAGCCAGAGCCAGGAGCGCGCCACCCACCATGTCCGACACCTCGGGCCACGGCCACCGCCGGATTGCACCGCTCGCCTCCACCGGCCGCGCGGTGAACGCATGGTCGCCGGAGTACGTCGAGGCGATGCACGCCGCGTGGAAGAAGGACCCCGCCTCGGTCAGCGAGTCGTGGAACCAGTTCTTCCTCGGGTTCGAGCTGGGGCTCGAGCGGCCCGCCGCGGCCGCCGAGGGCGGCACCGCGGACGCAGGGCAGTCGAAGGTCGACGCGCTCATCGAGGCGTATCGCAGGCTCGGGCACCTCGGCGCGTCGCTCGACCCGCTCGGCACGGTCCGCCCGATGCCCAAGGAGCTCGCGCTCAGCGAGTTCGGCCTGACCGGCACGGACCTCACGCGCGCGTTCGACTGCGGGACGCTCCCCATCGGGCCGCGTGCCACGCTCGGCGACATCGTGGACTTCCTGCAGCGCGCGTACTGCGGACCGATCGGCGCGGAGTTCGGCTACATCGGCTGCCCGCGGCGACGCGCGTGGATCGCCGCGCGCGTCGAGGCCGCCGTGTCGGCGCGGTTCGACGCCGCCGCGAAGGAGCGCATGCTCGCGAAGGTGATCGCGGCCGATGGCTTCGAGAACTTCCTCGCGACGCGCTTCATCGGCAAGAAGCGGTTCGGCCTCGAGGGCGGCGAGTCGCTCCTCGTGGTGCTCGACGAGGTGCTCGGGACGGCCGCTGCAACCGGCGCGGGCGAGTGCGTGCTCGGCATGGCGCACCGCGGCCGCCTGAACTTGCTGCACAACGTCGCCTCCAAGCCGGCCGAGATGATCTTCACCGAGTTCGAGGAATCGTGGGCGCAGCACTTCTCGAACGGCGGCGGCGACGTGAAGTACCACCAGGGCTTCACGGGCGACTATGCGACCGCCTCGGGCGCGGCGGTGCGGGTCTCGCTCTGCGCCAACCCGAGCCACCTCGAGTTCGTGGCGCCCGTGGCGCTCGGCCGTGCGCGTGCGCGGCAGGAGCGGGTGGCGCGCACGCTTGCCGAGGGCCGCAAGGCGGTGCTCCCCGTGCTGATCCACGGCGATGCGGCGCTGCCCGGCCAGGGCGTGGTGGCCGAGACGATGAACATGGCCGGCCTCGAGGGCTATGACGTCGGCGGCACGGTCCACGTGGTCATCAACAACCAGGTGGGGTTCACGACCGACAGCCGCGACAGCTACGCGGGCCCGTACTGCACCAACGTGGCCCGCGTGGCCGAGAGCCCGGTGTTCCATGTCAACGGCGGCGATCCCGAGGCGTGCGCCGCGGTCGCCCGCATCGCGGCCGAGTGGCGCACCGAGTTCGGCGAGGACGCGTTCGTCGACATGTGGTGCTGGCGCAAGAACGGGCACAACGAGACGGACGAGCCGAACTTCACGCAGCCCCTCCTCTACCGCCGCGTGCGCGCGGCGAAGCCCGTCGCGGCGCGCTACGCCGAGCGGCTGGCGTCGGAGGGCGTGATCGCGGCCGACGGGCTCGAGACGCGCTCGAAGGCGCTGTTCGCGGCGCTCGACGCCGCGCAGGCGCGGGCCAAGGAGAAGCCGGTCGAGCCCGGGCATGCCCCGTTCGCGGGCGCGTGGAAGGGCCTCAAGGGAACGTGGAGCGACGAGCCGGTCGAGACCGGCGTGGCGGCGCGCGCGCTCAAGGCGCTCGCGGCGCAGCTTGCCGCGGTGCCCGAGGGCTTCGCGGCCCACAAGACGGCCGCCAAGGGCGTGCAGGCACGCCTGATCGAGTCGGACGGCCCCGTCGACTGGGCGCTCGCCGAGCTGCTGGCATATGCCACGCTCGTCGAGGAGGGCGACACGGTGCGCATCACGGGCCAGGACGTGAAGCGCGGCACCTTCAGCCACCGCCACGCGGCGCTCTTCAACCAGGAGACCGGCGAGGAGTGGTGCCCGCTCCGCCACCTCAAGGGCGCGAAAGGCCGGTTCGAGATCTTCAACTCGCCGCTGACGGAGTGCGCGTGCGTCGGCTTCGAGTACGGCTACTCGCTCGTCGACCCGAAGGCGCTCGTCATCTGGGAGGGCCAGTTCGGCGACTTCGCCAACGGCGCGCAGGTGATCTTCGACCAGTTCATGGCCGCGGCCGAGGCCAAGTGGTTCCGCTCGTCGGGGCTGACGCTGTTCCTGCCGCACGGCTACGAGGGCCAGGGCCCCGAGCACTCGAGCGCACGCATGGAGCGCTTCCTGCAGCTGGCTGCCGAGGAGAACATCCAGGTCGTCTACCCGTCGACCACGGCGCAGGTGTTCCACGTGCTGCGCCGGCAGCAGCGGCGCGGGTTCCGCAAGCCGCTCGTGGTGATGACCCCCAAGAGCATGCTGCGCCTGCCCGCCGCGCAGAGCCCGCTGCCGGAGTTCGCGCACGGGCACTTCCAGGCGGTGATCGGCGACCCCGCGAAGCCGGACCCGTCCAAGGTCCGGCGCGTGGTGTTCTGCACCGGCAAGCTGTTCCACGAGCTCCATGCCGCACGCAACGAGTCCGGCAACGGCTCGGTGGCGCTGGTGCGCATCGAGCAGCTGACGCCGTTCCCGGCCGAGGACGTGAAGGCGCAGCTGGCCAGGTACAAGGGCGCGTCGGTGACGTGGGCGCAGGAAGAGCCGGGGAACATGGGCGCGTGGTCGTCCATGCTGCAGGAGTTCCTGCGCGAGACGGGCAAGGCTCCCGCGTACGCAGGACGGCCGGCGCAGGCAAGCCCTGCGGTGGGCAGCCTGAAGCAGCACGGCAAGGAGCAGGCCAAGGTGGTGGCCGCGGCGCTCGGCGCTGCGGCGGCGCCGGCCGACGAGAAGTCCGCGGGCCGAAGCCGCGGCGAGAAGGCGCGCTGACGCGCCACGGAGAAGGCAATGGTTGACATCGTCGTACCCAGCCCAGGCGAATCGATCACCGAGGTCACCCTCGGGCAGTGGCACAAGCACGACGGCGAGTGGGTCGAGACCGACGAGGTGCTCGTCGACATCGAGAGCGACAAGGCCACCCTCGAGGTGCGTGCGCCCGCGGCGGGCGTGCTGCGCGTGAAGGTGAAGTCCGGCGCCGAGCAGAAGGTCGGCGCGGCGATCGCGGCGATCGACACGGCAGCGGCCAGGCCCACGGGCGCCGGCGCGCCGGCGGCGAC
>Ga0194112_10005933_pt1 | contig 16304 bp, 15 predicted proteins | sample TA2MahC400mmetaG_FD_146191 | JGI IMG/M metagenome (GOLD analysis project Ga0194112, IMG submission 146191) | Freshwater microbial communities from Lake Tanganyika, Tanzania - TA2015016 Mahale Deep Cast 400m | ecosystem: Environmental > Aquatic > Freshwater > Lake | place: Tanzania: Lake... | reverse complement strand
GTGATTGGGGGTGGGGGTTTGGGGGAGGGGGTAAGGGCGGGCGCCCTTAGCCCCCTCCCCCAAGAATCTTCAAAACTCCGCCACCCAGCCTTCTTTCCAGCCATGCTGGCCGATGAGGCGCACAAAGCGGCAGCCGCCGTGGTATTCGGTTTTCAAGCCCTCCTTGGTCTTGCGCACCAGAGTCAGGGTCTGGGACCACTGGTCGCCCACGGGGATGATGAGGCGGCCGCCCAGGCCCAGTTGCTCGGTGAGGGGCCGGGGCACCTGGGGCGCGCCGGCAGTGACCATGATGGCGTCAAAGGGGGCTTCTTCCGGCCAGCCCAGGGTGCCGTCGGCCACCTTGATGTGAACGTTGGCATAGCCCAACTCCTCCATGACTTTTTGGGCATTGGCCGCCAGAGACGCGATGCGTTCGATGGAATAAACCTGGGCCGCCAGCTTCGCCAGGATGGCCGCCTGGTAGCCGGAGCCGGTGCCGATTTCTAGAACCTTGTCCGTGTCCTTGACCTCCAGGATTTGGGTCATCAGGGCCACGATGTAAGGCTGGGAGATGGTCTGGTCTTCGCCGATGGGCAGGGGGTAATCGTTGTATGCCTGGTCCCAGAGATTGGCGGGGACGAACTTATGGCGGGGCACCTGGCGCATGGCCGCCAGCACCCCGGGGTCGGTAACGCCCCGGCGCTGGATTTGAGTTTCCACCATGTCCCGGCGAGCCGCGGCGAATTGGTCTTCGGTCATGTAAGCGTTTTCCGTTTTCCGTTTAAAGAACATTATTGCTGGTAAAAAAGTTTTTAGAAAGCCCCGATGAGGGAGAGTTTCGGCCTGCGCTTTCCCTGCCGGAATCTTTGGAATATTTTATTATTATATGAGCATAGAAAGAGAATGTCGATACCACCCGGGGCGGGAAGCGGTGGTGGAATGCCAGAAGATGGAATTCTGGTACTGCCAGGAATGCCTGGATATATGCCGGGCCTGCACCGATCCCTGCCTCTATTGCAAGTTCCGCCGGGAGTGCGTCATTTGGGAGCTGTGCCGCCAGGAGGCGAGAAAGCGGTGCAAAGAGGAAGCGGTCAGCGGTCAGCAATACTGATTAAAAGAAAATTTTTGGCTGAAAGCTGAAAGCTGACTGCTGACCGCTTAAATTCGCCTCACCTTGGCACCAGCTCCACCCGCCGGTTCTTGGCCCGGCCCTCCTCCGTGGTGTTGGCCGCCACCGGGGCCAGATAGGCCACGCCGTTGGGGGTAAGGCGCCCGGGAGCAATGCCGTGCTCCCGGGCGAGGGCCGCCACCACCGCGTCGGCCCGCCGTTTGGAGAGGTTCAGGTTGAAGTCGTAGCCCCCCACGTTATCCGTGTGGCCCACCACGTGGAGCTTGAGGTTCGGCTCCTGCTTCAGGAGCTTGGCGATCTCCTCCAGGGCCGGCCGGGACTCCGGCTTGAGGTCCGCCTTGTTGAAGTCGAAGAAAATGCCGTAGAGGGCCACCCGTCCCGAGGCGGCGATGGCCTTGGACATCTCATCGGCCTTCACCAGCACCATGTCCTGGACCATGGGGCGCACTTCGACGATATCCACCGCGGCATAGGCCCCCCGCTTGGCCCGGTAGACGGCGTCGTCCCTGGCCCAATCCACCGCGATGACGTAAACATAGACGTCCCCTTCGGGGCGGGTTAATTTGGCGCTGGTGACTTTGACCCCCTGGGGGTCCGCGGCATAGAAGATGTAATTGCCGCGGTTGGTTTTGATGTTCAGGTTCCCAAAGGGGGCCAGGAAGTTGACCCACTGGACGGCCCCAGGGTCTTTGGTGGAGTCATAGAGGATTTGGAAGCCCTGCCCGGTGAGCTCATTCTGGTAATTGCGGATGAGTTCGGTGGCGCTGGCGTCGCCCGCAGCTTCGTACCAGAGGCGGGTGCGGGCCCCTTCCAGCTTCAGGGGCGGCTGAACGAATTCCCGCCGGCCGGTGGCCAGATTATAGGTCTTGAAGGTGGAGGTCTGGAGATCGTACTCATCGAACCGTTTCACCTCATAGCCCACGATCTCCGAACCCCGGAAGCGCTTGAGCAAGGGGTGGTCCTTGGCGCCGGGGAGATCCGCGGCGAAGACGGCGGAGGAGAGGAGAGTAAGAAGAATGATGGATACAAAGAGTGTGGACTTTCTTGCCATCAGTCCCAGCCTAGTGGAAATCCCTTTTAGGTTCATGCTGACCACCCCCTCATAATTACATTGTGTCAGTCCTTTTAAGTAAATGGTGTCTGTACCTAATTTACTCTAATTTACTCAAGGTCCGCAGGCCGTTAACTTTTAACCATTGAGCCTCTTGCAAAATTATGTAGCCGCAGGCTTCAGCCTGCGCCGGCACAGGCTAGAAAGCCTGTGCTACCTGATATTTCTTTGAGCAGCAAGGGAAAATTACGGCCTCAAAATGAATTTTGCAAGAGGCTCCATTATGTCTACATTTGCTCCTCTCCCCTTATTCCATCCTCCTTATCCGAACCTCGATCTCTTTATTATCTTTCAGCAGGTTTACCACTTTTCTCGTATCGGTTTTGCCGAAGTGGTAAGGGTAAAGGATTTTGGGTTTGAAGGCCTTGGCGGCGTCAGCCACCATCTCCGGGGTCATGGTGAAGGGGAGGTTCATGGGCAGGAAGGCGATGTCAATGTTTTTGAGGGCCTTCATTTCCGGGGTGTTCTCCGTGTCGCCGGCCACATAGACCCGCTTATCGCCAAAAGTAATGACATAGCCGTTGTCCCGGCCTTTGGGGTGGAAAGGCTCGCCGCTCTCCCGCTGGTGCACCAGGTTGTAGGCGGGGACCGCTTCGATGGTTAGGCCGGCTACGGTCTTGACCTCGCCGTTTTTCATGATGATGCCACCGGAAACCTGGCCGGCCGCAGCCGGATTCAGCACGATTTGGGTACCCGGCTTACGCAGCATGGCGACTATCTTGGGGTCCAGGTGGTCCCGGTGCTCGTGGGTGATGAAGATCAGGTCCGCCTGGGGGAGTTTGGCGTAATCGGCAAACATGCCCGCCGGGTCCACGTGGATGACCTTGCCCCCGAACGCGAACATCAGGGTGCCGTGGCCGATGAAGGTGATCTCCAGGTCCCCGGCGTTGGTTTTGATGACATCCTTTTCAAAATTCTTTTGGGCGTTCACCGCGCTCACCCCCACCATCATCAAGATAGACATAATCAGGCATAAACGGGTCATAATTCCTCCGAGGCTTAACCATTGATATGTGGGTTAGCCGGTTCTTTGCCAATCCTCTGGTGTTTAAAGTTCAATGCTCAAGACCGATGCCAGGGCTGCGGAGATTTCCCGCATCTCGGCATCGGTGAGCTTGCCCAACCGACGCACCAGACGCTCCTGTGAGAGTGAACGGACCTGGAAAGTATCGGCGGCGGAAGGTTTAGCCAGACCATTTTCCGGACTAGGGTTAAGGCGCACCAACCAGGGGGCTTGGCGGAAATGCTCCTTCCAAGAGATAAGAGGAACAATAACTTTCAAGGGTAAGAGGCCCACGGCGTCGTCATTGACAATGACGGCGGGGCGGGTCTTTTTCAATTCGGCGCCGAGGGTTGGGTCAAGATTGATCAGCCAGACCTCGCCCCTACGCATGAAAATCCTCGGCATCCAGGGCGGTGAAGGCCGTTAACTCGCCGCCCGCGGCGTAATCAGCTTGCAGGGCTTGGGCGGCCGCGGCCATTTTTTTCTTGCGGAGGGCCAAAGGCTCAGGTTCGGGGGTGCATTCCAGGTCAGCCCTCAGTTGCTTCACTGCGGCCTCGATGACCGCCAGTCGCTCCGCGGGGGTAAGCTTCTGCAACTCTTTTAAAAAGTCAACGCGTTTCATGTCTGCTAATCTCCGGCTGATGGTACTCCAGGGATGCCAGGTGCTTCACATCTCCTCACACATGGGGAAAATCATAATTTCTTTTGCGGGGTTATGCAAGGGAACTATTCAACCGGTTAAAGTGATGAGTCGTTTAATCAGAACGCGATTTTGGTGGAATCTTCCCCAACTTTTCCAACCGTGACTCAATTGCCCCACGCGTCCTCTTATGACTATTCGCCAAAGCGACGATAGATTTACCAGAATCATATTCTTTGCAAAGTTCCTGATCTTCTGCCTCGTTCCATGGCTTACCTGCACGGTCAGGCAAATTATTATTTCTTTTCTCCCTTTCTTTCAACCTTTGTAGCGCATTGATTGCAATGAATAACGCTCGGACAACATCTACATGTTGAAAGGGGCTACCGGGAGGGAAGGTCTGACCGGTAAACGGGCACTGTCCTTCTGCAAGCGATTGTACAATTTTTAGTGCTTCAGAAGTAGTCATTTATTATATCCTCTGTCTCTTTAAACCTTCTTCTCCCACCGTAGCAACTCCGTCACTTCCGCCAGCGTCCTTCCTTCCTTGATTTCCTCTCTTATTCGATTCTCCTTCTCTAACACGTCCATGGCCCGGTTGGCGTATTCCACCGCGATTTTTTGGGGGAGGACCGTGACCCCATCGTCGTCGCCCAGGACCCAATCGCCGGTTTCCACCTGGAGGTTGCCGATGCGGATGGGGACGCCGATTTCCCCGAAGCCCCGGGGCTCCCCGGCATTGGGCATGACCAGGCGGGAGAACGCGGGGAAGCCCAGCTTGACGATGTCCCCGGAATCCCGGAGCGCGCCGTCGATGACCACCCCGGCCAGGCCCTTCTGCAGGGCCGAATGGGTGGCCAGCTCGCCCCAGATGGCCGGCCCGACGCCCCCGGCGGCGATGACTAGGACGTCGCCGGGCCGGGCCAGGTCAATGGCCTCCACCGGCTTGGCCCAATCGCCGGGGTAGGTGCGCACCGTCAAGGCCCGGCCCGCCATGCGGATGCCGGGAAAGAGGGGCCGCAGGCCCTCCAGCACCCCGCCCCGGTGCAGGGCGTCGGAAAGGTTGGCCGCGGAGACCATCTCCAGGACCCCACGGATTTCTTCAGCCCCGGCCCGCTTGAACAGGGTGGTGGGGATGACCGCGCCCTCGTCCAGTGCCCGGCGGATCTCCCGGGTGGCGGCCGCGGGGTCTTTGGCCTTGGTGATGGCCCCGCCCACGATGACGTAAGCGGCGCCGTGGGCCACGGCCGCGGCCGCGGTCTCGGAGTTGATGCCTCCGGCCACCCCCACGGGAATATGCACCGCCTGGGCCACGGCCAACAATGTGGCAAAGGGGTCCAGTCCCCGCATCTGCTCGTCAATGGCCACGTGTACGGAGATGTAGTCGGCCCCAAGTTCTTCGACGCGTTGGGCCCGGGCCACGGGGTCGGGCACCGCGATGAGGTCCACCACGATGCGGGCGCCGTAGTTTTTCCCGGCCTGGATGCACTCCTCGATGGTGGCGTCGGACGCGGTGCCCAGGACGTCGATGAGGGTGGCGCCGGCCTTGGCCGCGGCCTCCACCTCGATGCGCCCCGCGTCCATAATCTTCATGTCCGCCACTATGGGCTTGCCGGGGAACAGGCGCTTCAATTCCCGCACCGCGTCCAGGCCTTCGCTTTTGATAAGGGGGGTGCCCGCCTCAATCCAGTCCACCCCCGCGGGCACGGCCAACTCAGCCACGTTGAGGGCGCGGTGCAGGTCCACGAAATCCAAGGCTAACTGGAGGATTACAGTCATAAGATTTCCTCAGGTAGTTTGGGGGGAGGGCAGGGAGCAACGCTCCCTGCCCTCCCCCCAAGCCCCCCTCCCAACCCTTCAAGATGCCTGGGAAGGCGGGGCCTGTGGCCCCGACTTCCCAGGGTAGTTTTTCATGTCCTTAAGGGATTGGGGGAGGGGGTAAGGGCGCCCGCCCTTAGCCCCCTCCCCCAAATCTCTCATTCCAAATCCGTATGGCGGGACAGGACCTGGCCCTGGTCCCGGCCCAGGCGTTCCTGATAGAGGAGAAGGACCACGGCTTCCAGGAAGAGGAACGCGGCCTGTTCGAAGAGGCTGCCGGGGCACTGCACCGAGGATGACTCCTGGGCCAGGGTGAGCTTGGTGGTGCCAGGGATGATAATGGGCACCTGGGCCTCCCGGCCGATGGTGGAGTCGGGGTTGACGGTGATGGCCAGGGTGCGGGCCCCCACGGCGTTGGCCCGGCGCAGGACTTCCCGGGATTGGGCGGTCTCGCCGGAACCGGACATCACTACCAGGAGGTCGCCGGGCTGGATGCGGGGGGTGATGGTCTCCCCCACCACATATACCGCGAACCCCAGGTGCATGAGGCGCATGAGGAAGCCCCGGAGAATAAAGCCCGAACGGCCCACAGCGCACCCGAAGACCCGGGGCGCGGCTTCCACTTCTCGCATCAGGGTCTCGGCCATCTCCGGCGTGAGCTGGGAAAGGACTCCCGACAGCTCAACCCGCATCTGGTCCAAGGCCTGGGAAAACTTCGCGTCCATGGGAGACACAGAAAAAAAAGCCTCCCGGTAAGTGTGCGGAAGGCGCATGGCTTCCCTCCTTTCCGGTCTCAGTCCAACTCGTTTGGATCCAAGCCACCCTAAAGGTGGAGGGTTTGGAATATCATTACCATAAAATTTGAGGAAATGCCAGAATTCTTCGCATTGAGGGGAAATTTCTTGAGGAGAACCGGAAAGGAGGCCTATTGCCTGTAGGGGCGACCCGGCGGGTCGCTCGCAGGTTGCCTCCTGGCCGGGGCGAGCCAGCCGGCGCCGGCTGAAGCCTGCGGCTACATTTTCAGAGAGATTAGAAGGGCAGAATGCACCGGCTTTTTTCTGGGAACTGGGAACTGGGAACTGGTTTTCGGTTGCGTTTGAAAGATTACCGGGAGAAACTATTGCAAGGCATCTTAGAGGCATTACCTTAGAAAAATACCAGCATATAAGGCCCACCCCCAGAGAGGTGAAGCGACATGGGAAGATATGAGGACAGCAAGAAGTGGAGCGGGGAGAAAGGGAAGAAATTCGGACATGCCGGCCGGGTCAGCGACCCTTACCAGCCGGAAGAGGGCCAGGAAGCATCCCTTTGCACCAGTTGCAACGCCCTGTACCAGAGCAAGCGCTGGTTTGTGGACGAAAAGCTGGCCCGGCAGCTGGCGGGCACGGATAAAGTCAAGGAGGTCACCTGCCCCACCTGCCGCAAGGTGAAGGACAAGTACGCCGAGGGTATTCTCACCTTGAGCGGGGAGTTTTTTAAAGAACGCAAAGAAGAAATTATTACCCTGCTAAAAAATGAAGCGGCCCGGGTGGGGAATCGCAGCGTGGACGACCGCATCATCCAGATGATCGAAGAGGGCAAGGATAAAATGGTGGTGGAGACCACCACGGAGAAGCTGGCCCAACATCTGGGCCGGGCCATCTACCGGGCCTATAAGGGTGAACTGGACTTTAACTGGGCGGAGATGAACAAGTTCGTAAGAGTGTACTGGTCGCGGTAAAGCTTCACCACAAAGACACCAAGAACACAAAGTTTCACAAAGAATAAAAATAAATTAGGTGGGCCCGCCGGCCCACCTAATTTATTTCTTGGTGAAATTCTTGGTGTCCTTGGTGTCTTGGGGGTGAATTATTCGGCTTCGACTAAAACCAGGTTCACGTGGCGGCGTTTGATGTCCACCGCGGCCACCCTTACCTGCACCTGGTCCCCCAGATGAAAGGCCCGCCGGGTGCGGCGGCCCAGGAGGCGCATGCGGGTTTCGTCGAATTTGTAGTAGTCGTTGGGGAGGTCCACCAGGCGCACCAGGCCTTCGGCATAAATTTCGTTCAGGGATACGAAGAAGCCGAAGGCATTGACCCCGGTGATGCGGCCGGTGAATTCTTCTCCCACCCGGTGGGCCAGGCAGCGCACCTGCATGCGGGCCAGCATTTCCCGTTCGGCCTCGATGGCCTGGCGTTCCCGGTTCGAAAGGTGCCGGGCCATGGCGTCAAGATCATCGGGGTCCAGAGAGAAGGGGGGCCGCCGCCGCCGTTCCAGGTGGGCCAGCAGCAGGCGGTGCACCTGGAGGTCGGGGTAGCGCCGAATGGGGGAGGTGAAGTGAGTGTACCATTCCGACGCCAGGCCATAGTGGCCTAAATTTTCTCCGGCATAGCGGGCCTGCTTCAGAGAGCGCAGCAGCATGAGCTGCACCATGGGGGCGTAAGGGGTCTGGCGCACCTCATCCAAAAAATTCTTGAGCGCCAGGGGGTTGCGGTGGGCTTCCCGGGGGAGGTCAAAGCCCAGGTGCTTCAGAAAAGTGCGAAAGGCCGCGATTTTAACCGGGTCGGGGCGTTCGTGGACCCGGAACAGGGAAGGCTCCCCCAGGTAAGCGGCCACCGCTTCATTGGCCGCGATCATGAATTCTTCGATGATCTGGTGGGAGAGCAGGGAATCCACCCGGCGCACGTCCACCGGCCAGCCCCGGTCATCCAGGACCACCTCGGCTTCAGGGATGCTCATGAGGAGGCTGCCCCGCTCGCCCCGGCGCTCCCTAAGCAGCAGACAAAGCTCCTCCATCCAGCCCAGCATTTTGAGCGGGGAGTGGTATTTGCTCCGTAGCTTCCGGTCTTTTCCGGTGAGCAAGTCATGTACGATTTGGTAGGTGAGGCGGGATTGGTTCCGCACCACGGCCCGGACGAATTTAGAGCCTTTTAGATGTCCCTGGCGGTCGTAGTCCAGGATGGCGCACACCGCCAGGCGGTCTTCATGGGGGACCAGGCTGCAAAACTTGGTGGACAGGCGCTCGGGCAGCATGTGCACCGCCCGCTGGGGGAAATAGACGCTGGTGCCCCGCTGATTGGCCTCCTCATCCATGGCGGAGTCCGGGGTGACAAAAAAGCTGACGTCCGCAATGGCCACGTACAGGGTATAATGGCCGCCCCGTTTCTTCACCACGCAGACGCCGTCGTCGAAGTCCCAGGCGTTTTCCCCGTCGATGGTCACCAGGGGCAGGTCCCGCAGGTCCAGGCGGCCGGCCAGGGCTTCCGGGGGGATGCCGGTAACTCCTTCGGCCTCGGCCAAAACTTCATGGGGAAACTCATCCGGCAGGCCGTATTTCAAGACCACCAGCCGGGTCTGGACTTCCGCGTCTTCCACCGGCCCCAGGACCTCTATGATAGCACCCTGGGGATTGAGGTGGGCAGTGGGGTAGCGGGTCACTGCGGCCCGGACCACCATGCCGGGCGCGGCGCCGTTAAGCTGCTCCGGGGGGATGATGAGGTTGAGGAGGAGGCGCTCTTCTTCCGGCTCCACGTAGTAAGTGTCGTCGGCCAGGCACAAAAGCCCCAGGACTTCCTTGACGTGGCGCTCCAGGATGCGGATGACCCGGCCTTCCCGGCGGCGGCCTCGGCGGCCTTCAATGCGCACCACTACCCGATCGCCGTGCCAGGCTTCCTTGAGGTCTCCGGCGGACAGATAGATATCCTTACCTCCCCGTTCCGGGGTGACGAAGCCAAAGCCGTCGGGGTGGACGGAGAGTTCCCCCACCACCAGGTTCATGCGGTCGGGGAGGCCGTAGCGGCCTCCTTTGAGGGCCACCAATTGGCCCGCGCCCACCAGGCACTCCACCACCTGGGCCACCTGGGGGGCGGCCTCGGGAGCCATCTGGAGCTCCTGCTGGAGTTCGGAAAGGAGCAGGGGCCGGGCCGCCCGCTGAAAGGCCCCCAGGATACGGCTTTCTTCCGAGGGGCGCTTTTTCTTTTTGCGTTTCTTATTAGTCATTATGCTTACTGATAACCATTTTTCTGAAGATTGTACACCGGGGTTTTATCAAGGAGTCAGGAAATTTTAGAATTTTGGTCCAAATGCCCTAATAAATTCGGAGGGAAGGAAATAAAAGAAAGAAAATTGGAGAGTGTTATCCTAAGATACACAAAAACAATTTCTGATACTCAGCGAAATTATGGTCTTGCTCGAAATAGGCCCATAAACGCATAGTGAGGTCGATCATTTTTTCGGACCTTGAGACCACTTTGGTCCTTCGGGTAAAGCGAGCTACCCTATGGCGCGTATTGGCGTTGTCACTTTCCAAGCGTTGGGTTGCCACTTTGTCCACTACATGCTGTGCGGGTGGTATCACCTCACGGTAGACGGACCAATCATCGGTGTAGTAGGTGCATCCGGGACGACCGATGCGTTCCCAGAGTCGCCTAAGGGTAACATTATCACGGCCACCCACCATCCAGGAGACACAACGCCGTGCGTCACGATCATAGGCTTTCCAAATCCAACGCTTGTTTTTTTTGCATGAAGAAAATGCCACAACTCATCCAGTTCCATCTCCCGGATTTCTTCCCGGACTTCCGGCTCCGGCAACGCCTCGGCTGTCTGGCGCACCCATTTGTAGACACTCACGGCAGAGACACCGAGCAGTTTCCCCAGTGTCCGAAAACTGGCCTTGGCGAAACTGTAAAGCAGCACCGCCAAGGCCTTGGCAGCTTCCGAGCGGCCGCGCTTGGGTGTAGCGGTAAAGTGAAATCCGCAGGTTTTGCAGCGGTAACGTTGGAGCCCGCGCACAAAGCCATGCTTGACAAACGAGGTGCTGCCACATCTCTTGCACGAAAGTTCCATGAGATTACCTCCTGGATAGTTTCAGGAGGTATTATAGCATAAAATGTATCTAATGTTAACACTCTCGAAAATTGAACCCAAGAAATTTCCTGGGTGAATCTTTGCGCCTTTGTGTCTTGGTGGTGAATTATGCTATCCCCTCAGCTTTAATTGACAGAGACTTAACGGCCAGCTTATGATATTTTGTCAAATACTTAGAATGGGTAGCCACATTCAGGCGCAGACTGAAGCCTGCGGCTGCATTTACCGATTCGCCCGCTCAATTTGATAAAAAGCTGATAGCTTCCTACCAAGGAGCTTTAATGGACGGACTCCCGGCCATAAGCAAGCCTCAAGGCTACGTGGTGATCCACGGCCATTTCTACCAGCCGCCCCGGGAAAACCCCTGGATCGAGCAGATCGAGGTGGAGGCCGGCGCCCATCCTTACCACGACTGGAATGCCCGGATCGCCGTGGAATGTTACAATCCCAACGCCGCGGCCCGCATCTTCGACAACCGGCGCCGCATCCTGGACATCGTCAACAACTACGAGTTTATCAGTTTCAACTTCGGGCCCACCCTGATCAGCTGGCTGGAGGCATTCTCGCCCCACTCCTACCAGCGCATTCTAGAGGCGGACCGCCGGAGCCTGGCCCGATTGGGGCACGGCAACGCCCTGGCTCAGGCTTACAACCATGCCGTTTTACCCCTGTTGAATTCCCGGGATCGGGAAACCCAAATCATTTGGGGCCTCAAGGACTTCAGCCACCGCTTCGGGCGGCCCGCCGCCGCCATGTGGCTGCCGGAAACCGCGGTGAATTACCCTACGTTGGCCAGCCTGGCGGACCATGGGATGAGGTTCGTCATATTGTCGCCCTACCAGGCCAAACGGGTCCGGCCCCTCAAAGGAGTCCGGGAGTGGCAGCTAGTTCAGGCCCACACCCTGGACACCACCCAGACATACCGCTGTTTTATCCCCGACGGCAAGGGAGAGGCGTCCCGGCGGCGTTATATCGATGTCTTTTTCTATAACGGTTCGGTGGCGGCGGACATCAGCTTCGGCGATCTGCTCCAGGATTCCAACCGGCTGGCGGCCCGGCTGACGGAGAACTTCACTCCTGGCTTGGCCCGCCCCCAACTCTGCCACGTGGCCACGGACGGGGAAAATTACGGCCACCACAAGGAATTCGGAGAGCTGGCCCTGGCCCACGTGGTGGCCCAAGCCCTACCCCAGCGGGGTTTTTCTCTGACCAACTATGCCGCGTTCCTGGAGCTGGCGCCGCCCCAGATGGAAGTGGAGCTGTACCTGGGTCTGGAAGGAGCCGGCAGCTCCTGGAGCTGCGCCCACGGGGTCGGGCGGTGGAAGGAGGACTGCGGCTGCGCCACCGGCGGCCCGCCCATCTGGAACCAACGCTGGCGCGCTCCCCTTAAAGAAGCCTTTGACCTTCTTAACGGCAAGCTGGCAGGGATTTTTGAAGCCGAAGGGGAGAAATACTTCTTGGACCCCTGGGCGGCCCGCAACGCTTACATCGAAGTCATCCTGGACCGCAGCCCCGGGGCCGTGGCTGAGTGGTTCTCCCGGGAAGGCCGTCCGGGGCTCAAGGAAAGTGATTGGGTGCCAGCTTTGAAGCTGCTGGAAATGGAGCGCCACGCCCTGCTCATGTACACCAGTTGCGGCTGGTTCTTCGCCGACCTGGCGGGGCTGGAAACCATGCAGGTGCTGAAATACGCGGCCCGGGCCTTGCAGTTGGGCCAGGACTTCACCCCGGACCCCCTGGAACCCGGGTTCCTCCACCATCTGGAGCGGGCCGTGAGCAACCTTCCTGAAGCCGGCACGGGCAAACACCTTTATCAGAGACGCATTAAACCCCACATCGTGGACTTTCCCAAGGTAGCCAACCAATGGGTGATTTGTTGGCTCAAGGGCCGGGAGCGCCACTGCCCGGCCCGCATTTACCACTACCAGGCAGAGCCTCTGGAGTCCACAGTCAAAACCCAGGGGTCCCTGGAATTCGCGGCGGGCCGGCTGCGCCTCACCTCGGGCATCACCCAGGAGCGCCGGGAACTGGCCTTTTTCACCGTGTACCTGGGCAGCTACCTCTACCGCACCCAGGTGCAGGCAAACCTTTCAGCCCAAGAATTCCGCACTCTGAAGCAAGAGTTGTTCCGGGCTTTGGAACAGACCCCGGAGGACCTGATCCCCCACATCGCCCGGCGTTTGGGAGAAAAGTATTACACGGTGCACGATATGTTCCTGGAGGAAAAGCACGAGGTTTTTGAGGACCTCCTGGAACACTACCGGGAAGAGGCTCTGGCTGCGATTACCCACAACTTTGAGGATGCCCGGCCTTTGCTCAAAGCCATGGTGACCGAAGGCCTGCCTCTGCCCCGCCTTTACCGGTCCTTGGGAGAAATCACCCTGAACTTGCGCCTGGTGGAACTGCTGCGCAAGCTGGAGCCGGAGCCCACGTTGCTGCCCACTTCTGCGGATATCCTGGAAGTGGTCCAGGAAGCCGAGCTGATGGGGCTGAAACTGGAGTCCCGGGAAGGCGCCCAGATCCTGACCCGCATCCTTTCCCGGCATCTGAACGACCTGGCCGCCCGGGTGCGAACGGACAAAGTGGCGCACCTGCGGGACTTCTTGAAGCTAGTGAGCCGCATTCCCATCACCCTGAACTTCACCGAAGCCCAGAATTTCTTGTTTGACCTGATGAAGAAAAATTTTCCCGCGGTGGCGGCCCAAGCGGTCCGGGACGCCAAGGCCCTGGCCCTGGCCACCCAACTGGTGGAACTGGTGGAAGCCCTCTACTTCAGCCCGGTCAGGTATATGAGGTTGTTGGGGTAAATTGACAGTTCACAGTTCACAGTTGACAGTTAAGTTTTTAGCCGGATTTTTCAGCTAACAACTGTCAACTTTACGGAGAAAACGCCATGTCCTTGCTGGCCCGGGTTCGGGGGGCAGTGGCCGAGTCGGTGCGGTTGAAGGAGCGATTCGCCGCGGAGCAGGGTGAGAAAGTGGCGGCCGCGGCCCGGATGCTGGCTGAGGCATTAGGGGCGGGGGGGAAGATCATGCTCTTCGGCAACGGCGGCAGCGCCGCGGACGCCCAGCACCTGGCCGCGGAATTCGTCAACCGCTTCCAGATCGAACGGCCGCCCCTGGCGGCCCTGGCCCTCACCACCGACACCTCCATCCTCACCGCGGTGGGGAACGACTATGGCTTCCTGGAGGTGTTCGCCAAGCAGGTGCGGGCCCTGGGCCGGCCCGGGGACGTGGCCTGGGGCCTCAGCACCAGCGGCGAGTCTCCCAACGTGGTGGAGGGTCTGAGGGCGGCCCGGCAGGTGGGTCTGAAAACCCTGGCCTTAAGCGGCCGGGACGGGGGGCCGGTGGCGGCTCAGGCGGATTTGGCCCTGGTGGTCCCTTCCCGCAACACTCCCCGTATCCAGGAAGTGCACATCACCGTGGGCCATGTGCTCTGCGATTTGGTGGACTATATCCTGTTCCCGGAAAAATTCGCCAAGTGAGGGCTAGAGGGCGCGGTTTGCAGCACAGGCTGGAAAGCCTGTGCTACCAATGCTGTTCATAATTTATAGGACCACCCAAGGGCTAACTCAAAACTCAAAACTCGAAACCCTTATGTGGGATGAATAATGAAAAAAATCGAACCCCTTTCCCTAAAAGGCATCCAGACTTACAGTCTCAAAGAGCGTCATTCCAAGGTGGATTATCGGGCCTTCGGCCGGGCCTGGGAGAAAGGCGGCAGTCTCCGGGAGTTTCTGGACCGGCTGCCGAACATCCTGGCGGGCCGGACCCTGAAGAAAGTGGCGGCGGCCTGGGTCCAGGCCCGCCGCGCCGGCCGCCCGGTGATCCTGGGCATGGGCGCGCATCCCATCAAAGTGGGCCTGAACCCCATTTTGATTGACCTGCTCCGCCGGGGATTGCTCACCGCGGTGGCCATGAACGGCGCCGGCATCATCCATGACGCGGAACTGGCCATGGCTGGGATGACCTCGGAAGACGTGGACCAGGACCTGGGCTGCGGCCGCTTCGGCATGGCCCAGGAAACCGGGGAATTCTTGAACGAAGCCATCGCCTGGGGGGTTGGCCAAGGATTGGGGCTGGGAGAGGCGGTGGGGCGGCGCCTTAAAGATTCAGCTTTCCCTCATAAGGACCTGAGCCTGCTCTGCGCCGCGGCGGACTTGGACGTTCCGGTGACGGTGCATGTGGCCGTGGGCACCGACATCATCCACATGCATCCCTCGGTGAACCCCGAAGCCCTGGGGGCTGCGACCCACCGGGACTTTCGCCTCCTGGCGGCCCTGGTCGCCCAACTTCAGGACGGGATGTTCCTCAACCTGGGCTCCGCGGTGATCATCCCCGAGGTTTTCTTGAAGGCCGTGACCCTGGCCCGCAACCTGGGACATCCGGTGGCCCCCCTGACCACCGTGAACCTGGACTTTATCCAGCACTACCGGCCCTTGACCAACGTGGTCCGGCGGCCCACCCAGGGGGTGGGGCAGGGCTACGCCCTCACCGGGCACCACGAGCTGCTCTTCCCCCTGTTGGCCGCGGCGGTGGCGGAGGAGATGGGGGATAATTGAGGGAGGGGGCCAGGGCCAGTGGCACAGGCTTTCCAGCCTGTGGGAAACCCCTGCCCCCTCCCTCAAACTCCCACCCCCTACCCCTTAAGGGTGAAACAATTAAAGTGAAGCTTTCTTGTCAGGAGAGGAAAATGCTAACCGAGATCGTGATTATCGTGGACGACATTCGGGTTAACGCCGAGTTAAACGATTCGCCCACGGGCCAGGCCCTGGCCGCGGCCCTGCCCTTGGAAGGCGAAGCCCGGCGCTGGGGGGATGAAATTTACTTCCCTGTGCCCCATGTGGTGGCGGAACTGGACGACACCGCCAAGACGGTGGTGGAAGTGGGGGATATTGGCTATTGGCCTTCGGGCAAGGCGTTTTGCATTTTTTTTGGTTACACTCCTTCCAGCGTCCCGGGGGAAATACGGCCGGCCAGCGCGGTGAACCTGGTAGGCCGGGTCAGAGGCGATCCCTGCTGCCTGGCGGCGGTGGGCGAAGGCGCGCCGGTGCGGGTGGAGCGGAAGTAGGGTATAATGTGAGAAGGATTTGGGGGAGGGGCCCCCTCCCCCAAACCCCCACCCCCAATCCCTTACGGGGGTTTTATTTGGCTGAGAAAGGGGACCCAAAATGGCCCGCCTTCATCAGCCCTCATATAATGAGGAGAAGGACGGGTATTTGCTATAGCCTATCCTTCATTTGTAAGATTTTAGCAAAGGCGCCGACGCAGACCCTGGCCTTGAGGACGCTGACAACTTTGAAAGAGATAACCTTTTCTAAAAAATATTTTTTTCTTCTGGTTTTAACCTCCATATTCTTCTTAGCCTGCTCCGGGGAGAAGCCCAAGGGGCCGCCGCCGCCGGTGCCCGTGGCCGCGGCCGCGGCGGTGCAGCAGGACGTGCCGGTGCAGATCCGCACCATCGGCACGGTGGAGCCTTACGCCACCGTAAGCATCAAGGCCCGGGTGGGCGGCGAGCTGAAGCAGGTCAATTTCCGGGAAGGCCAGGACGTCAAAAAAGGCGACCTCCTGTTCGTCATTGACCCCCGGACCTGGGAAGCGAACTTGAAAGAGGCCCAGGCCAAGCTGGCCCGGGACAAGGCCCTGGCCAACAAGGCCAAGACCGACGCCCGCCGTTTCGCCGAACTGGTGCAGAAGGATTTCGTCAGCCGGGAACAGTACGAGCAGGCGGTGGCCACCGCGGAGTCCCTCCAGGCCACGGTGGAGGCCGACGAAAAAGC
>Ga0194112_10005931_pt1 | contig 16308 bp, 15 predicted proteins | sample TA2MahC400mmetaG_FD_146191 | JGI IMG/M metagenome (GOLD analysis project Ga0194112, IMG submission 146191) | Freshwater microbial communities from Lake Tanganyika, Tanzania - TA2015016 Mahale Deep Cast 400m | ecosystem: Environmental > Aquatic > Freshwater > Lake | place: Tanzania: Lake... | reverse complement strand
GCATACTGCTACGCCACCTCGTCCCGCAAAGCCGCCATCAACGCCTTCTCCGCCCGCGATCCCGCATCCCCGTCCCTCCGCCCCGACCGTTCCGGCCGCAGCGGGTAACCCCCGCTGTTTTTCTCTTGCCCCGTGAGCGAACCTGATGCATTATGCGCGCTTCGTTGCAGGTTCATGCACAAATGATCATACAGGAAAACACAGGCCTGGCGGCGGAACGGCTGCAGAAGATCCGCGATTTCCTGCGCCTGCGCCGCGCGGCGCGTGTCGCGGAACTGCGCCGGGCGCTGGGAGTGTCGTCCGCCACCGTCCGGCGCGACCTCGCGGAGCTTGAGGCGGTCGGCCAGGTGAAGCGCGTCCACGGCGGCGCGGTTGGCGTCGAGGGCCGGCTGGAGGAGCCGCTTTTCGACGACAAGGCCTCAATCGCGTCGGCGGAGAAGCGTGCAATCGCCGGGGCGGCCCTGGCGTGCGTGAAAGCGAACATGTCGGTCTTTCTGGACGGCGGGAGCACGGTGCTGCTCCTGGCGGAGCTGCTTGCGGGCCGCGCCGACATCACCGTGGCGACGAATTCCCTGCGCGTGGCCGGCGTTCTTTCCGCGGCCGGCCCGCACCTGATCCTGATCGGCGGCGAGCTTCGCAGAAAGAGCCAGACGTTCGTCGGCCCCCTGACGGAGCCTGTGGTGGAAAACCTGCGGTTCGACCTGGCATTCATGGGAACGATGGGGCTTTCGGCGGAAGACGGGCTGACGACCACCGATCCGCACGAGGCATTCACCAAGGGCCGGGTCATGGGAAGGTCGCGCCAGGTCGTGCTGCTGGCGGACAGCAGCAAGATAGACGCTGTCTCGTTCGTTTCTTTCGCAAAAGTAAGTGAGATTGGCACGCTGATCACCGACGCGCATGCACGCGCGGCGTCGGTGCGCGAGTTCCGTAAACTGGGTGTGAACGTCGTGCTTGCCGGATCGCGGCGGACAAGAAACGCCGCGGCGGCTGCGCGCAAAGGAGAGTGAACGATGCCGAACTACCTGAGCAACATGAGACCCGATTTCAAACCACGCACTGTGCAGTGCGGCAAGATCCCGTGCTACCAGTACAGGGGATCGCTGAAGGACGCGGTCGCCGACGGTTCGTTGTCGAAACAGACCGCGATCGACATGCTGGAGGACATGCTGACGATCCGCGAGTTCGAGGAGATGATCGTCAAGCTGCGCTCCGGCGCGTATGAGCCGACGCCGACATACAACTACCGCGGCCCGACCCACGTCTCCATCGGGCAGGAGGCGACTTCCGTCGGAGCCTGCTTCGGGATCGCGCCGGACGACTACATAACCTCGACCCACCGCGGCCACGGCGACAGCATCGCCAAGGGCTGCGCGGCAATTCGCGCCATGGATGTGGAGGACCTCCAGGCCCGCGTGCCGGACGCGAAAGCGAAGTCCCGCAAGGAACTTGTTGAAGCGGCGCTGGAAGACCATGTGTACCGGACCATAGCGGAGCTCTTCGGCAAGGAGGACGGCTACTGCAAGGGCCGGGGCGGCGGGATGCACATCGCGGACTTCAAGGTGGGCCACCTCGGCGCCAACGCAATCGTGGGCGGCGGAGTGCCGATAGCCACCGGCGCCGCGACCGCGGCCCGCTACCTCGGCGACGGGATCGTGACCTGCTGCTTCGCCGGCGACGGCGCCTATGCAAACGGCGTCGTGCTGGAATCGCTGAACTGGGCCGCGATGGGCCAGTTCACGAACGCGCTGGCAAAGGACAAGGCGTTCGGCCTGCCGGTGATCTACCTCATAGTGAACAACCACTACGGCATGACCCACCGCTCAGACGACGAGGTGATGGGAGTCGAGTTCATGTCGCGCCGGGCCGCCGGGTTCGCAGACAACAACATGCACGCGGAAACCGTGAACGGCATGGACGTGATGGCCGTGCGCGACGCGGTGATGCGCGCGGCGGAAGGGTGCCGCAAGGGCAAGGGGCCGTACCTGGTTGAGCTGGACACCTACCGCTACTACGGCCACTCGCTGAGCGACCCGCGCAACGAATACAGGACGAAGGACGAGGAAATGGCGTGGAAGGCGGTGGACCCCGTCGAGACGTTCGAGCGGGACCTGCTCGAAGCGAAGGTCGTCTCGCCGGCTAAGCTGAACGCACTCCGGCAGAAGGTGGCCGACCGCAACGCGCGCGCCGCGAAGAAAGCGGCTGACGCGGCCGACCCGAACCCGGCCGACGTCATCAAGTACATGTACACCGACACCGCGGCCGACAAGGTGCCGGAGCGCTTCGCCAAGGTGGAAATCGTGAAGGAGGCGCCGGTGATCAAGCGCACCGACGCCGGGGAATTGACCTACAAGGACGCGATCAAGGAGGCGCTGTTCGAGGAAATGCTCCGCGACGGACGCGTCATCCACTACGGAGAGGACATCTCCGACTACGGCGGGGCGTTCAAGGTGACCAAGGGCCTGCTGGAGGCGTTCGGCCGCCAGCGCGTGTTCAACTCCCCCATCTCAGAGGCTGCGCTGTGCGGCGTGGCGGTGGGCGCGGCGATGACGGGCCTGAGGCCGGTGGTGGAGCTGATGTACATGGACTTCTGCCTCATGGCGTCGGACCAGATCAGCAACCAGGCGGCGAAGTGGCACTATATGTCCGGCGCATGCGCCGAGATCCCCCTCGTCTATCGCGCGTCGGTCGGCGGCGGCAAGGGCTATGGCGGCCAGCATTCGCAGACGCTGGAGTCGGTCTTCGCCCACATCCCGGGCCTCTACGTCGTCTACCCGGCCACGCCGTACGACGCGAAGGGCATGCTGAAATCGGCGATCAGGGACAATAACCCCATCCTCTTCGTGGAATCCCAGCTCCTCTACGGCAACAAGGGGGTCGTCCCGCGGGAGGAATACCTGATCCCGCTCGGAACGGCGGACGTGAAACGTCAGGGCAAGGACCTGACGATCGTGTGCTGGGGCCCGGCGGTCCTGGATTCCCTCGCGGCGGCGGAAATGCTGGAGAAGGAATCCGGAGTCAGCGTCGAGGTGCTCGACCTGCGCTCGCTCGTTCCTCTGGACGAGGCGGCGATCCTCGAATCGGTCCGCAAGACCGGCCGCTGCGTGGTGGCCAGCCAGTGCATCACGATAGGCAGCTACATGGGCGACATCACGTCACTCATCATGGAGAAGGCGTTCGACTCACTCGACGCCCCGGTCGTCCGCGTGGGCGCGAAGAACGGCATCGCCCCGCAGTCGCACATCCTGGAAGCGGCGTTCCTGCCGAACGCAAAGGATATCGCGGCGGCGGCGCGCGGCATTCTGTGATTGGCCGGCGGCCGTGAAAACGGCCGCGATTGTTGATGTGTTTGCCCGCGCCGCGGCAAAGCCGCCGCCCGCGCGGATCCTGGAAAGGTGGAAAACAAAATGGCACAAGCCGTGGCTATGCCCAAGTTCGGGCAGATGGTTGAGGAATCGTCCATCGTCAAGTGGCACAAGAAGGAAGGCGACTCCGTCCGCAAGGGCGAGATCCTGTTCGAGATCGAGACCGACAAGGCGGTGATGGAGGTCGAAAGCTTCTTCGAAGGCACACTCCTGAAGATACTGGTGAAGGAGAACGTGTCCGTCCCGGTCTCATCGGTGGTCGGCTACATAGGCACGCCGGGCGAAGCCATACCGGCAACACCACCCCCCACCGCGGCGGCGGCACCGGTCCCGCCGCAAACACCGGCGCCCGCGCAGCCGGCAAAGCCGCAGCCTGCGCCGGTCCAGCAGGCGTCCGCAGCCCTGCCCGCAGTTGCGCCGCGCGCGCCCGCCTCCGTGCGCCCCGACGGGCTTGTCCCGTCGGACGCAAAGGTCACACCGGGCGCCCGCGCGCCCGCCCCGGCCCTGCCTGCCGCGCCCGCGCGGCAGATCATCTCGCCGAGGGCGAAAGCGCTGGTGAAGAGAAGCTGCATTGACCCGTCGCCCATCGCCGGATCAGGCCCGGGTGGACGTGTGCAGGAACGCGACGTGCGCGCCTACATGGAAAGCCGCAATTACTCCGCGATCCGCATCAGCCCGGCGGCAAAGAAGCTCGCCGCCGCCAGGGAGGTGGACATCCTCCGCGTCCGCGGAACCGGCGCCGGCGGCCGCATCATGATCCACGACGTGGAACGCGCTGTCGCGGAAAGACCGCGCGCCCTTACGAAGATGCGCCAGGTGATAGCCCGCCGCCTTACGGAGAGCTTCACCACCACGCCGCACTTCTACGTGACGGTCGCGGCGGACATCACCGACCTGCTCGTGTTCAGGAAAGACCTGAAGAACCGCGGGGAAGTGTACACCGTGACGGACTTCGTGCTGGAAGCGGTCATCATGTCCCTGCAGGAGTTCCCGATCCTCAACAGCGTGTGTGACGGCCGCACCGTGCGCTGGCACGGCAGCGTTGACCTCGGCATGGCTGTGTCGCTGGAGGACGGGCTGGTCGTGCCCGCGATCCGCAACGCGCAGGATCTGGGGATGCGGGAGCTGCACGACACCGCGGCTTCGCTCGCCGCGCGGGCAAGGGAAGGCAAACTCACTCCCGACGAGATGACGGGCAGCACGTTCACAGTCTCCAACATGGGCATGCTGGATGTGGACACCTTCCACGCGATCATCAACCCGGGCGAGGCCGGGATACTGGCCGTGGCAACCGCGCGGGATCGCGTGGTAGCCCGGAACGGGAAAATGGAAATACGCTCGATGATGAACATGACGCTGTCGGTTGACCACAGGATCGTTGACGGGTCGCTGGCGGCGGATTTCGTGAACGCAATCCGGAAGAAGCTGGAGGATGTGGCTCTATGGACAAGTTTGACGTAGTTGTGATGGGCGCCGGGCCCGGCGGCTACCCGGCGGCAATACGGGCGGCCCAGCTCGGGGCATCCGTGGCGATCGTCGAGCGCGAGAAACTCGGCGGAACATGCCTCAACTGGGGCTGCATCCCGACGAAGACGCTGATCGCGTCGTCGGAACTCTTCCATGCCGCGCGCCGCGGCGAGGCGCTGGGAATCAAGGCCGGCAAGCTGGAGTATGACTACGCGGCCATGGCGAAACGCAAGGACGAGGTCGTCGCCACGCTCAACCGCGGAGTGGAACAGCTCCTGAAGGCGAATGGTGTGAAGATATTCGAAGGCACGGCCTCGTTCGACGCGCCGACCCGCGTGAACATCGCGCCGGCCGGCGAGGGCCGCGACACCCGGATCGAAGGCGGCACGGTCATCATCGCCACCGGTTCGGCATCCGCTGTTCCGGGCTTCCTTCCGAAACACAGGCGCGTGGTCGAGAGCCGCGCGTTTCTCGACCTCACCGCCCTGCCATCGAGCCTGCTCGTGCTTGGCGGCGGAGTCATCGGCTGCGAGTTCGCGTGCATGGCGGCACAGCTCGGCGCCGAAGTCACCGTTGTCGAAATGCTCGATGACATCCTCGCGATGCTCGACTCCGACGTGCGCCGCGAACTGAGACGCCACATGGAGCAGGATCTCGGCATCCGCGTCCTCACCGGCAAACCGCTGGAGAACATAGAGGCGTCTGCTTCCGGCGTTTCAGGCAAGGCCGGCGAAACTGAACTCAAGGCCGACATGCTTCTTGTTTCGGTCGGCCGCAGGCCGGTCACGGATGGACTGGCGCTTGACCGCGCCGGCCTGTCGGTGAACGAGCGCGGCTTCATCGCCGTCGACGCCGCCTGCCGCACGCGCAACGCAAGCGTCTTCGCGATCGGCGACGTCACCGCCGGCAGCACGCTCCTCGCCCACGCGGCGACGGCGCAGGGCGTGACCGCCGCGGAGAACGCGGTGCTGAAGACGCGCAAGCCCGCCGGCAGCCTCGTGCCGTCGTGCATATTCACCTCGCCGGAGATCGGGGCCGTGGGAATCACCGAACAGCAGGCGCGCGACGCGGGCCGCAAGGTCAGCGTGGGCAAGTTCGGGTTCGCCGGACTCGGCAAGGCGCTGGCCTCGGGCGAACCAAACGGGTTCGTCAAGCTGATCGCCGATTCCGAAACCGACCAACTGCTCGGAGCGCATGCCGTGGGTCCTCACGCGACGGACCTTATCGGCGAAGCGGCGCTGGCGATTCACGGCGAATTCACGGCAGAGGAACTCGGGCGCGTGATTCACGCGCACCCGACCTTCGCGGAATCGTGGATGGAAGCCGCACACGCGCTGCACGGCGCCTGCATCCATGCCGCGCCAAAACGCAGGAAGTAGCACAGAACCCAGACGGACAAGCCCACCCGCCCCGGTGGGCTTGTCCCGCCGGACGGAAAGGTTGGGGTGCGGACTCCGACGCCTGCCCATACCCCCTTCCCTCTGCAGTCCTTGACTGCGGCCGGGACAGCCGGCTCCGCGTCGGGAATGCGGCTGCGATCCATCCGCCCGGTTATGCCTTGGCCGTTATTCGCGCCGTAAACGCTTGGCACCGTTCGCAACCTTGGGCTATTGTCCCGCGCGGCAATGCGGCATTGCGCCCGCATGTTGTTGTTTGACACACGGAGAGGTGACCGAGTGGCCGATGGTGCAGCACTGGAAATGCTGTGTACCCCTAAAGGGTACCGCGGGTTCAAATCCCGCCCTCTCCGCCAGCCTTCGCATGAAACAGTCGACACGCGAGTCCGCCTGGTCGGTGTACGTTCTCTACAGCCCAAGCGCCAAGCGCACCTACGTGGGCTGTGCGCACGATGTGGCGGCGCGTCTCACTCAGCACAATGCCGGTAAGGTGAGCGCCACGCGCCGAGGCGTGCCCTGGCACGCCGTGCATACGGAACATGTAGGGGAGTATGTGTTGGCTGTGCGCCGTGAACGGTACTACAAGAGTGCCGCGGGCCGGCGTCGTCTCAGGGCCATCCTCCCGGCGCTCGATGCAAGGCTAACGTCACGTCCTGCGCCCGCGACGCCAGCGACGTGAGGCAGCGCGGCAGGAAATGCTGCCCGCCCCGCTCCGCGGGGCGAGGTCTCGCCTCTGCCCGAAGGCAGAGGCGGATGTACCCCGCAAGGGTACCGCGGGTTCAAATCCCGCCCTCTCCGCCAGCCTTCGACCTGCGGGCTTCGGCTGGCACGCCATTCGACGCGCCCGCTGCCGCGGGCTTGCTCATGGCAAGCCATCTTGCGGCGCGGCGAATGCCCTGAGCCTGTCGAAGGGCTGTCTGCATCCCTGTGAAACTGGACGACGACGGACCACGGGGCCGGGAACCGGACATGCAAGACGGTGCTCTACGAAACGACGAAGCACTCGACCCTGTATTGGGTGCAAAGATCGCGGATGCCCGGGGAGATCGAGTGTGCAACGAGGAACGCCCGGCCCTGGCCGTGCTTTTGCTCGTGTGTGAGTTCCAGCATGGCTCGGTACTTCAGTGCCTGGAGAACGCCGGGCAGATCGAGGTCGCCAACACGGAGTTCAATTTCCACGCCGATGATCCGGCCCAGTGAGTCCTCAAGTACGATGTCCGCACGGTCGCCGGTTGGGAACGAGGATTCGACTTTGACAGTGCGCAGTCCCGCTTCACCCAGCACGGCCGAGGGGTCGGCGGCGACGCGTTCCTTGAGGTGCTTGTGTTCGGGAGATTCGCCGCCGGTGCCACGGACACGGGGAGAATGCTTCTTTCGCAGGGCCCTCGTCACGAGGTCTGACCGGCCAGCCCGACGCTTGAAGATTGCGACCAGCGTTTCGTACTCCTCTTTGCTGATCCGCTTCAGGCCTGACTTGCGGTCGCCGAATCCGCGAAGGTTGTAGCTGGGCTTGTAGCCCAGGACGCGGTTGAGTTCTGCGCGCTGAACGAATCCGTTCGACGAAAGCAGTTCGGTGGCCGCCTGCCAGCACCAGCAGATCTCGGTGCCATCGACGTACCTTGTAACGGTTGTGTCCGGATTTCGGTGGATTCCCTCAAGGGCGCGAGTGACAGCAACGATGCCTTCTTTGCCCCGCACGGACTTCACCGCATACGTCGAGCCATCAGCCTTCTCTCTCAACTCGGTCCGGCCTGAACGGGATTCATAGATGAGCACAGGGTCATCGGCGTGTAGTTGCACGCCAGCCTGCTGTCGCCCGTCGGGCAGCCAGACGCCGGACGGCTCCCGCTTCGAGTTGTCCGCGCGTGGTGGCCAGTGAGTTGTGATCCAGTAGTTCATGAGGCGGCCGGTCAGGTTGCCAGCACGCGGCGCACCTGATTCTTGCCCAACAGCTGCCAAAGTATCCGATGATCGTCGGCCTCGTGTCGGATGCGGCCGGCGACGATAGCCGGCGAGATGCGTAGCTCAGCGGACAATGCCCGGATCTGTGCCGCGGTGGAGTGACAGTCCAGGCGGGCGCCCTGCCAGGCCGACTCTGGAATGAGTGCATCGGACGCCAGGCGGTCGGCGTCGCGCTCCATGGGTGACGTTCCACCCGCTTCGAGATCGTCGAAGAATGCTTCCGCGCCGCCCTCCAGATGCAGGGCCACGTGGGCCAGTTCGTGCGCCAGTGTGAACCAGAAATTGTCCAGGCGGTCGTATCTGAGTGTGAGGGCGATCAAGGGGCGCTCATCGGGCATGATCAACGCCGCGCCGTCGAGGTATGTCTTCGGAAGGTGCTTTTCCGCGAGCAGGTGGATACCACTCTTCGCCAGGTACTCACGGGCCAACATCACGCCGTCCTCGAAATAGCTCAATCGGGCCACCTCACGCATGAAATCGAGGGTGACGGTTCCGGGGGCATAGGGTGACACCTCTTGCTCGGTCGCCAGATGCATGACGCGTATTTTCCAAGCGCAGAGCGCGTAAGGATCCATCTCCTTGCCGTCTCTAACATGCTGCCGGGCGCACATGGGTAGCGCCACGTCTTCCTCAAAGGGCTCGGAGAACCTGCGCATGATATCTTCCGCATGTTCACGTACGCACTGCGCAGAGCCCGGAAACTCGATCCAGCCCCGCTTACGCATTTCCACGACAGGGAAACGACCCCACTCGATATCGATGGCGGTATCCGGCAACGCAGCGTCATCCTCTCCGAGCAGAGATGAGGCTGGGATGCCCAGTCCCTTATGCAGGCGGCGCATCATGGACAGACTCAGCGCCCGCTTGCCGGAGAGAACTTCGGACACCCGGCTGGCAGTGCCAAGGTAGGGAACCAGATCCTTCTGCTTCAGGCCGGACTGCTCCATACGGAACTTGATCGCCTCGATGGGGTCCGGAAGCGGAATCGGATGGACCTTGTCCTCGTAGAGCTGAATCAGCGTCGCCCACACATCTAGTTCCGCCTCCTCCGGGGAGCCCGGCTCGGCATCCATGAGCTGCTCGACGTAGGCCAGAGCCGTGTCGTATTGCTCCTCGTTCTTGATGACAAAAGGCTTCATCGCTTGACCCCTCCCGCAGGCGATCACACCGTCGTTACGTCGATTCTGTCATACTCGGCATGTGTGCCGATGAACCGGACGTACATCACCCCGGTATTGTAGTGCACCTTGACCACCAACCGGTGCTTGTTGCCACAGATGTTGAAGACCACCCGATTCCCCGCCACGATGCTCGCGTTCCCGTACTGCGCCTTGATCTCGGCCGGTGTTAGCCACGCCGCATGCTCCGCCTCCGCGTACCACGCCAAGAGCGCCTGTTTGGCATCCGGATTGCGCTCCCAGAATTCGCGAAGCGTCTTCTTCTTGATTACCCGCATGAGAATATTCCCATATCACGCGCCACCATGCAACAGCTATTTCCCAATATGGTAACTGCGTGCTTGCCCCCCGCTACGCATGCTGCCGGCTTCTGCTTCTTGCCGGTCGGCGGTCATCGGACCGCCGGCCCGCTTGAGCAGATCCTTGGCGGCTGCTTTGAATGACATCAGTTTTGTGGTCATGGGGCTTCCTCCGAGAGGGCCAGGACCGCATCGAACTCGGCGGGTGCGACGGGCATCACGGCGAGACGGGGGCGATGAACAAGGGGAAAAGTGGCGAGTGCGGGTGCAGTCTTGATCTTGGCCAGGGGCACAGGCCGTGCAAGCGTCTTGACCGGACGGAAATCGCAGGTCAGCCAACGCGGGTCCGAACTGGTCGGATCGGGACGGGCGCTTCCGCTAACTTCAAGAACGCCCACGACTGCCATTTCGCGTTGGCTGTGGTAGTAGAGAACGCGATCGCCGGGACGCATGGCGGCAAGATTGTTTCGCGCCTCTGGATTTCGGACCCCGCGCATAGCGAAGGAGCCGCGCCGGACAATCTCGGCCCAGGAGGTCCGGAAGGGCGCGAATTTGATCAGCCAGAAGGCCTTTTTTTCAGGTGTTGACATCTTTTCCGGGATTTCGTTTCATATTGCCAGACACAGCCACCACGTGTGGAAGAGTGTTTTAGGGCGCGTTCGAAAGAGCGCGCCTCGTTTTTTGTGCCTCCGCGTACCGACGGTGCCACTTGGCTATATTGGGGCCTGTTGGGTATGCAGTCTTCAGAAGGAACCCGCTGCGTGCTAACGCTTTAACAATGACCACATAGCGCACGCCCGGGTGCCAGACATTCCAGTAGCGACTCGATTGTCGCGGCTCCCACCAGACTTTCAACGTCGACCAATTGGTGATCACTGGCCGAATCCATGGAATGCGCGTCAATCGATCCACAGTCGGATTCGCACGGGCAGTCTCTGGTTGCCCTTGTGTCACGACATGCCAATATCCGAGAAGGCCGTAAAGACGATCACCTTGCGGTTTCCGTCATTCAGGGGGGCGTCGATCTTGCCCTGTATCAGCCGCTTCAGTTCCTGAAACTTGGCGTCCCGGTCCGGCGTAACAGCCGCGGCCTTTTCATGGATGGCGATAAGCTGCTTGCGATCCTTGTTGAGATCCCTCTTCCACTTCTTGCGGTCGATGTGCTCCAACTTGATCTGGATCTTCTTCCCGACCATCAGGCGTTCGAGCAGGGCGGCTTCCTCTTCCTCCCCCTGGTCCTTGAAAAGGTCCGGGCTGGTATACTTGTCCAGGTTGCCTTCGAAGTGATCGATCTTCTGCAGGAGATCGTCGATCTTCTTGATCGTGCGGTCGATGGAGACTTCGAAGCTGTGGATACTGCTTTCAAGCCGCTTGAGGTAGTTCGTCCGCATCATGCCGATAAGGTAGAACTCGCGCTGCTTCTGGTCTTGCAGGACCGATACGTCTTCCGCCGCATCCGGGTACTGTGAAATGGCGTCCGGCAGGATGTACGCCGTCGGGTTGAAGATGGTCAGCTTGTATTCCGAGATGGCTGAGTGCAGTTCATCGTACGACGGGAAATAGCCTTTCAGGTCCGTGACAGGATGCAGGGCGATCGGTTTGAGCCGCCTCGGGAACTCGCCAATGCCCTTGCTTCCGTAGTAGTCGATGATGTGCTTCCGGGATCGGGAGATCGTCAGCTCATCGAGCAGTTTGAAGAAGGTGGAGTCCAGGGCATCGAGCAAGCGGTTCACTTTGCGATCGGGGTTCTTCTTCGGATCGGCCCACTGCGTGAACTGGGTTTGGGCGTTCTTCATCACCTGCGAGATGCTTGAAACCTGCAGAGAGTCCTGGAAAGCCGTGTCCACGTCCTGCGTGATGAGAAGGAGCTGGTTTCGGAGATCCTTGAGACTGTTGTTGACCGGGGTCGCGGAAAGGAGCAGCACTTTCGTATCCACCCCGGTCTGGAGAACGCGATCCATAAGGAACTCATAGCGTGTGATTCGGCGTGTGCCGTCTTCGCGTTCCGTGCCCCGCGCGCTGTTCCGGAAATTGTGCGACTCGTCAATGACCACCAGGTCGTAATTGCCCCAGTTGTGGGTTTCGTAGGTGTCCCGCCCGAGGTCGGTATGCGCGAGGACTCGATACGCGAAACGGTCTCCCAGCAGCGGGTTCCGCGTGTCGTTCTCGCGGTAGATGTTCCAGTTGTCTTCGAGTTTCTTGGGGCAGAGAACAAGCACCCGGCCGTTGAGTAACTCGAAGTACTTGATGACGGCCAGCGCCTCGAATGTCTTCCCCAGGCCCACGCTATCGGCAACGATGCAACCGTTGTGTTTGAGGATCTTGTTGATCGCGCCTTTCACACCGTCCTGCTGAAACGGATAGAGCATGTTCCAGACGTGGGATTCAAAGAAGCCCGTCTTCTCGTCGAGAAGGCCGCCCTTGTCGGCCTCGGACAGGTAGTCCTCGAAGATATGAAACAGCGTCTTGAAGTAGACGAATTCGGGGCTGTGATCCTGGTAAAGCTGGGCCAGATAGCGCAGCACCTCATCCTTCACGTCCTCAACAAGGGAGACGTCATTCCATACTTCATCGAACCAGTTTGTCAGATCGTCGCGGTCTCTCTTGTCGTTGACTTCCAGGTTCAGTTCGATGTTGTTCCCGGAGGCACCCAGGCCCAACCCGCTGACGGTGAAGTTCGAACTGCCGATGATTGCTTCGGACACACCGTTGTTGTTGGTGTGGTACATCTTCCCGTGGAGGAAACCAGGTTTGATGATGGACCGGACATCCACCTTGTCGCGGAGCCAGCGTGAGCATTCGGCCGCGATGCGCTTCTGTTCGAGGCGATTCGCCAGGGCGAGAGCGTCGTTCTCGATCCGGAACGCCTTCTTCTCGGTCTTTTCGGGGTCCAAGGACTGGATAAAACGGGGTTCGCCAAAGAGGAAGCGGAGACGCTGAATGCTTTCCAACTCGTCCTTGAGGGCAGCATAGGCGTAGATGGTGAAGTATGCCGAGACGAACGAGAGGTCCGCACCGGGTTTGATCCTGGTGCGCAAGAACTCGCCTATGACACCCCGCTTATGGTTGTCCCATATGCCTGAGGCGATTGTGCCTGTGTCGGGCATTGTCAGTTGCTTTCCTCTTCACCCTTGCCGGCTTCCACCCAGACGTCGACTTTCGACACCTTGAACTTCCAGAAGTGGCCGACCTTGTGCGCGGGCATACCACGCTGCCGTATCCACCGGTGGATAGTGTCCTGGCTCACGCCCAGATGCTGGGCGATTTCCTCAAGCGACACCCATGGTTCGGGTTTCATGACATGCTCCTCGATTCCTGAAGGCTTACGCCATGGTGCGCAGTATTGCAGACTCGTGCTGTAGGATCAAGACCTTGCAAAACTCAAAAGGCCGAATTGTCCAGCCGCCGGCTGCCATGCGTGAATGAAGGGGACTCAAAACGGTACGAGCTCAGGTTGCACCCGCGCCCGGCAGTGCTCCGGAATAGCGGCCAGCAGTTCCAGGAGGCGATCCCGGTCCCGAGGTCCCGCCAAGATCTCGCGCCGTTCACGTGGAAAGAAGTCGCAAACCAGGATCAAGCGTTTTCACGGGAAATAACAAGGGGGGCGGCAAGTGAAAACACGATGATCCGTTCTCCCGTGATGGTACTGATATCCGTATGGAGGCTCTTGATTGACTGCCCGAGGATGTCACGAATGATCGTCTCCAAGAGCGGCCGGGCTTTTTTAACCAACTCGGTCCGGATCTGCTTGATTAGGGCGCGCCCCCCGCTGGCAAGGTCAAGATGCTGCCTGTAGGGATGGGTCGCGGTCTTTCAGGTGCTGGATTGTCTGCCGGTAAATCTGCGTGGTGGGCACGATCCAGAGCACAAGACCGGTTTGCCGTTTCCGATACACGGTGTTGAAGAGGTCAACCGTCTTGACAGCCAGGAGTGTCTTTCCGCCGCCCGTTGGGACCTTCATGCAGAACGTCGGCAACGGCTGGCCCAGTCCGTTCTTGCGCGGAAGATACCGCCGCGCCATGCCCGCCTTCTCCCATGCCTTCGCCGGGAAGTCTATTTCGAGGTCGGGGTTGTCCTCCGCCTTCTTGCGCCAGACGGCCAGGAGTTCGAGATAACTTCTGATCGTCTCAAGCGCCCGGCGTTGGTATTCCTTGAGTTGCATCTATGTCCGCAGTTCGTTGACACGTTGCCATTCCGCGTCGAGTTTCCGCTCGCGAATCAGCACATCCAGTTCGTTCATGGCAATCAGGTCGCCGGAAACGTCCAGCATGCCGCGAATATCCCGCAAGTGCTTGTCCGAGCCGCCTTCCTTGAAATACTCCAGTTTCCTGACGATCACGTACTCCGGGGGCGCCAGCATGACGGGTTCGCCGAACATCTCAACCCGGCGACGCCGCGCCATGGCCCAGCGATGCAGAGGGTCGTTGCCAAGGGGATAGCAGTCGGCCTTGAAGCCGGTTGGCGTGTGGATGATGTTGAAGTGCCCGCGTGAGGCTCGCTCGGTCTCGACGGCGATGACCTCGCGGGGCGGGCAGTAAAAGGCTTCCGGCGGGAAGGCGGTCGGCAGCAGGCCGGTCTGGGGCGTGGTCAGTTCCAACACCAGGTCAATATCCAGCGTTACGCGGGGCTCTCCATAAGCCATGCTCGCCGCCGAGCCCGTCACCATGTAGGCGATGCCCAGCCGGTTCAAGGGGCGAACGAAGATCAGGAATAGCTCGCTATCTTCCGGCATGGAGAAAACTCCTTCGGACGGCCTCGCGAACCGCCGCGTCGGGCCAATCCGGGTGCAGCGCACGCAACGCGCAGGCTTTCCATTCGCGCGCCGTCGCGTAGAGACTCTGGGCCACACGCCAGCGCTGTTCCATCGTCATGGCACGCAAGGCCTCAATCTGTGTTGTCGGTTTACTCATGCCCTACTTCGTCAGCTCGTAAATCTCAAAGGGCAACTGCGCAAAATCAATCCGGTACTGGTCAAGGTGCTCCTGGTCGAGGTACTTCGTCGGCGCGAAAACCAGCCGCCGCTTGTCTTTCCCGCCGTCGCCCGCTGGGCTATGGCGGGCAGGCTTGAGCGCCGGCAACGCCTTTGCCATGTCCAGCGTCAGCGCCAGATTCTTGAGTTTCGCAACGTCCGGCTCGTAGAGCAGGAAGACCTGGTAGTTTCGGCTCTCGCCGACGAAGTGCTTCTTCTCGTCAACGGCCTTCTCGTCGAATTCCTCGCCGGTGGCCGTGTAGAACACGTGACGGGCAAGTTCTTCGTAGGTCGGAAGCGTTTTGCCGTCGAGAATGCTTTCCAGCTCGACCGCCTTGCCGACTTTGAAGAAGCTGAACGTGCCTCCAAGTCCCTTCTTGAGCGCCTCGTCCCTCGCCGTGGGTACGCCCTTGATCACCCGCCGGACGCGCTCCGCCGTGATGGTGTCCGCGTAATCCTCGCACTCGATGAGGATGAAGCGCCGGTTGCCCCCGTCTTCGGCATTCTGAGCAAGAACGGCATGGGCGGTGGTGCCGGAACCGGCGAAGGAGTCGAGGATGATGTCTTCTCCGGACGTGCAGATCTGGATCAGAGAAGCCAGCAAGGAGACAGGTTTCGGGTAATCCAGAACCTGCTTCTGGAAGACTTCCCGAAGTTCCTTCGTGGCCTCTTGGTTCAGGCCGGCCTGCAATTGCACGGCAGCGTCTTCAGCCGCCTCGGGGCCGAAGGATTTTGTGTCAATCCATGTGGAGATTGGATTGCTTTGGCTTGGATTATAGCGCGTCTTGAAACGAGGACGGGTCAAGTCTTTCTCCGGCCACTCTTCCGGCCAGATGATACTGTCAGCTTCAATGTGCTCCTGCATGGTCGTTTTCTGAAACCGCCATATCCGATTCTCGGGAGGAAAATACTGTACCTTGCCCCCCTTCGTCATCAACGGGTAGTACTGGTTGGGACGCATTTCTTTGGTCATGCCAACCGTAAGATCAGTGCTTCTGAACTTGCCCCTTGAATCAGTAAAAGGGTAGTCATTTTCATTCGGAGCGGAACCAGAGAGAGATATGGCTTCCTTGTGCTTGGCGAAGGACAGGATGTATTCGTGATCGGGTGACACCGGTTCCCCGCGCATCCCCGTCGCCATGCGCCGCCGGGTGCCAAGTACCCAAGAGACTCGTAGTAATCCAGCCTTTGCATTCGTCGTCACCGTACGATGGGAACGAATTCGACACACGGTCAGATTTCTACCGAATCGGCCTGGCAAAGTCGAACCATATTAGCCTCCGGGTACGGAGCCGGTGTTGCCCCCGCCTTCGTTCAGAAACTACGGCGAGGCACGCCGGAACTGCCGTAGCGTCCGCCGCCCTTCGACTCCGCTCAGGGCAGGCATGGAGGGCCGGGAAAGAGGGCTCCGCTCTTGCGGCCAGGGTCTCAGGGGTCAGAATTCGTCATTCGCCAGTTTGAGCTGCCGACTCTGTCGCTCGCGCAGCGAGGCATCCTCCGCCGCGTGCGACTCCAGACGCCGTACCGGCGGAGTGGCGAGATGTCACCAAGTGGAGCCTGAGCGCCGTTCACGTGGAAAGAAGTCGCAAACCAGGATCAAGCGTTTTCACGGGAAATAACAAGGGGGGCGGCAAGTGAAAACACGATGATCCGTTCTCCCGTGATGGTACT
>Ga0194112_10005923_pt1 | contig 16314 bp, 19 predicted proteins | sample TA2MahC400mmetaG_FD_146191 | JGI IMG/M metagenome (GOLD analysis project Ga0194112, IMG submission 146191) | Freshwater microbial communities from Lake Tanganyika, Tanzania - TA2015016 Mahale Deep Cast 400m | ecosystem: Environmental > Aquatic > Freshwater > Lake | place: Tanzania: Lake... | reverse complement strand
CGATTACGTAGCAGTAGACATAGGGGCGACTTGGTGCGGTCCTTGCAGGGAATACTCTCCTACGTTCCACAAAGTCGCTGAAGAATACAAGGGAAAAGTAGTCTTCTGCCAAGTGGTGCTCGATCAGATAGACAAGAAAGAGGAGAGAACAATATCCAAAGATTACAAAGTGAGGTATATTCCTAAAACCATGCTTTTCAAGAAAGGCAAGGAAGTCTACAGCCGAGCAGGCGACATAGAGAAAGAGGATTTGAAAAGCCTTCTGGATGAATACTTGCTTGATAAGAAAAGCGATTCAAAAAACTAGAGATTATATCTTTTTTTTTAATTCTTCAATCGTATCTCTCTTTCTAGAAACCCTACTCTTTCTTCAACCGTTCCTGAAGGCACTCTTATAACCTCATAGCCGAGATTTTTGTAGTTCTGCTCTTGCAGCTTTTCAAGCTTTAGGGCCTCGTCAAGGTTTTCTCTCCTTACATCGTTTGTTTCGCAGCTTCCTAGGCTTTCTATGATGAAGGCTTTCTCGTATCGTTTGTCTTTTTCCAGTTTCAAGATTTCTGTTTTCATCATCTTGCTCGGTTCTTTGCCATTAATCTGGTAGTATGCTAGGCCGTCTAGTGTGCCCCTGTCTATGAAGACCTTGTTTTTTGAGTTTCTTATCTTGTACTCTCTTGCTTTCTGCAGCTTCAGTATCTGGTCTTGGAAGTCAGGCTCTAGCCATGGCTGTTTTATGCCTTTTGCTTGTTGGAGTTTTATCCAGTCTTCTGCTGCTTCTCTCACTACTGTGTAGCCTTTCTGCTCTAAAGCCAATATTATCGAGCTTTTTCCTACCCCTGGTCCTCCGGTCAGTACGTATGTTTTTCGCATCTTATTGCCTCGTTTCCTTCTCTGATGGCTTCTTCTTGTATTCTTTGGCATTCATTTTTCACTTGTTCTGTCTTCTTGATTTCTCTTTTCAGTTTTCTTCCTGTTATCCAGTATGTTGGTATTATTTTCTTATTTCCTGTTATCCATGATGCTGTTTTCCAGAAGTACTTTTTAGTTGCTATTTGATTGTGGTTTTCTACCAGCAGTTCAAGGTTTCTCGCATGCGATTCTTTCTGCCATGGTGTCAGTTCACCGTATCTTATCGCTACTGTCAGACTGTTGTATGCTCTTTCTAGAGCAGTTCCAAGGTTTTTACCTGATCCAAACTGTGCTTTTCTGTATTGCTCCATTGCTTTGTCCAGTCTTTCGTGGTATTCTCCTCCCATTTTTTTACCTCCTGGCTTTTGCCATATTTAGTGCGGTTAGAAAAGTATATAATTTATTGTTGTAGAAATTTAAACAACAAAATTAAAAGGCTGTCAAGGGTAGTCGTCTATTCTGTGCCAGCCTTTCTTGGTCGCCTCTATGCCAGGATCTACCCTGTTTTGTTCTTCCAGAATTCTTCTGCTTATCTCTTTTCTAGCCTCTTCATTGTTGTGTTTTATCACTTGGCTGTATTCTTTTCCAGTGTCTATGCCAAGCCCTTCTAGGATGTCCAACATCGTGTTTATGTCAAGCTCTTTTCCTTTCCCTTTGTATATTATAATGGCATATCCTTCTTTTGGACCGATATTATTATCATCTATCTCAACTCCATTGATAGTTAGACTTATACTTCCAGTGTCTTCTTTGTTTACTTTATCGCAAAGTTTCACTTCTATACTGTATTTTAAGAATTTGCACCCATAGGTTTTTCCGCTGGATCCTGTTATGTCCATGGATACGTTGCTTATAGTGGCTTCATTCACGATTTTTTGAATAAGGGCTATGAGCCCGTAGTCTGTTTTCTCTCCCATTTTTGCCTCATTATTATTGTTTAATTTTGATATCGCACCAAGGCATAGCTTTTCTCAGTATCTCCAATGTTATGTCTCTTGGTTCCTTTCCATAATCTATGCTTATGCCGTTTACTGTCACATTCTCTATTCTCTCCCTGTTCCCTTTTATTCCGACTGTTATGTAGCCTCCGCCGAGAATCCCTTCGTAAAGTTCATATTTGCTTGTTATGTCCTTGTGGTATCCAGATTCGTCAGAAGCAAGCGCCATCCTGTCTTCATTCACGCCGAGGATATACTTTTGGCTGCTATTGCTGTCGTGGTACTTTAGATTCGCTGCGATGATTACTTCTATTTTTTTAGATTTAAGCATGCGCTGAATGGTCCTTTTCTTCTCATTTAGCGATGTGCGTTTTCCTTTTAACTCCGTATCTATCGAGACTCCAGGTTTTTCAGAGAGTTTAACCATTTCTTCTAAATCCTTATGGGCATTTTGTATTTCTTTTAGAATCTGGTCACTCATCTCAATCTCTGCTTTGTATAGCATCTTGAAGCTTGGTATGGTGTATCTACACCCATAACTTCCCGGATAAGTATACTCTATGTTACCTTCTTTATCACATTCATCTTTGATGCTTAACCTGTTCATCGCTTTTTCCCAGAGGGTCGCTGTTTCTTTTTTGCTGAAATCTTCTGTCTTGTATATGCGGTTAAGCTCTTTGTTTAGGTTCTCAAGATTGTTGAAGGTCCGTTTTTTTACTTCTTCTAAGAACGTTTCGATTGGCACTTTTGTGATGTCCCCTTCCGCTCCTACAAGGTACCGTAAGTAGTTGTTTTCAACTTCAAAGGTTATACAGCTAAGCATAAACCCTTGTACCTTATTGCGCCAAATATCTTTTAGGTAATTCTCCTCGATTGCTCCTTTGTCTAGGAAATGTTTGCCGTAGCTTATCATTTTTTCCTGCAGTATTTTTAGATTGTCTGTTCTTAGCTCAGATTCATATTCTTCTTTGATTCGGTTTTTGATCTTTTCTTCGCTCAGGCTTAGTTTTTTGTGCAGCTCTAAGAATCCGTCTAAGATGCCGATTTTGTTCTCTAGGCTTGTGTTGCGTGTTAGCAATTCTTGTAGCGACTCGTAGGACGCTTCTTTAAAGTAGTTTTTCAGTTTCTCTTCTGTTATTTCTTTTAATATCTTTATTTCTTCATTTCCTTCTATTCCTAGTATCTGGCTGTAAAGCAGTATGGTTCTTATGATGCCGTCCATTTTTTCCTCCTCACAGTTTTGCATCCTTTGTCCTCTTGCTGTATCCTTCCTGTGCGTTTGTCGTATCTTTTCATTTTTCCTCCTTTTATTCTCCTATGAAATCGTGGGAGTCGCCTGTCTCGTAGTACCTGCTTACTGCCCTGTTGATGCTGTCTATCTCATCAGCCTCGCGATTTCTTCTTTCCATTTCCAGCCTCTCTTTTTTGTCCTTCTCGAACTGCTCCTTGTTCCTGCATTTCGAGTGCCTTCCAAGCGCATCCGGCAGCCCGTATTCATTATACTCTGGCAGCCTAAGACGGATTATCTCCCCTTCAAGCTCAAAGCTGCACCAGTATCCGTCTCGCTTGCTGATTACGTACTCAAGGCTTCCCTTCAGCCTGCCTGTGCCCTTTTCCGCGAACTCATAGCAGTATTTTATCTTGAAATTCGAGCATCCGAGCCCGTCATACTGCTTGTGGCTTATGTCATAGTCTTTTGCAAGCCCTTCCGCTAGCTTGTCCAGGTTATCTATGCGGTAGGTCTTTTCTTCTTTGATGCCTTCTAGTTTCATTTTCTTGTCCTCCCTTCACCACCTTTCTTGTTCTCTAAGGGCTGGGCAAGTATATAAAATTCTGTTGTAGAAATATAAACAACAATATTTATAAACATGGGCATGCTTCTAAAAATCATGGAAGTCGAAAAAGTGCTAGAAAACCTGGGGTTCAGCCCTAATGAGACAAAAGTATACTTAGCGTTGAACGATCACGGCTCGACAAAAGCAGGCAGGATAGCCAAGCTGGCAAAGATAGACCGGAGCAGCTGCTACAACTCATTGAGATCATTACAAGAAAAAGGATTAGTAAGCTACGTCTTGATAGGCAGCGTGAAATGGTTCCAAGTCACAGGCCCTAAACGGTTGCTTGACTATCTGAGAGAGCAGGAAGAAGACGTCAAAGCAGTGCTCCCAGAACTCCAGGCGAGGCATAAAGCGGCAAAGATAGAGGGCCAAGTAAGGCTTTTCAAAGGCATCAAGGGCATAAAAACGATATTCTTGGACATCGCAAGGACAGGGCAAGACAACTTCGTATTCGGCTCAGAAGGCCAGTTCTCAGAAAGGATGCCAGAATTCGCAGTACAGTTTGACAGGCTAAAGAAAGAGAATAACATAAAGACCAAACTGATAATACGGACGGGCAGGAAGGAGATAGACTCTAAGACCAGCGAGTACAGGCACGCGCCAGACATCGAGGAAAGCCCGGCAGTCACGAACATATACGGCGACAAGATCGCGATAATAATCTGGACAGACGAGCCAGAAGGAATAATCATAGAAAACAAAACAGCAGCGAAAGCTTACAGGAGCTATTTCAACTTCATGTGGGCTAACGCGAAGAAACAATGATCAAGTACAAAACAGTAATAATCGGTGCAGGACCAGGAGGGCTAAGATGCGCAAAAGTCCTTGCAGAGAATGATGAAGACTTTATACTTCTGGAACAAAAACAAAAATTCGAAAGAAAAGTATGCACTGGAATGTGGGGCATAACAGAAAAAACCCGCTACATGGGACTTCCTGATGATATCTTTGAGAAGAAGTTTAACAAATTAGTCATCTCGACACCGAATGATAAAAAAGAGATAAAAAGCGAGAAGCCTTGTGTAGCAACATTAAACCGGAAATCATTAAGTTTATGGATGATGAAGCAGGCAAAAAAAGCCGGGGCAAACATCCAGATGGGCTCGCTTGTTTCAGAAATCAACAAAGAGTTCGTTATATGCGGCGGAGTTAAAATCTATTTCAACAATCTCGTAGGCTCTGATGGTAGTAATTCTATAGTCCGAAAAAGTATAGGCTTGCCTACTGGTACAGGACTGGGAATGCAGTATTGGACAAAACAAAAATTTGATAACATGGAGATCCATTTAAGCCCGGACTTATTTGGCCAGTGGTACGGATGGATAGCTCCGCATAGTAAACTAACTTCGATAGGCACAGGCGGAGACCCAAAGATTGTTTCAGCGAAAAAAATGAAGGAAAACCTTGACATGTGGTGCAAACAAAACGATTTTGAAGTTTCTAATAGCACTTTTGAATCAGCGCCTATAAATTATGATTATAAAGGATTCAAGTTTGGCAACAAATTCCTTACAGGCGACGCTGCAGGCTTCACGTCTGGGCTTACAGGAGAGGGGATATACTTCGCTATGGCTTCAGGGGAGGACGTAGCAAAAATGATAATTAATAGCAAACACAAGCCTGCCTTGATAGAACAGGTCCTGTCGATAAAAAGAAAACATGAGCTAATCGCAAGTTTGTTTAATACGAACAAAAGAATACAAAAGATAGAACAAAGGATATTACTGTTAATGTTCAGTAGCAAGTTCTTTTGCGGCAAAGCTATAGGACTTGTTGCGTGATACTAACGCTACTCGAAACACTTCTTAGTTGTCTGGAATCGAAAAAGATTTCTTAACATCAGAAGGACAACTAGCCATTCCGGAAACTCTCCACGATTTTTACCGTCGATAAACTCTCGGGTACTGGACAACTGGACAAGCGTGTGCAGGAAATTTATAAATGAGAAATGACATTTTTAATAGATATGGAATTAATCGATATCAAGGAACTAATGGATGGCAAATTAACTTACCCTTCATGGTCTACGAAAACACGATATTCCATTCAATGCGAAATAAAATCTGACCGAGTAAGAGTTTATTACGTAACAACTAAAACGCTAATGAAAAAAGTTCATGAAAGGCTCTTCCCTAGATTCATTAAGCTTACACCAAGATTCTGTTGGGCGATGGGTTTCCTAAAAGGTGAAGGGCTTAATAGTATTAATGGAAAAAGTTATTACCGGTTTGAGATTACTAATAAGAACCCTTATCTATTAAACAAGGTTATAGAAGAATTAGATACAAGTAGGATTCTGAAAAAAGAGGACTATCCAAAGAAATGTTTCCAAATTTTCCATTCGTCAAATGAGCGTAATGTTGTAAAAAATTACTGGTCAACTAATTTAGATTTTGATGTTAACAAATTTGAGGTTATTAATTGCAAAAGTTCATTAAAAAAATCTGATACTGGAATATGCCATCTTTACATAAGTGATGTTCTTTTAAGAAGAGTCGTAGACGAAATTAATATGCATATTACCGACCAGATAAAAAACGGCGTTTGATTATAAGTAGCGGGGAGTGGAGTCTCCGAACACTGAACGTGTTCATTTGAACCACCGACCTTTGCCCAGAAGATATGAAATATCTTCTTCCGGGTGTCCGAGGCAAAGTGCCATATGGGCCTTCCGCATCAAACCTTAAGGTTTGAATCGACGGGCATTCAGGTTGTTAATTATCTCCTGGCTGCCCCACCACGCTGAGGATTACTAAGTTATCAAGTCTTTTTAAACCTTTTGAAAGCCTTATTCGATAACTGCATAAGAAAAAATTTAAAAGCTGAAAATCCCAGTTAAACTACTGAAAAAACTTAACGGAAGGTGATACGTATGCATTTCTTAACATTGAAAGAATTGAGCGGTGATGAAATACTTAAAACGATAAAAAAAGCTGTAGAGATGAAAAAGAACCCTAAGAAGTACTACAACAAACTGACAAACAAAACGTTAGCGATGATTTTCCAGAAGACTTCTACCAGGACTAGGATTAGCTTTGAGTCAGCGATGACACAATTAGGCGGTCACGCCCAGTACTTAGACTGGAGGACTACTAATTTCACTCTTGGTAGCTTGAAAGATGAGGTCAAGTGCATCGCAAGATACGTTGACGTGATAATGGCCCGTGTGTACAAGCACGAGGACGTAGCTGCTATGGCAGAAGCCAGCAGGGTTCCAGTGATCAACGGCCTTTGCGACAAGTACCACCCTTGCCAGGCCATGGCCGACCTCATGACTGTCTACGAGAAGTTCGGAAAGCTGAAAGGAATAAAATTAGCTTACGTAGGCGACGGCAATAATGTCTGTAACACCTTGATAATCGGCTGCGCCAAGACTGGGATGGAGATAAGAGTCGCCACTCCGAAGGGTTACGAGCCGTTAGCAGAAGTTGTTAAGTACGCTCAAGACCAGAAGAACGGCAAAGTCATTTTATCCAATGATTATAAGCAAGCTGTCAAAGGCGCGGATGTCGTATACACTGACACTTGGATTTCGATGGGCCAAGAGGCTGACTCTAAGAAAAGGATGGATGACTTCAAAGGCTGGACAGTGAACCCAGAAATGATGAAGCTGACGAACAACGCTTATTTCATGCACTGCCTGCCAGCACATAGGGGTTATGAGGTCAGTGATGAGGTGTTAGACTCTGAGAGGAGCATAGTTTATGACCAGGCACGCAACCGTCTTGATGTCCAAAAAGCTATCTTGTTAATGTGTCTTGGAGTGAAATAATCTATTGAAATAAACCTTAGTATCCTCTTTTAAAAGTTTAACATCTTCTCTAAATAGGTTTTCAGATTCTGCAGTATGTTTTTTCTTTTTGAACTGATGAACAGTTTTTAAATTCTATTTTTAGACCCCTTTAAGCTTGTATTTTTTTATTTCTTTCATTCTCGCTTTTTTTCTTCTCATAAAATCTTTCTTGTCTTCTCCAGTGCTCTGTTGGATGAGCTTTTCTAGAGCGTGGATTTCTAAGCTTGTGGCTACTGTGTGTGAAACGTCAATGTCATAATAGCTTATTGTCATATTTCTGTTTTTTAGCTCTTTCAGGTACATCGCTTCCCCTATCTCATGGATTATCGATGTGAGGTAAGCGTTTTTCCTCTTCATCTTTATGCCTAAAGCGCTTTTCACTATGTCATCGTCTTTTGGTTTTTCTGGGCGTTCAGAAGTGAGAAGGAGTATCCACTTGATCCCAGGATTGTATGCCATGGTGTAGTCATAATCAGTTTTCTCTTTTGCGTATTTTACCCCTATCTTTATTCCAATGTCTTGATATATCTCTGGGAATTGGTCTTTCAAAAATCCTTTAGCTTCTCCTAACACCTTGTTTACATAGTTTTCTAGGCTCGTACGCATTCTATAAGCCTCCCGTCTATCTTGAACTTGACTGGCAGGAACTGTTCTGTGATATGGGCGTTGGTTAGGATGTGGCCTGTGACCTCTGATGTTAGGATCTTTCCTCCTCCGGCTAATGCCATGTAAGGTATGAGCTGGTCTGCTGTGTGCTTGTCTACGCAGCCGTTCTCGTACTCGGCGATTAGGCTGTTGACGACTTCTCCGCCGACTGTCTCTGACCTCTTGCTTACCTCCCCTAATGCGTTAGCTCCGATGACTGTGTTTTCTGTCTCGGCCCATAGCTGTATCCCTGAGCCGGGGCATAATGTGTCTTGGTATTCTGAGCTTATCTTAGCGTCTACTCCGAAGTATTTGAATAAGCCTTTCCTTGCTGCTTTGGCCTGCCTCTCAGCCACTTGCGCCGTCTTCAGGGACAAAGAGGCTACTGACCTTCCTTTTATCGCTAAGACTTTTCCTTTCTCTGTAATGTCTAATGGTTTGAGCTTTGACTCATAGGCGTGGACTTGTACGTCTGCTCCGCCTTTAGGGAAGAAGCCGTCCTTGATGAGATTGTATTTTAATTTGTAGCCCATCTTGTTAAGCAAAGGGAATAACACTTGGCTCATGTGGTCGAAAGGTGCAGCCCATTTGCCGTAGGTCGCTCCGCCAGTCACTCTTATATTAACATCTGTCTTAGAGGATGGTATCAGCAAAGCCTGCAAGACCAGCCCTACTGATCCGGCTGTAGATATATTCACTGGTAGGCTTCCGCTTCTCAGCTTTAACGGATAAAACTCTAACTCTTCAGAATTCTTAACAGCACCGACCATGTTGGCGTCGCAAAGCTTGGCTACGGCGTTTACCGCTTGCAAGTGCTGCTCTTTCATGCCAGAGTCGCATCTTCCTTTGCGGATGCTTGTTATCTTGCAAGGCTGCTGCGTGAGCGCCGCTAATCCTACCGCTGTCCGCAGTATCTGGCCTCCGCCTTCTCCGTGACTGCCGTCGATTAGTATCATTTTCTAAAAGATTATTAAGCAGGGTTTTATTAAATGTTCGTTTTTTATCAGCAAAGCTTAAAAACATCAAACCATACTGGAACAGGTAAAATGAGGCTTCCTAAAACTTTCATACTCAAGAGGGATTTAGAAGAGAAGACTTTAGACCTGCTCAACCGCGAGCAGAAAAAGAAGAAAGAGCACGTTTCCCGTGCAGAAAGCCTTACTGAGAAATTTAATCGCCTATATGACAATGGGCTAATCCTTAAGAACGGAACAAAAGAGGACATAAAGAAAGCAGCCGAGATGGCTTATGCGTTAGGCGTGATAGCTAAAAGGTTCGACGAGCAAGACTTGAAGGAGCATTATGCTAAAAAAAGTATAGGACTCTACCTCGCTTATGGTATAGGAACGTTAGACGACGCAGCGCCTTATCACCAAGACCTAGAGGGCGTAGGTATTCCTGAAATCATGCACGAAGGCGTTGTTAAGAACATCCTGCTAGACGACGATACCGGGCATAATAAAGCGGGACTGAAAAGAAAGTTTTAAAAACCGTCCCTGTTCAATAAATCTACGATGGAAATGATACAAGGGTATTTAGCAATTACTGAAATTTTACAAAACAGCTCTGTAGGGTTTTTAGTAGTTAACAAATGGCTTCATGCAGGGCTTATCTTCTTAGGATTTTTCATACTATCAAAGGCCGCTTGTTGGATCATGCATCATATATCACCATTGTTGACGAGTAAGACCAAAACAAGTATTGACGATTTGATAGTGGAAAAGATTAAGATACCTATGTCATGGCTTATAATCTTATTAGGGATTTATATTTCATTAGTGCCTTTATCACTTCCAGAAAAAGTAAATATTGTTCTAGATGATGTTATACTCTCTATAGTTGTTATCTTCGTAACATTCATAGTCATAAAAACCACTGATGTCTTGATAGACGCATGGGGCAAAGACTTTGCTGTCAAAACAAGAAGCAGCATAGACAATGCTTTAATCCCATTATTCCACAAGTCGTCAAAAGTCCTGTTCTTCATTCTAGGAATAGTCGCTTTGTTGAAAGTCTGGAATTTCAACGTAACAAGCCTGCTAGCAGGCATCGGGATAGCTGGTATGGTATTAGGTTTAGCGCTCAAAGACAGCCTAGCCAACATCTTCGGAGGAATATCCATAGTCATTGACAAAAGCCTGAAAGTAGGAGACAAGGTCAAGATAAACACCGGAGAGCAGGGCATCATAGAGGACATAGGCTTAAGGAGCACTAAAATAAGAGGCTATGACAACGAACTAGTGATAGTGCCTAATAACGTGCTCGCGAACAACGTCATAACCAACTTCTCACTCCCGGACCTAAGCAACAGGGTAGGGGTAAAGTTCTCAGTAGAGTACGGCTCGGATGTAGAGAAGACTAAAAAAGTTGTCCTGAGATCACTTCAAGGCATGAAGCATATAGTGCATAACCCTAAACCCCAGGTCATATTAACAGGAATGGCCGATTCTGGCCTTAACTTTGTCACATTCGTATGGTTCACTTGGGATAAGGAATCAACCATAGACGACAGGTACAACGTCCAGGAAGAAGCCACACAAAGGATATACGAAGCCTTGAACAAGGCAAAGATAGGCATACCTTTCCCGACAAGAAAGGTTTACATGGAAAAGGTGAAGAAGAAGAGATAGCCTTTTAAACTTGGTAGTTCTTCACTTCAAAAACATGAAAATAATTAACAATCTAAAGGTAGATGCGTACGTTTTAAACAACTATGTGCTATCCAAAAAAGAGAGGCCGTTTCTTTGTAGCTTCAAGCTGACCTATGATTGCAACCTAACCTGCCATCAATGCCCGTTTCACATGATGCAGAGCAAAAACCCTTCCTTTGAACAAGTCGGAAATGTTTTGGAAGAACTTCATGAGCGTGGCAACAGGATAGTGGTCTTTGAAGGCGGCGAGCCAATGCTCTGGAAAGACAAGACGTATAGCATACATGATGTTGTGAAATCTGCCAAGAAAAGTTTCTTTAGCGTAGGCATGACCACGAATGGAACTTTACCTTTAGATGTCAACACTGATATCCTATGGTTCAGCATAGACGGCCTAAAAGATACCCATAATAATCTTAGGAACAGCAACGTATTCGACAAAGTTATTGACAATGTCAAAAAGTCTTATCATCCGAAGCTTTTCGCGCACATAACCGCCAACAGAAAGAACTATTCAGAAATCCCAGAGCTTGTCAAGTTGCTTCCGAAAAACGTTAAAGGCATAACCTTGCAGTTTTATTATCCATACAACAACAATGATGACCTGTTCTTAGAATTCGACAAGCGAGAGAAACTATTAGAAGAGATAATCGCCCTTAAAAGAGGAGGTTATAAAATAATGAACTCTTACTCCGGGCTAGAAGCCATGAAAAAAAACAACTGGAAATGCGTAGACTGGCTCGTTGACAACGCAAACCCTGATGGCACGATAACAAACGGCTGTTACCTCAAAGGAAGGTCTGATATGGACTGTAAAAAATGCGGTTTCTCTCCGCATGTAGAAGTGTCATTAGCTTACAAAGGGGACTTAGAAGCTATCAGGTCAGGTGTTAGTATATTCTTCAAATGATAATTCACTTTGCACAAGCACCATTTAAACAGCGTAATGGGCATACTATCTTCCTAGGTTCCATAGACCAAACTCCTGTCGTGAAATTAAGGAAGCACCTGTACTCGTTAAGCATGTTTTTATCTAAGCAAGAATCATAATACTTTTCACCGTCGTAATCTACGATTCCAGCAACATCTGAGGTTATACCATTATCTGAGTCTACGCAACTTCCACTGGCTATTGCTGCGCCTGTGATCGTGTTACGGTCGTGATAAGCGTAAGATACGAATATGCCGAGCACCAGCAAAAATATTGTCAAGACATACCTCCTTTTCAAGATTATCAACCTCACAAATCAAAATATCACTATATCCTAAACGTGTATAAAGTTATTAAAAGTTTCTACCATCAAAAACAATCTTGGAATACGGATTTTTTAGAAACGTTTTTAAACACTCCAAGACATAATCATTCGTTAAAGCCGCGGTCGCATAACCTGGTAGCGCGCAGGATTGCTAATCCTGTTTCCGAAAGGATATCTGGGTTCAAATCCCAGCCGCGGCGCCACTTTTTTATAGGGCCTATGTTTCTATTAAAAATTTTTAAAAAAGAAAATCCTTACGTGCACTCTATCTTAGCGTCAGGGTACGCTTCTATTCCTTTTGTAGTTATATTGATTGGGAAAACTTTGAAGCTGTGTTTCGTCCCTCGCATCTTGAAGACTTGCATAGCCCTGCCCATTGTGTAGTCCGGCTTTAGTATCATGAAAAGCCTGATTATCGCGTCAGCCATCAGCCCCATAACAGTAGACCTTGGCTTAACTATGTCTTGGTCTTCTTCAGCTATGACCACTGTTGTGCAGTCCCATTTGGATATCATCTTAAACAATGCTACAAGCATTTCCCTCTGATCGCTCTCTCTTTCAAACAAGGCGCTGAAAGCTGACAGGCTGTCGATAGTTATCCTTTTAGCTTTTACCTCTTTTATGACACTTTCCAAAGAAGTGCCTCTGGTTTGTATTATTTTTATCATCTCTTGCGGTGAGAAGCTTACAAACACGAACCTTCCTTTTTTCTCCCATTCTTCTAAGTCCCATCCGAATTGTATCATATGTTTGTAGAACTTTTCTTTGCTCTCTTCGAATGATACGTAGATTCCTGTCTCATCATGGTTGGCTATGCCTTCTACTAAGAACTGTACGCCTACTATCGTCTTACCGCTGCCACCCCCGCCGGTTATTAAGACAGCGCTGTTCTTTTCATATCCTCCTTCTATTATCTTGTCTAATCCAGAAATGCCTGAAGAAACTCGTTCATCAGTGATTATCTTCCTTACCATTTTGGAAACGCACCTCTTTCCTAATCTAAAAGGGACTTATTGTTTATAAAGTTTTATACGCTAACTTTTTACATCTCTTTCAGTCTTTTTATCCGTTCTTCTATTGGTGGATGGGTAGCGAACATGTTAGTTACGAATCCGTTCTGGTTCCTAAACGGGGTGGATATGAACAAGTGAGCAGTTGCTTTGTTGGCCTTGTCTACTAACGGGTCCGGATCCTTGCTAATCTTTTGCAGAGCGCTAGCCAAGCCCGGAGGATACCTCGTAAGTATCGCTGCGTTAGCATCAGCCATGAACTCTCGCTTACGGCTTATAGCCATTTTAATCAAGTACCCGATTACAGGCGCGAGTATCGCGAACAATAAGCCTATTGCTATGAATAATAATTGAACGTTGCCTCCTCCGCGGTTTTCTCTTTTCTGGCCGTGCGAACCCCATAAGAACGACCTTAGTATGAAATCGCTAAGCAAAGTGACTAATCCTACGAGCACTACTGCAAGCATCATAAACCTTACGTCGTAATTCTTGATATGGCTCATCTCATGCGCTACTACCCCTTCAAGTTCCTGCCTGTTCATAACTTTCAGAAGACCTGTTGTTACAGTTATCGAAGCGTGCTGGGGGTCTTTTCCAGTGGCAAAAGCGTTAAGCGCAGAATCATCGATAACGTAAGCCTTAGGAGTCGGAATATTTGCTGCTATCGCTAATCCTTCTATTGTGTGGAACAAGTAAGGGAACTCTTTCTTAGTTACAGGCCTGGCACCGGTCATTGTAAGTATCATCTGGTCACCGGAATTGTAGACTATCATGACATAGATCAATCCGGCTATTAGTGTGAAAATCCCACCAACTAACACATTATCATAAATCAGTCCGACTGTTACTCCAAGAATCATGGCCAATATTAAGAAAACGATTATCAGGATTACTGATTTTATCTTATTTCCTCGAACCTCTTCGAACATCAGCCTCATTTTTTTAAAAAATAATAAAAAAAGTGCTTAGAACTGCACTTTAACGTTTTGTCTTTCAGCTTCTGAAGCTTCGAAAAGCGGTTTCCTTGTGAAGTTCATCTGCTTCGCGAAAATACTGTTAGGGAACACTTCTATCTTGTTGTTGAACATCATCACTAGGTCATTGTAGTTCTGCCTAGCGTAAGCTATCTTGCTCTCAGTACCTGAAAGCTCTTCCTGCAGTTGCAGAAAGTTCTCATTCGCTTTCAGCCGGGGATAGTTCTCGCTTACTGCGAACAAAGTCTTCAGCATATCTGACAGCTGGTTAGAAGCCTTAGCTTTGTCCTCAATGCTTGTCGCGTTCATGAAAGCAGTCCTAGCTTTAGTAACGTTCTCTAACACTGATTTCTCGTGCTTCGTATATCCTTTGACAGTCTCTATAAGGTTAGGTATGAGGTCTGCCCTTCTCTTAAGCTGGACATCTATCTGCGCCCAAGAGTTCTCAACATTATTCTTAAGCCGTATCAGTCCGTTGTATAATCCCCATATGAACAGCGCCAATACTACGATCACTGCTATAGGGATGATCAGTGGCCATAACATGTTTCTAACACCTCCGATTGTTTTTTATTGTTGATTCTTTTAATACTCTTCATTATTTAAAACTTGTTATCAAATTTTATTTCAAGTATTTCAGTAGAACTGTTTTGACCTTTTTCTTAGTGTGATAGTCATGTATAACGTTTACTGGTTTCATAGTAAAAGGGTCTAATCCTGTCCAGTACATGCAGGAAGACATAGTCATAGGCGTCGGAGTGAAAAGCTGGAAATGCTCTACGTTTTTCAGCTTCTTCTTGCGCATAGAATCTCTTAACATGTAAGTTTCTTCTAAAGAGTCGCCAGGGTGGCCTATCATGAAGTAATACCTTAAGCTTTCCTTCTTGTTTTTGTTAATTTTTTCGAAGAAGGCTACGAAATCATCAAAACAATCGTTGCTCTTGTTCATAAGTGTTAATACTTTTTTAGAGAAATGCTCTGGCGCTATTTTTAGGCATCCTGAAACGTGATGCTGCGCTACTTCTTTTATGTACTCCTTGCTGTTCCATGCCAGGTCGTACCTTATCCCGCTCCTTATGAATATTTTTTTCACCCCGGATATTTTTCTAGCTTCTCTTAGCAGGTGTAACAATTTTTCATGGCTCGTATCAAGTTCTTTGCACCTTATGCAATGGTTCAAGCACTTCTTATCGCAGTCCATGCCATACATGTTCGCAGAAGCACCGCCTAAGTCATCTATGTAGCCTTTGAAGTCGGGATGTTTCACAATCCTTGCTATTTCATCAAGTATGCTTTTTTCACTCCGGGATATTATCTTGTCCCCTTGGTGGAGGCATACTGAGCAGAAGCTGCACCGGCCTATACAGCCGCGATGTGTCACTACTGAAAACTTAGCCATCTTAAGCAAGGACTTCGGATGCAGCTTCCTAGAATAATCTAAAGAGTAAACCCGATCTAAGTATTCAGAGTCGTAATCCGGGTATTCGTATTGCAGCAAATAATTATTCTCATAGGGTTGTGCTAAGTTCTTATAATTCGAGAAAGCGCGGCACATCTTGCAAAACTTGACCTTGTCTTCAACAACTTCTTTGAATGAGGGTAATATTTCGAAAGAGCTGTCAGCTTCTTTGCTTATCACGCAAGTCCCCCTTATCCCTTTAAGGTCTTTGCCTTCTTTGAGGCGACCAGCTATTTCTATCATTTGTTTTTCGCCGTTGCCATAAACCAGTATGTCTGCTCTAGATTCGAAGACTATGCTCCTCCTAACCCTGTTGTCCCAGTAGTCATAATGCGCGAACCTCCTCAGTGAAGCTTCTATACCGCCTATCACGATTTTGCTGCCTTTGAAATACTCCTTCACCTTGTTAGCGTAGAATATCACCGCCCTGTCAGGCATGTCATGGACTCTGCTGTGCTCGTCAGCTATCCTCTGCCTTTTCAGAGGGGTGTAGTTGTTAAGCATGCTGTCTATAGATCCAGAAGTTATGCAGAAACAAAGCTTTGGGCTCCCTAGCTTGATGAAATCCTCTTTAGCCTTCGGCTTCTCGATTATCCCCACGCTGAAACCTTTCGCTTCTAAAACTTTAGCAATTATCCCCACTCCGGATAACGGATGGTCATCGTAATACTCCCCTGTTATTATGATTACATCAAAATCCTCGCCTGTCCTGCTTATCATTGTTAAACATTTTTTAAGACGCATGCTTTTTTAAGAATTGCGGTTAATCGTATTAGGTTAGCTAATATATACTGTAGTAGCTAAATTTTGATAAGTTAGTTCTTGCATATATTATTGTTAAAGA
>Ga0194112_10005920_pt1 | contig 16319 bp, 14 predicted proteins | sample TA2MahC400mmetaG_FD_146191 | JGI IMG/M metagenome (GOLD analysis project Ga0194112, IMG submission 146191) | Freshwater microbial communities from Lake Tanganyika, Tanzania - TA2015016 Mahale Deep Cast 400m | ecosystem: Environmental > Aquatic > Freshwater > Lake | place: Tanzania: Lake... | reverse complement strand
GCTCCTGACGGCTCTGGGCCGCGGCCCCCAGCAAGCCGAGCTTGCGCTCGGGAAGGAGGTGGCCTAAGATGAGCCCCCGGGCCGCCGCCTATTTCAACGGAGTTCGGGACATCGCCAATTGGCCCCAAGCCCAGGATTGTATATGACCAGGGGCATGAACCTGATCGCGCGAACTTGGTTCACGGTTCTCGAGTGACATTCCTTGATCTCTACGGGGTGCCATTCGCTGTCCACAAGCACTTCGCGATCGCCGCGCTTGCGGCTCGTTGACCAGCGGCAATTGGCAACAAGCGTCATGAACCGCCGTTCGGCTGTCTCCCCTTCATGCTTGATTGACTGGGCCACCATAGGTGTTCACCTGCTCACTGTTCCAGGGGCGGGGTGTCAAGTGTTGGTCTTCCCAGTGTACCGCCGACTCAGGCGCGCGTGCCGGCGTGGCGTGCTGTGGGCCGCGCGGCTCGACGCCTGCGAAGGCGTTGCTGGCGGAAGACGGGGGCGAGGGCGCGGAGGGTAGCGTTCACGGCTGCACTGTCGGGGAACACGTCGAGGACATCTGGGTCAATGACGACGATGTTGGCCCCTTGAGCGTATCGCGCGGCGGTTACGCCGCGAACCGCGCCGCTGAAGTCGTACTCCGGGCGCATTGTGTCCACGTCAGCGCTGGGGCGCTCCCTGCGGCCATTCTCCTTCTTCATATCTTCTCCGTTCTGCGGCCGTGGCCCGTCTTGCAGAGATCAGGCGGGTCCGCGGCGCTCTCTCGGCAAAGGCCACGACCAGGTGGCGTCGTCGGCTCGACATTCCGAGAAGGATGTAGCGGTCCTCAGCAACGGAATGGTCCGGGTCTCCCATGAGCAGCGCGAGCGGGTCGCCGAACACGGTGGACGCTTCCTCGAAGGTCACACTGTGCTTCTGCGCGTTGGACGCCGCCTTCGCTTGGTCCCACTCAAAGATGTAAGCCACAGCGCGTCCCCAAGGTCGCCTGCTAGCAGTATACCCTGTAGCACGGGGAATGCAAGTTTGACCTGACAGTGGGCGCTTCCTATGATCTGTTCTGGCGGCGTGATGAGCACAACCCTCAGGAGGACGGGCGATGGGCAATCCGTTCGTGCACGTGGAGCTTCAGACGAATGACGTGGAGAGGGCGAAGCAGTTCTACGGCGCCCTGCTCGACTGGCGGCTGGAGGAGATCCCGTTCGAGGGCGGGAGCTACACGATGGTCCACGTGGGCGAGGGGGTGGGCGGGGGGATGATGAAGTGCCCCGTGCCCAACTGCCCCCCGCACTGGCTGGCCTACATCAGCGTGACCGACGTTGCGGCGACGACCCGCAAGGCCAATGAGCTCGGCGCAACGGTCCTGCGCGACCGCACAGAGGTCCCCGGCTTCGGCTGGTTCAGCGTCGTCGCCGACCCCACCGGTGCCGTGGTCGCCTTCTGGCAGTGCAAGCAGTGACCTGGCCGCAATAGGGTCACTCCGGCTGCTCGGCCTTGCGGACGAAGTGCTTGCCTGGGAGCTGGGTGACCGCCTTCTTGAGCTCGAGGAGCATGAGGGTGCTGGCGACCTGGTGGGCGGGAAGGCCGCTGGCGTCGGTGATCGCGTCTATGTGGGTCGGGTCATCGCCGATGGCGCCGTAGACGGCCTGCTCCTCGGCGGCGAGGGCGAGGGGTTCCTCGCGGGGCTTGTAGCGCGGCGGGGCGAGGGCCTTTGCCACGTCGCCGAGCTCCTCCAAAACGTCTTCGCTGGTCTCGACGAGTTTCGCCCCCTGCTTGATGAGGAGGTGGCAGCCGCGGCTCCGCTTGTCGGTCACGCGGCCTGGGAGTGCGAATACCTCGCGGCCCTGGGCGAGCGCCCAGTCGGCCGTGATCAGCGCCCCGCTGTCGAAATCCGCTTCGACGACGAGGACGCCGAGGGCCAGGCCGCTCACGATGCGGTTGCGGCGGGGGAAGTACGCAGGCAGCGAGGGCGTGTGGAGCGGGAAGTCGCTGATGATGGCGCCGTGCCGCGAGATTTCATCAGCTAAGGGGGCATTGTCCGGGGGGTGCAGCCTAGATGCCAGCCCGCCGCCGAGGACGGCGATGGTGCGGCCGCCGCCGTCGAGCGCGCCGCGGTGGGCCGCGGTGTCAATCCCCTGGGCGAGGCCGCTCACGATGGTCATCCCCCGCGCGGCGAGCTCGGAAGCCAGGCGGCCGGCCTGCGTGGTGCCGTAGTGAGTGGGGAAGCGGGAGCCGACGATGGCGAGTGCCACCGCGTCGGCGGGCTGGAGTTCGCCCTGGACGTATAGGACGAGCGGCGCCTCGGGGATGCGGAGCAGAATGGCGGGATACTGCGGAGAGCTGAAGGGGAGGATGGCGACGGAGCGTTCGGCGGCCTGGCGGAGCTCCTCGTCGGGATCGCCGCTTCGGAGGACGCGAGCGATGTCGGCGGCGAGCTTGGGGCCGACGTTTGCGGCGCGCTCGATGTCGCCTGCGGACGCCTTGCGGAGGCCCTCGTGGCCGCCGAGTGCGGCGGCGAGGCGCTCGTAGTCCTCCACGCTGAGGCGCAGCGTCATATTCAGCGCCACGAGGTCGCGCAGCACGCCCGAGGCGGGATCACAGATTCCAGATTCCAAATCCCACATTCCAGAAGGAGCCCGCGAATCACGCGAAACGACGCGAATCAGCACAACCAGAAGTCAGTGTCCTGGGGCGAGAACCAACCGAAACCCGCCGTAGCGGCCCCGGCTCCCAGGATGGATCCTGCCCCGATCCGCAGAGCGGACAGACCCCGGAAGGCTGAGCCAGGAGCCGCCCCGCAAAACGCGGCCCCCGCCAGACTCAGGCCCGGTGGGGTCCTTCTGGTCCCCCTCCTTGTAGGCGCCACACCAGTCCTGGCACCACTCCCAGACGTTGCCGTGCATGTCGTGAAGGCCGAAGGCGTTGGCCTTGAAGGAGCCCACGGGCGCCGTGTAGAGGAACCCGTCGTCCCAGTTGAACACCGTCCAGTCGGGGAAGGTCTTCTTCGCGGTCAGGTCTGCGGCGTTGCACCAGCCCTTCCCCTTGTCGGGGTCGTCGCCCCATTGATACCAGGTCGTGGTGCCGGCCCGGCAGGCGTACTCCCACTCCGCCTCGGTGGGGAGGCGATAGCTCGCCCCCGCGGGCCTGGCCTTGTCGGTTGCGTTCAGCCAGTCAACAAACGCCCGCGCATCGTTCCAGCTAACGCACACCACCGGATGATCATCCGCCTGCTTGAAATAGGGGTTCCGCCAACTGGCGTCCTCGGCAATCTTCACCTTCCCCTCCGAGGCGACAACAGCCCCTTTGAACCCCGTGCCCTTCTCGGCATCGGTCTTGTAGCCCGTGGCCTCGGAGAAGCGGCGGAACTGGCCGACCGTGACCTCGTGCTTCCCGACCCAGAAGGACCTCGAGATGGTCACCTTGTGTGCCGGCTTCTGGTCCTTGAACCACTCCTCGTTAGCCTCGGGCCACTTGGCCAGCACGGCCTTGATCTCAGCCTCCGTGCTGCCCATCGTGAACGAGCCGGCGGGGATGAGGACGAGGGTCATCTTCACCCCGCCGCCGAGGTCCACCACCCGCTGCTTGCTCTGCTCGCCACAGCCACCGGCAAGCGCGGCCAGGAGGGCCAAAGCCCCCGAAAGGGGCCTCGGCCCCCACGCCGCCGGCCAATGCGCCAGTGCCCTCATGCCTGGTCCTCCTGTAAGGCCTGCATGCTTGCACGCGGAGCGCAGAACGCCCCCGAGGCATCGCAAGCGGGACGCTTGCGGCTACACCGCTCGGAACACAGCATGGCAGGGCGCCGCCCCGTTGTCAAGCCGGCGGAGCGAAGGAATCACACGGACAGACACGGACGAACACGGACGGGCAGGTTCCCACTCACAGGCTTCGGTCCGTGTCCGTCCGTGTAGGTCCGTGCCGCTTCTTCGCGAGCTTTCCGCGTGGGGACGAGAAGGACTCCGCGTGCAAGTATGCACGCCCTACCATTCTCTTTCCGTTTTCGTGTGTTTCGCGTGTTTCGCGGGCTATGTCTTCTGGCCTGCCAGCGCCTCGCAGAAGATCTCGATGTCGTCGCGGACTTCGTTGGGGCGGTGCTTGGGGAAGAAGCCGATGCAGACGATGTCGGTGGGCTTGAGGTGCCTGACGGCGTAGGAGATGGCTTCGCGAGGGTCGTTGCGGCCGGCGCCCATGATCTTGTAGGCGACGCAGGGCCTCTTGAGGTCGCGGAGGAGGTTGGCGGCGGCCTTGCGGTCCTCGGCGCGGTAGCGCTCGGCGTTGGGGTCGGCAACGTCTACCTTGCCCCGGCGGCCGGTGAGGTTGTAGAAGCAGACCATGTGGAAGTCGTAGTCGAGGCCCATCGTCTGGCAGTCGAGGTGGGTCTTTGGCTGGTGGCCGGCGAGGCCGGAGACGACGCGGAGCTGTCGGAGGAGTGTGAGGGCTTCGCGGAGGCCGTCGAGCTTGCCGGCCTCCTGGAGGGTGTCGGTGAGGCCGCCCTGGATGTAGATGCCTGTGGCGCCCGCGCCCTTGGCGCTCTTGATGTTGTCGAGCCAGTTGCGGTGCTCGGGGGCGTGCTGTGCGAACCACTGGATTTTGCCGCCCTCGTTCCAGTATTCGCGGAGCATGCGCATGATGTGGGCGTCGGCGCGCATGAAGGCGGTGTTGATGCCGAGCTCTTCGCACTGGAAGAGGGTGTCCTTGATGCGGGCGACGGTGTAGTAGTCCTTCATCGCCTTGTCGAGTGCGGCGTCCTGGTGTCCGATGCCGCTGAAGGGGTTTCCGCCGACGGCGATGCGGCTGACCTTGACGCCGGCGAAGTCAATCTGGGGGAGTTGCACGGGCGCTCCTTCTGTCATAACGCGGCCGTTGGCCGCAACCAAAGGGGATGGAGGGGAAAGTGAGAGTGAGAGTGAAAGTGAAAGTGAAGAGCAAACCGATCCCCTTTCGTGCTCTCCCTCTCCCTTTCCCTTTCACTTTCCCTCTCACTTTGAGTTTCACCTGTCACTGGTCCTGCCGGCCTCAGGGGCGGTTTGGGGGGGGCGGCGCCGCTTCGTTGGCCGGCGGGGCGAGGAAGCCGAGGACGTAGAGGACCATGCCCTCGTCGTCCTGGACGGCGAGCATGCGGACGTCGAGGCGCCGAACGGCCTGCCGGACCGGGAGGTGGATGGGGAGCGTGGCCTCGGCGCTCGCCTGCTCGCCCTTGGCCACGGAGTTGTAGAGCCGGGAGAACTCGCGGTTGGCCGGCAGCAGGAGGACGGCGAGGAGGGAGAGGCGCTCGACGTTGACGGCGAAGAGCTGGCGGGCGGGCCGGCTGAGGTAGAGCAGGTCGTCGTCGAGGTCGGCGATGAAGAAGGGGACTCCGACCTCGTGGAGGAAGGAGCTGAAGAGGCGGGCGGCGGCGGCCACCTTGTCGGCGCGGCGGGCGTCGAACTCAAGCATGCGGACGAGCGCGCTCTCGAAGCCGAGGGCGTGGCCCACGGCGAGGTTGCGCCGGGCGAGGTCGAGCGCGCCCTCGTAGTCGCCCGCGAAGAGCTTGGCGCGCAGCTCGCGGATGCCGCTGTAGAAGCGCCGGGCGATGAGGGCCAGGAGGATGAGGCTGGCGACGGCGGAGACGGCGACGACGGTGAGCGCGGCGCCGTGGACGGCGCTGCCCGACTGTAGGATGCCCGAGGGGGCCAGGATGAGGAGCAGCGCCACGAGGGGCCAGATGAGCAGGAGGAGCCAGAGGCGTGGCCGGCACAGGAGGCGGCGGCGAAGTCCCGCGAGGATCACGGCTCAACCCCTCAAGACGGCCTGGATGTCGTCGTTCTCGCCCGCCAGCACGAGGAGGTCGCCCTCCATCAGCTTGTCGGAGGGCTTTGGCACGATGCTGACCTCCTCGCGGAGGGTGCGGCGGCCGCGCTCGTCCACGTCCGGCGTCCGCTTCCGTATCGCCACGATATTCACGTTGTGCCGCTGGCGGAGCTGGGCCTCCTCGACGGTCTTGCCGGCGAGGTGGGCCGGCACGTCAATCTCCACGATGCTGTGGCCGGCTGCGAGGGTGAAGAAGCGGTGGACCTCGCCGATGGCGAGGGTGGTGGCGATGGCCTCGCCCATCTCGCGCTCGAGGTTGACGATCTTGTTGACTCCCACGGCGCGCAGGATGCGCTCCTGGAGCGGGGTGGTGGCTCGCGCGACGATGCGGGGCACTCCGAGCTGCTTGAGGAGCGCGGCGGTGAGGATGTTGGCCTCGACGTTGGTGCCCATCGCCACGATGGCGGTCTGGACCTGTTCGAGGCCCACGGCGCGCAGCGCCCGCTCGTCGGTCGAGTCGAGCTGCACTGCCATGGCCACGATCTCCTTGACGCTCTCCACCTGCTCGGCATCGGTGTCGAAGGCCAGGACCTCGGCGCCCTGGTTGGTGAGCGCCTCGGCCAGCGAGTGCCCGAACTGCCCCAGACCGAAGACGGCTACGCGCGGCATATTGGCACACCTCTCAAAGCGGTTGTTAGGCTCAGCCAAAGAGGATGATTGGATGGGTGGATGAATGGATGTCTGTCTGGCACCCATCCACCCATCCATTCATCCATTCATCCCCCACAGATGCGCGCAAAGCGCGTGGGTCACGACGCGAGCCCCTAACCGACCATGATGTGGCTCGCGGGGTACTTGTAGCGCGCGGGCCGCCCCTCGCCAAGGAGGGAGAACATCAGGGTCATCGGGCCGACGCGCCCCGCGAACATCAGGAGCACGATGAGCAGCTTGCCCGGCGTCGAGAGCGCCGCGGTGAGGCCCGCCGACAGGCCCACGGTGCCGAAGGCGGAGACCTGCTCGAAGAGGAGCTTCTCGAACGGCTTGCCCCGCTCGACGGCGGTGATGGCGACGGTGGTGACGGTGAGGAGGAGCGCGCTGAGGGTCACAAGGGCGATGGAGCGGCGGATGGTGGAGCGCGGCACGGTGCGGCCGAAGAACTCCACCTCGGGCCTGTGGCGGAAGGCCGAGCACATGGCCTGGAAGAGGACGGCGGCAGTGGTCGTCTTGATCCCGCCGCCCGTCGAGCCGGGCGAGGCGCCCACGAACATCAGGCACATCAGCACCACCAGCGCGGGGGTGCCCACCGCCGAGATGTCCACAGTGTTGAAGCCCGCGGTGCGCGCGGTGACCGACTGGAAGTAGCTGGCGAGCGCCCGCTCGCCGGGCGGGAGCGGCCCGAGGGTCGAGGGGAGCTCGAGGAGGTAGAAGGCGGCGGCGCCGACCACGATGAGGACGGCGGACGTGGTGAGCACGACCTTGGTCTGCGTGCGGAGCCGCGGCGAGCGCCCCTCGCCCAGCCGCCGCCCCCGGCCAACCATCAGCAGGTCGCGCATCACGGGAAAGCCCAGCCCGCCCAGGATGATGAGCGACGTGACCACGAGGTTCGCCCCCACGTGGCCCCGATAGTTGGTGAGGTTATTGCCGTAGAGCGAGAAGCCCGCGTTGCAGAACGCCGAGACCGCGTGGAAGATGGCCCGATAGGCGGTTCCTGCGGCGTGCCCCTCGCGCGCGGCGAAGCAGAAGTAGAGCCCCACCGCGCCCGCCGCCTCGATGGCCAGTGTGTAGAGCACGATCAGCCGCACGAGCACCACCGCCTCGCGCTCGCTCTCCTGGCCCAACATGTCCTGCATCGCCACGCCGTGCGAGACCGAGAGCGTGCGCCCGGCCATCATGGCCATCGAGACTGCGAAGGTCATGATGCCCAGGCCCCCAAGCTGGATGAGCGCCAGGATGACAAGTTGCCCGAACAGCGTGAAGCCCTCCCCAGTGTCCAGCACCACCAGGCCGGTCACGCACACTGCCGAGGTCGCCGTGAAGAGGGCGTTCACCGCGCCAATGCTGCGTCCCGTCGTGCTCGCTATGGGCAGCGCGAGGAGTCCTGTGCCCACCAGGGCAGCCCCGGCAAAGCTCCCCACGAGGAGCGGCGCCGGATGGTGCCAGAGGCGGTTGAACAGCCGCCGGACCGCGGGCGCGCGGCCTAGCGCCACGAGGCCCGCCGCCGCTCCACGCACCAGGAACCAGGCCCACGTGGCCCGCCCGCCGCGCGCGGCGTCGAGCAGCGCCGCCACCGCCAGGAGGTCGAACCAGCGCGACCCCGCCGCGCGCAGCCGCCGCTCCGCCACTAGCACCCGCAGCACCGACGATGCCAGAAAGTGAACCAGCAGCGCGAGGTCCAGCCCCCGCACGAGCGAGCGTTGCCGCGCGCTCAGCCCTCCCGCCGCGCCCAGCGCCAGCAGCGCCACGATGGCCAGGACGATCAGCGCGTCCAGCACCCCCAGCAGCCTCGGCTCCACGCGCCGCACCCGAGCCACCCAATCCTGTCGAGCCGTGCTCACCATCATGATCATTATAGGCAAAGGGAATGGTCATGCAACCGGGGCGGGCATGCCGGGCATGGCCCGCCCTTCTGGTATCCGCCTGTTTCCTTGTCCTCTCGTCCTCGTCGTCGTCCTCGTCGTCGTCGTCGAGTCCCATGAGCGTCTAGAAGAACGAACCGAGAGCCGCCCTGTCCCTTCAGGGGATTCGACGACGAGGACGACGGCGACAACGACGACGATTGGGAACCCAGAGTTCAGGGGCCACACCCTACCCATCCCCCGCGCTTGATGCGCCCGGAGCGAATCGGTACAATTGCTGGGGACATCTGTGCAATCATCCTGCCCTTGCACTCAAGGAGAGGCCTGGCGAGTGATGCGAATCCCGCGATCGGTAGGGGCCATTGCGTTGTGGCTTTCGGCCGCGGCCCTGGGGGCCGAGGGGCGGGGGGCCTACCAGTCCCCCTGGGCGATCATCCTTGCCCCCGATGGCTCGCGCGCGTTCGTGTCGCACCACACGGCGGGCGCGGTGTCGGCGACTGACCTGGCGGCGCGCAAGCCCGCGTGGCGGGCCGAGGTGGGCGGCGCGCCCGCCGGCCTGGCGCTCTCGCGGGACGGCGCCACGCTCTTCGTGGCCGATGCCGACTCGGGCATGATCACCGCAGTTGATGCGAAGACCGGCGCCGTGGGCGCCAGGTTCGAGGCCGGCCGCTCCGCCTACGGCCTCACTCTCGCCCCCGACGGCTCGCGCCTGTTCGCCTGCGACCGCTTCCTCAACCAGGTGGGCGTGCTCGACCCCGCGGCGAAGAAGCTCCTGAAGTCACTCCCCGCCACGCGCGAGCCGATGTTCTGCGCGCCCTCGCCCGACGGCGCGGCGCTCTGGGTGGGCAACCTGCTCCCACTCGGCCCAGCCACCGACCCCGAGAACGCCGCGATGGTGAGCGTCCTCGACCCAAAGGAGCTGAAGCCGCTCGCAACGATCAAGCTCCCCGCGGGGGCAACCGATGTCCGCCAAGTCGCCTGCTCGCCCGACGGCGCGTGGGTCTACGTCGCTCACGTCCTCGGCCGCTTCAACCTCCCCCCCACCCAGCTCGAGCGCGGCTGGGTGAACAACAGCGCGCTGAGCATCCTGGACGCCAAGTCCCGCAAGTGGCACGCGACCGTGCTGCTGGACGAGGCGAGCCAGGGTTCGGCCGACCCCTTCGCGGCGGTCCTCTCGCCCGACGCGGCGACCCTGGCCGTGAGCTTCCCCTGCACCCACGAGGTCGCCCTCATTGACCTCCCGCGCCTCCACGAGCGCCTGGCCAAGGTCGTGGGCGGGACGTCCCCGTCCCGCGATCCGCGGCGTGGGGACACGCCGCCCACAGCGGAGCTGATGAACGAGCTCTCCCTCCTGCGGCGCTACGACGCCATCCGCCGCTGCACCTCCGGCGGCAAGGGGCCGATGGGCCTCGCCTTCGAGCCGAGTGGGAAGACCCTCTACGTGGCCAACTACTACTCCGACAGCCTCGGCGTCATCAGCCTCGCCCGCCCCCGCCTGGAGGGCGCCATCCCCCTCGGCGCCCCCGCCGAGCCCGATGCCGTCCGCCGCGGCGAGATGCTCTTCAACGACGCCGCCCTCTGCTACCAGCGCTGGATGAGCTGCGGAACCTGCCACCCCGACGCACGCGTGGACGGGCTGAACTGGGACCTCCTCAACGACGGCCTGGGCAACCCGAAGAACAACAAGAGCATGCTCAACGTCCACCGCACCGCGCCCATGATGTCCCTCGGCATCCGCGAGGACATGGAGCACGCCGTCCGCGCCGGCCTCCGCTTCATCCTCTACCGCGAAGTCGTCGAGGACGAAGCCAAGGCCATTGACGCCTACCTCCGCTCCCTCACCCCGCGCCCCAGCCCCCATCGCAACCGCGACGGCACCCTCACCGAGGCGGCCAAGCGCGGCGAAGCCGTCTTCCGCAGCCCCAAGACCTTCTGCGCCGCCTGCCACTCCGGCGAGCTCTACACCGACCTCAAGAGCCACGACGTCGGCACCGCCGGCCCCCTCGACGGCGACGCCAAGGCCTTCGACAACCCCTCCCTCCTCGAGCTCTACCGCACCGGCCCCTACCTCCACGACGGCCGAGCCGTCACCCTCCTCGAACTCCTCACCAAGTTCAACCAGGGCGACCGCCACGGCCGCACCTCCCACCTCACCAAGGACGAGCTCGACGACCTCGTGGCCTACCTCCTCTCGCTGTGACGGTCTTCCCTTGCTCGTCGTCGTCCTCGTCGTCGTCGTCGAGCCGTGGGTTCCATCCCCCTTGCAGTTCGATGACGACGATGCAAGAGGCAGGGGGGCTGCGGGACGGTGGGCCATGCTCATCGCCCACGACTTGACTTTCGCCGGCGATCCGTGGCATGATAGAGCCGTTGTGAGCGATGATCGCGGGCCACAACCAGACAGGAGGTGCGACGATGCGTAGACTGGCCAAGCCTGTGGCATTGGTGTGCTGCGCGGGCCTGCTGCTCCAGGGCTGCGGGTGGATCGAGCAACACCAGAAGACCCTCATCGGAGCAGGCATCGGCGCCGCCGCGGGCGCCGGGCTCGGCTACGCGGTGCGCGGCAAGAAGGGCGCCGTCGTCGGCGGGCTCCTCGGCGCACTCGCCGGCGGCCTCATCGGGCACTACATGGAGACGCGGGACAAGGGCGCCCAGGAGACGAAGCGCGCGGCCAACTACACGCCCGAGCAGGGCACGCGGGTGGACCTCGCGGGCGTGGCCGCCGACCCCAACCAGGTGGCCGCCGGCGGAAAGGTCTACCTCCAGGCCACCTATGCGGTCCTCGCCCCCAACGACCAGGCCGAGGTCCCCCTCGTCGAGACCCGCGTCGTCACTTATCAGGGCACGAAGGTCGCTGAGCTCGTCTCCAACGTCAGCCGCCAGCCCGGCACCTACACCACCCAGGTGCCCATTGACCTGCGGCCAGACTCCCCGAAGGGCAGCTACGAGCTCACCGTCTCCATCGCCGGCGCCGGCACCAGCACCCAGCGCAGCGCCACGTTCGTCGTCAACTGACCCCAGAGGCCGCATAGGGTTTGTAGTGCGGGCTTCAGCCCGTGTCCTGCTCCCTCCCCGCTTGCGGGGAGGGCCGGGCCTGTGGGCGGGGCCTCCGCGCCCCGCGTCCGCCCCTCAATCCCCCCGCGAACGGGGGGGCATAAGAGACGGCCTGAAGGCCGCACTACGAACGCCCGCCTCGTGCGGCTGAGAAGCGTCTTCAAGAAGAGCTACATGGCCCAACGCGCGGGATGGCTTCTGATTGCGTTCCTCGGCGTCCTGCTCAACGGGCTGCCGCGCTGTTCCCGGGCGCCTTGCGCGGTCGGGGCCACGGGAATGGATGGCGGCTGACTGGCACCACGGCCGATGGTCCGCCGGAAGGTCCCAAACGAATGCGTCAGCCTGTCGGAGTGCGGCGGCTCGACGCCGCTTTTCAATGCCCGAAGTGAGATTGAGGTGAAGCAGGTTGCACCAGGAGTCCTTCGTCTTCGAGCTCACCCAGCGCTGCAATCACGATTGCCTTCATTGCTACAATGCGTGGAAGAACCCCGTGGGCTATCCGATGGGGGAACTCCCCACGGGCGAGACGCTGGCGATGCTGGGCAAGATGCTCGACGAGACGGGGGCGAGCCTCGTGACCCTGAGCGGCGGCGAGCCGATGCTGAGGGGCGATGTCTACAGGGTCGTGGATTTCCTGGCGGGGCGGGGGGTTGCGATCAACTTCATCACCAACGCCTCGCTCCTCGATGAGAAGGCGGTCGCGCGCCTGACGCCCGACAAGGTGAGCATCTTCGAGGTGCCGCTGCTGTCGTGCGAGCGGGCGATTCACGACAGGATGAGCGGGGTGGAGGGGGCCTTCGACCGAATGACGAACGCCGTGGCCGAGCTGAAGCTCCGCCGCGAGAGGGTCGTCGGCGTCTTCGTCGCGACGCGGCTCAATCTCCCCACCTGGCGCGAGACGGCGGAGCTCGCCATCGCACTCGGCGTGGACGGCCTGATGTTCAACCGCTTCAACCCCGGCGGCCGCGGCATCGAAAACCTCAAGCTCCTCCAGGTCACGCCCGCGGAGCTTCAGGCGGCGCTCGACGAGGCGGAGCGGATTTGCGAGGAATACGACTTTCCGATAAGCTGCTCAATCGCCATGCCGCCGTGCCTGTTCGACACGGCGCGGTATCGGCGATTGACGTTCGGCTTCTGCGCCGCAGGCACCGAGCGGGCGTATTACACCCTCGACCCGCAGGGCAATGTGCGGCCGTGCAACCATTCGCCGTCCATCCTCGGCAACATCCGCACGATGTCGTTCGAGGCGATGGCCGCGGGGCGAGCGATGCGTGACTTCAAGGCCGCCAGGCCGGCCTTCTGCCGGGGCTGCCGGCTCGAGCACGAGTGTCTCGGCGGCTGCAAGGCCGCCGCCGAGGCCGCCTGCTGCGATGCCTGGGCGATGGACCCGTTTCTCGAGGCGTTCCACGGGCAAGCGAGGAAACCGTAGCGGGGCGAAGAGGCATGACACGGACAGACACGGACAGACACGGACGAACGCTTCCGCGGGGTGAATCCGCCCGTCTGTGCCTGTCCGTGTGTGTCCGTGTTCTTCTTCTCGGCTGCGCGGCTGCTGCTCTCGCCGGGGAGGATGCCGAGAAGAAGATCGCGAGGAAGCTCGACGCGGTGCGGAACCAGGCGGGGGCGGGGTTCATCGTGGAGCGCGATGGCGTTTTCATCGTCGCGGGCAACGTGCCGCGCGGGCAGTTCGATGCCATCATGGCTCAGACGATTCGCCGCGCCGCAACCGCGCTCTGGGCGTCGTACTTCACGAAGAAGCCCGACTATCCCATCGTCATCTGGCTCTTCGCGGACGACAAGACCTATCGCGACGGGGCGAAGCGCCTCTTCGGCGACACGCAGGTGAGCCACTTCGGCTACTTCCGCCCCTGGGACCAGACGATGGTGATGAACGTGGGGACGGGGACGGGCACGCTCGTCCACGAGATGACCCACGCGCTCCTGAAGCCCGACTTCCCCGACTGCCCGACCTGGTTCGAGGAGGGCCTATCGTCGCTCCACGAGCAGTGCCAACTGCTCCCCAACGGCATCAAGGGCTTCGTCAACTGGCGCCTGCCCGGCCTTCAGAAGGCCATCGAGGCGGGCAACCTCGTGCCCCTCGCCAAGCTCGTGGCCACCTCGAACGCCGAGTTCCGCGGCCCCAACGAGGGCCTCCACTACGCCGAGGCACGCTACCTGGTCCTCTACCTCCAGCACAAGGGCCTCCTCGCCCGCTTCTACAAGCAGTTCCACGACGGCGTGAAGAAGGACCCCACGGGCGCGAACACCCTGGCCGCCGTGACCGGGAAATCCCTGGCGGAGCTGGAGGGGGAATGGGTGGCGTGGGTCAAGACCTTGCGCTTTCCTGAGAGGTGATTCGTGACGCGTGACCCGTGACGCGTGACCATAAGAGAGAAGCTCCTCTGTTCTTCTCTGGTCACGCGTCACGCGTCACGGGTCACGCATCATCCCAAACCGACCGGAGCTGGACATGGAACCATTGAGAATCGGCTTCATCGGCACGACCTCCCCCCACTCATTCATGTTCCTTGAGACGCTGAAGCTGATGCCAGAGACGGTGGGGCGGATAGCTCTGGTGGAGACGGACCCCGCGCGAATCGAGAAGTCGGGCTGCGATTACGTCTACAACACATACGAGGACATGCTCTATGCGGAGCGGCCGCAGCTCTGCTTCATCATGCTGCGGGCCGACGAGGCGGAGGACCCCGCGCTGCGGTGCGCCGAGAACAGCGTGCCGTTCGTCCTCGACAAGCACTGTGCCCGCTCCGCCGACAGCCTGCGGCGCATCCTCGACGCCTGCGAGATGCACCAGGTCAAGATGGCCACGGGCTACATGTGGCGCTACAGCCCCGTCGCGCGGCAACTCCGCGCGTGGGTGGCCGCGGGGATGTTCGGGCGGCCCTTCTGCTTCGACATGCGCATCGTCACCACCTCCGCCGAGGTCCGCCTCGCCGACGAACAGTTCGCCTGGCTCTTCGAGAAGGACAAGGCCGGCGGCGGAATCCTCCTCTGGCTTGGCTGCCACTACATTGACATCGCCCGCTTCATCCTCCAGCGCGAGGTCGAGGCCGTCTCCGCCATCACCTCGCGCCTCACCACCTCGGCCAGCGACGTGGAGGACGTCGCGAGCGTCTCGCTCCAGTTCCAGGACGGCATCGTGGGCACGCTCCATTGCGCCTACGTTATCCCGAAGGGCTTCCGCGACAGCTACGACAGCTCCTTCGGCCTCTGGGGGAGCGAGGGCGACGCCCTCTGGACCCCCACCATCGGCCTCAACCCCACGCTCCGCGTCCGCTCCCTCCACGGCGAGATGGCCCGTTGCCCCGAACGGACGATTCAGTACCAGGACGTTCCCGAGCCCAAAGCCTATTGCGGCACGCAACTGGCGGTCCACTTCTTCCGCGACATGGTGACCAGCCTTGTCGAGGGCCGCGACTTCGCGTGCACTGGCCGCGACGCGCTCAAGGTGCTCGAAATCTGCGAGGCCGCCTACGAGAGCGCTGAGACCGGCGAACGGGTCGAACTGGCAACCTGAGAAATGCGCTTGACGAGCAGCCTTCCCCTGCCTACAATGGCAGACGGTGTGGAACGCTCGCCCAAAGGCGCAAAGGAGTCCGCCATGCAAGGGAACGAGATGACGAGGCGTGAGTTCGTGCGCGACACCACGGCGGCCGCCGCGGCCGTGGGAGCCGCCGCCGCCACCGCGGGCGAGGCCAAGCCGCCCGAGGTGGACAAGTCGAAAATCGTCAACTACAACGAGAACATGGAATACCGCCGCTGCGGCAAGACCGGCCTCATGGTCTCCGCCGTCGCGCTCGGCGGACACTACAAGCAGATCGAGAAAGTCCTCCCCCCCGGCTTCAAGACCGGCGGCATCTGGGGCGTCCACGCCGACGACCCCGCCCTCACCAAGAACCGCACCGACATCGTCAGCCGCATGATCGAGGTCGGCATGAACTGGATTGACGCCTGCACCGTCGAGGAGGTCAGGTGCCACGCCCGCGCCATCAAGGGCCGACGCGACAAGATGCACCTCGCCTGCTCCTGGTACCAGCGCGAGATGCGCAGCATGAAGGACCCCACGGCCAAGAAGCTCCTCGACGTCCTCGACTGGGGCCTCAAGGACGCCGAGCTCGACCACGCCGACCTCTGGCGCATCACCATGCACGAGGGCAGCGGCCGCCACCCCAACCCCCACGTCGACGAGATGATGAACGCCCTCGAGACCGCCAGGAAGCAGGGCAAGGTCCGCTTCGCCGGCTTCTCCTCCCACGACCGACCGCACATCCAGTGGATGATCAAGACCTATCCCAAGATCGTCGACATCGTCGTCACCCCCTGCACCCCCGAGACCAAGAAGGCCCCGACCGACAGCATGTTCGACACGATGAAGGAGTACGGCGTCGGCTACTTCGGCATCAAGCCCTTCGCCAGCGGCTCGCTCTTCAAGGGCCGCGGCGCCCCCGCCGGCCCCGACGCCGAGGACGACGACAAGACCGGCCGCCTCGCCATCCGAAAGCTCCTCGAAAACCCCGCCCTCACCGCCCCTATCCCGGGCATGATCACCACCCACCAGGTGGACAACGTGGCCCTCGCCGTCAAGGAGCGCAAGGAGGGCAAGGCCCTCACCCAGGCCGAGCGCGGCCTCCTCCACGATCGCATGCAGCACGCCTGGGCCAATCTGCCCCCAGGCTACGAATGGCTGAGGGACTGGGAGTACGTGTGATCCCCTGAATCGTCCTCGTCCTCGATTCCCCTCGATTCACTCGATTCACTCGATTCACTCGATCCGAATCGAGGACGAGGGACGAGGGACGAGGACGATCGGAGAAGGATAGCCGTTCTGTGAAGCGCATCGCCGCGATAGTGGTAGGGTTGCTCCTCGCGGCCCTCGGCGCCTGCGCCCTCCTC
>Ga0194112_10005913_pt1 | contig 16329 bp, 13 predicted proteins | sample TA2MahC400mmetaG_FD_146191 | JGI IMG/M metagenome (GOLD analysis project Ga0194112, IMG submission 146191) | Freshwater microbial communities from Lake Tanganyika, Tanzania - TA2015016 Mahale Deep Cast 400m | ecosystem: Environmental > Aquatic > Freshwater > Lake | place: Tanzania: Lake... | reverse complement strand
CGCCACGCCGGTGATCGGCAGCGGCCGGCCGAAAAGGTCGGGGCGCGTGGTGCCGAAATCGGCGGCACAGTCCCGCACCTCGGGCAGCATCGACATGGGAATGTCGAACAGCTCGCAGATCGTGGCGCTCCAGCGGCCCTTGTGGATGTCGTAAAGCATGGTACGCGCGGCGTTGGTCGCATCGGTGACATGGGACTGTCCGCCGGTCAGGTTCCAGATCAGCCAGCTGTCCACCGTTCCAAAGGCCAGTTCGCCCGCCTCGGCACGCGCACGGGCACCGTCCACGTTGTCCAGGATCCACTTCAGCTTGGTGGCCGAGAAATAGGGGTCCACCAGCAGGCCGGTGCGGGCGGTGATCATGGGCTCGTGCCCGGCTGCCACCAGTTCGCGGCAGAACGGCGCGGTGCGGCGATCCTGCCAGACGATGGCGTTGTAGACGGGCTTGCCCGACCTGCGGTCCCAGACCACCACCGTCTCGCGCTGGTTGGTGATGCCGATGGCCTCGATCCGCGGATTGCCGCATTTTTCGATGGCGGCGCGGCAGGTGGCGGCGGTGCTGGCCCAAAGGTCGCCCGCGTCGTGTTCGACCCATCCTGAGCGGGGAAAGTGCTGCGTGAACTCCTCCTGTGCGCTGCCGCAGGGGCGCATGGACTTGTCAAAGATGATGGCGCGGGACGAAGTCGTGCCCTGATCGATGGCAAGGATATGGGTCATGCGATGTTCCTCCCGTCGGCATGGAAAAAGGGGCGCGACACGCCGCGCCCCCAAGGGTTAACGCGCCAGGGTCACTCCTGCCAGCGTTTGATCAGGTCTTCATAGGCGATGGTCACGGGCGTGGGCTTTTCGTTTTCCAGCTTGGGCACCGGGGCACCCTCGCGGTCCAGCCAGACCTGCGGGTCCTCGGGCTCGTTCAGGACCGGCCCCAGATCGCCCTGCACACCCGACCGCTGCAGGCGCTCCATAACGGCCTCCTGTTGTTCGCACAGCGCGTCCAGCGCCTCCTGTGCGGTCTTGGCACCCGAGGATGCGTCCCCGATGTTCTGCCACCACAGCTGCGCCAGGCGCGGATAGTCGGGCACGTTCAGCCCGGTGTCCGACCAGCGCGTGCGGTCGGGCGAGCGATAGAACTCGACCAGACCACCCAGTTGCGGCGCGCGCTCGGTAAAGCTCTCGTGCCGGATCGAGCTGTCGCGCACGAAGGTCAGGCCGACATGGCTTTTCCTGGTGTCCACGGTCTTGGACACGATGAACTGCGCGTAGAGCCAGGCAGCCTGCGCGCGGTCCACGGGCGTAGACTGCATCAGGGTGGCTGCACCCACGTCCTGGTAACCGACCTTCATGCCCTCTTCCCAGTAGGCGCCATAGGGGGACGGGGCCATGCGCCACTTCGGCGTGCCGTCCTCGTTCATCACCGGCAGGCCTTCCTTGACCATGTCGGCGGTAAAGGCGGTGTACCAGAACATCTGCTGGGCAATGTTGCCCTGCGCCGGCACCGGCCCTGCCTCGCTGAAGGTCATGCCGGACGCGGCGGGCGGGGTATAGTTCTGCAGCCAGTCGATGTATTTCTCGATGGCGTAAACGGCGGCAGGACTGTTCGTGGCGCCTCCCCGTGCCATGCAGGATCCTACCGGCTGATAGTTGTCATTCACGCGGATGCCCCATTCGTCGACGGGAAAGCCATTGGGTTCGCCCTTGTCGCTGGCGCCCGCCATCGACAGCCAGGCATCGGTGAAGCGCCAGCCAAGGCTGGGATCCTTCTTGCCATAGTCCATGTTGCCCCAGACCTTGACCCCGTCGATCTCGCGCCCGGTAAAGAACTCGGCGATGTCCTCGTAGGCCGACCAGTTTACGGGCACGCCCAGGTCATAGCCGTATTCGGCCTTGAACTCGGCCATGATCTCGGGGTCGGTGAACCAGTCGTGGCGGAACCAGTAAAGGTTGGCAAACTGCTGGACGGGCAGCTGATACAGCTTGTCGTCAGGACCCGTGGCCGACGCAAGGCCGATGAAGTCGTCCAGATCCAGGTCGGGATTGGTGAACTGGGCCCCCTCGCCCGCCATCCAGTCGGTGATGTTGCGGACCTGCTGATACCGCCAGTGCGTGCCGATCAGATCGGCATCGTTGATATACATGTCATAGACGTTTTCGCCGGTCTGCATCTGGGTTTGCAGCTTCTCGACGACATCTCCCTCGCCGATCAGGTCATGGGTGACCTGGATGCCGGTGATGGCGGTGAAGGCCGGGGCCAGGACGCGGCTTTCATATTCATGGGTGGTGATCGTTTCCGACACCACGTTGATCGACATGCCCGACAGAGGCTCGGCCGCGTTGATGAACCACTGCATCTCGGCCTCCTGCTCCTCCCGGCTCAGGACGGACTGGTCGCCGATCTCGGCGTCGAGAAACGCGCGCGCGGCTTCGATGTCGGCAAAGGCGGGGCCGGACAGCGCCAGCAGAACCGCCGTGGTGGACAGCAATCGCAAAGACATGGTTTCCCTCCCTAGGAACCTTGTTTCGAGGTCACTCTCAGATGGCGGCCGGCTCCCTCATGCCCGGCCGCCAGAACCTCGTCTAGACCCACCGAAAGACAATGGCGGCATAGACGAGGCAAACCAGCAGCGCCCAGGGCTGCGCCAGACCGACGAGGCCAAGCCAGGCCAGGTTGATGAAGGCGGACCCCAGCAGCGTGATGAACAGGCGATCGCCCCGCGTCGTCTGGATCCCGAGGACGCCTTGTCGGGGCGTTTCCGGAAAGCGGATCGCCAGCACCGTGAACGTGATCAGCAGCAATGCGATGACGATGAAGAAGATCGCGGTGGGCGTGGTCCAGGCCATCCAGGACATGATGCGTTTCCCCTTCTTACACGCGGCCCAGGGCAAAGCCCTTGGCAATGTAGTTGCGCACGAACCAGATGACCAAGGCACCTGGCAGGATGGTCAGCACCCCCGCCGCGGCCAGCACCCCCCAATCGACCCCCGAGGCGCCCTGCGTGCGCGTCATCGTGGCGGCAATGGGCTTGGCCGCCACCGAGGTCAGCGTCCGCGACAAGAGCAGTTCAACCCACGAGAACATGAAGCAGAAGAAGGCCGCAACACCTATTCCCGACGAGATCAGCGGCATGAAGATCCGCACAAAGAACCGGCCAAAGCCATAGCCGTCGATATAGGCGGTTTCGTCGATCTCCTTGGGCACGCCGCGCATGAAGCCTTCCAGGATCCAGACGGCCAGCGGCACGTTGAACAGGCAATGCGCCAGCGCCACCGCGATATGCGTGTCGAAAAGCCCGACCGAGGAATACAGCTGGAAGAACGGCAGGGCAAAAACGGCGGGCGGTGCCATCCGGTTGGTCAGCAGCCAGAAGAACAGGTGCTTGTCGCCCATGAAGTGATAGCGGCTGAAGGCATAGGCCGCTGGCAGCGCCACCGCGACCGAGATCACCGTGTTCATCACCACATAGATCAGGCTGTTCACGTAGCCCATGTACCAGCTGGGATCGGTCAGGATGGTGACATAGTTGCGAAAGGTCAGGTTCTGGGGCCACAGGCTGAAGGTGCCGGTGATTTCGGCATTGGTCTTCAGGCTCATGTTGATCAGCCAATAAATCGGCAGCATCAGGAACAGCAGATAGAGGACCATGACGATGGCGCTGCCCCTGACCCGCGGCAGGCTGCGCGTGCGGGAGACGGCGGTCGCGGCGCTGGTTGCGGTCATCTCAGCCTCCCCTTTTGTCGAGGTTGGTCATCACCGTGTAGAAGACCCACGAGATCAGCAGGATGACCAGGAAATACATCAGCGAGAAGGCGGCCGCAGGTCCCAGATCAAACTGCCCGAGCGCCATCTTGACCAGGTCGATGGACAGGAACGTGGTCGCATTTCCCGGACCGCCTCCGGTCACGACGAAAGGCTCGGTATAGATCATGAAGCTGTCCATGAAGCGCAGCAGGATCGCGATCATCAGCACGCCCGCCATCTTGGGCAGCTCGATATAGCGGAACACCTTCCAGCGGCTGGCCTGGTCTATCTTGGCCGCTTGGTAATAGGCGTCGGGGATGGACTGCAGCCCGGCATAGGCCAGCAGCGCGACCAGCGACGTCCAGTGCCACACATCCATCACGATCACCGTGATCCAGGCATGGATCGGGTTCTGCGTGTAGTTGTAATTGATGCCCAGGCTGTCCAGCGTGTAGCCCAGGAGCCCGATGTCCACGCGGCCGAAGATCTGCCAGATCGTGCCGACGACGTTCCACGGGATCAGCAGCGGCAGCGACATCAGCACCAGCACCAGGCTGGCCCAGGCCCCGCGCTTGGGCATGTTCAGCGCCACGAAGACGCCAAGCGGGATCTCGATGGCGAGGATGGTCCCGGAAAAGACAAGCTGCCGGCCAAGCGCGTTCCACATCCGCTCGGACGCCAGCAGGTCCTCGAACCAGCCGAGGCCGTTCCAGAAGAAGACGTTGTTGCCAAAGGTGTCCTGCACCGAATAGTTGACCACCGTCATCAGCGGGATCACCGCCGAGAACGCGACCAGCACCAGCACCGGCAGCACCAGGAACCAGGCCTTGTGGTTGACGGTCTTTTCCATGTTCCCTCCCTCCCCTTCGGCGTGTCAGGCCGCCTTTACCCGCCAGTCGTCGGCATACACGTTGACGCGCGCCGGATCGAAGACCGCGCGGGTCATGTCGGCGCCGATCGCCTGGTCCTCGGGCGCGATGATGTTCAGGTCGTGGCCCATCAGATCTGCGCGGATGATGCGGTGGCGGCCCACGTCCTCGATCCGGCGGATCGACACCGGCAGCCCGTGGCCGGCCGACAGGCGCACATGTTCGGGTCGAACGCCGACCTGCACCCGGCCCGACAGGCCCCGATACTCGTGCAACAGCGGCATCGTGCCGCCGGGCACGCGGGCCTCGCGTCCGCTGACCTCGGCCGGCAGCAGGTTCATGCCCGGCGAGCCGATGAAATAGCCCACAAAGGTGTGCTCGGGCCGGTCGAACAGTTCCTGAGGGGTGCCGATCTGGACCACGCGGCCGTCATACATGACGACGACCTTGTCGGCAAAGGTCAGCGCCTCGGTCTGGTCATGGGTGACATAGATCATCGTGTGGCCAAAATCGTGGTGCAGCTTCTTCAGCTGGGTGCGCAGCTCCCACTTCATGTGGGGGTCGATCACGGTCAGCGGCTCGTCGAAAAGAAGCGCGTTCACGTCCTTGCGGACCATGCCGCGGCCCAGGCTGATCTTCTGCTTGGCATCCGCCGTCAGCCCGCGCGCCTTGCGGTCCAGCATGTGCTCCATGCCGATCATGGCGGCGATCTCGGCCACGCGCTCGGCGACATAAGCCTCGGGTCGGCCGCGGTTGCGCAGGGGAAAGGCCAGATTGTCGCGCACCGTCATCGTGTCGTAGACCACCGGGAACTGGAAGACCTGAGCGATGTTGCGTTCCGCCGTTAGGGCCTGCGTCACGTCGCGGCCGTCGAAGAGGATGCGTCCCTGAGAGGGCACCAGCAGCCCCGAAATGATGTTCAGCAGCGTTGACTTCCCGCAGCCCGAGGACCCCAGCAGCGCATAGGCGCCGCCGTCCTCCCAGTCATGGTTCAGCTCCTTGAGCGCGTAATCGTCGGGGCCCGCGGGCCGGGGCAGATAGGAATGCGCCAGGTTGTCCAGCGTGATCTTGGCCACGGTCTCCTCCTCCTCAGGCCGCTGCGGCATAGGCGGCGGGAGTAACCAGACGGCCGTCCTCGCCAAAGATGTAAACGTGGCGCGGCTCCAGCCAGACCGGCAGCACCCGGCCCAAGGGCAGGTCATGCACTCCATGGACCAGCCCGACCCATCGCCGGCCATGGTGGTCCAGGTGAACAAAGGTTTCGGACCCGGTCAGTTCGGTCACGACCAGCCGCGCGTCAAAGCGCCAGGCGTCGGGCGCGGGCTGCCGGATGGCCAGATGGTTGGGCCGGAAGCCCGCCAGGTAGCGCCCGTCCGGCAGCCCGGCTGCAAGTCCGGCCGACGCGCCCTGCCCTTGGTCAAAGGCGATCCGGCCCCCCGACTTGACGACCGGCAGAAAGTTCATCGGCGGATCGGAGAACACGCGTGCGGTCGTCGCGTCGACAGGCTGGCGATACACCTGCGGCGTTGGCCCGAACTGGGTCACCCTGCCTTCCCAAACGGTCGCGGTGTTGCCGCCCAGAAGCAGCGCCTCCTCGGGCTCGGTTGTGGCATAAACGAAGATCGCGCCGGATGCCTCGAAGATGCGCGGGATCTCGACCCGCAGTTCTTCGCGCAGCTTGTAGTCGAGGTTCGCCAGCGGCTCGTCCAGCAGCACGAGGCCCGCGTTCTTGACCAGGGCCCGTGCCAGGGCGCATCGCTGCTGCTGGCCACCCGACAGCTCCAGCGGGCGGCGCGTCAGCATCGACGTCAGCTTCATCATCTCGGCCGTCTCGCGCACGCGGCGGTCGATCTCGGGCCGCGCGACGCCCATCAGCCGAAGGGGTGAGGCAATGTTGTCAAAGACGGTCATCGACGGATAGTTGACGAACTGCTGATAGACCATCGCCACCTGCCGGTCCTGCACCCGCAGGCCCGTCACGTCGCGTCCGTCCCAGGTGATCCTGCCTTGCGACGGGCGGTCCAGCCCGGCCATCAGCCGCATCAGCGAGGTCTTGCCCGACAGCGTCGGCCCCAGCAGGACGTTCATCGTGCCGCGTTCGAGGCGCAGGTCGGTGGGGCGGATATGCTCCTGCCCGTCAACGATCCTGCTGACTCCGTGCAATTCCAATGTCATCCCGTCCCCCTCCCCCTCGACCGTCGCCGCTATTCGGCGGCGGCGGTCGCGCGGCCCCTTCGGGCGCGCATCCAGTCATCCAGGGCATCGACCCGCGCGGCCTCCAACCGCAGCCCCAGCTTGCTACGCCGCCAGACCACATCCTCGGCCCGGCGGGCATATTCGTGATCCATCAGCCAGACGACCTCGGCCTCGGTCAGCGTGGCGCCGAAGTCGGTCCCAAGGTCGGCGGCAGTTCCGGCCCCGCTCAGGATCGTCCGTGCATCCGTGCCATAGGCCCGCACCATCCGCCGCGCCCATGCCTCCGTCAGGAAGGGATGCGCCCCACGCAGTCCGACCACCAGATCGTCCACGCCGTCCACCGGGAAATCCCCGCCCGGCAGCGCAACGCCCTTTGTCCAAGGCGCAGGCAGACCCGCGAAATGCTGGCCGATCTTTTCCAGCGCGGATTCCGCCAGACGGCGGTAGGTGGTGATCTTGCCGCCAAAAACGTTCAGGACTGGCGCGCCCCCCGTGCTGTCCACCTTCAGCGTATAGTCACGCGTGGCCGCCGTGGCGCTTTGCGCCCCGTCGTCATAAAGCGGCCGAACGCCGGAATAGGTCCAGACCACGTCTTCGGGTGTCAGTTGCCGGCGGAAGTACTGATTGGCGAAGTTCAGAAGGTAGTCACGCTCTTCCGGTGTGCATTCGGGTTTGCGCGACGGATCGTCGTGCTCGGCATCGGTGGTCCCGATCAGGGTGAAATCGCCTTCGTAGGGAATGGCAAAGATGATCCGCCCGTCTGTCCCTTGGAAGAAATAACACTTGTCATGGTCATACAGCCGCCGCGTGACGATGTGGCTGCCACGGACCAGACGCACCCCTTCCTTCGAGTTCAGGCGGATCGTGCCGTGGATGATGTCGCCGACCCAGGGTCCGCCTGCATTGACCAGCATCCGGGCGCGGTGGGTCTGGATGGTGCCGGTCTCGACCTCCTGGGTGGTCACGATCCACAGGTCGTTCTCGCGGCGGGCCGACATCACCTTGGTCCGGGTCATGATGCGGGCGCCGCGCGCCTCGGCGTCACGGGCATTCAGCACGACCAGGCGTGCATCCTCGACCCAGCAGTCGGAATATTCATACGCGCGGTGAAAGCGGTCCTGCAGGGGCGCGCCCTCGGGTGTGCCGTCCAGGGACAGCGTGCGCGTGCCGGGCAGGATCTTGCGCCCGCCCATGTTATCGTAAAGAAACAGGCCAAGCCGGATCAGCCAGGACGGCCGGCGCCCGCGCATCCATGGCATGGCCATCCCCAGCAGCTTGGAGGTCCGCGTGTCGGCTTCGAACCTCATGTCGGGGTGCCAGGGCAGCACAAAGCGCATCGGCCAGCTGATATGGGGCATGGCACGCAGCAGGATCTCACGCTCGATCAGGGCCTCGCGGACCAGCCGGAACTCGAAATATTCCAGATAGCGCAGCCCGCCGTGGAACAACTTTGTCGAGGCCGAGGACGTGGCCTGGGCCAAGTCCCCCATCTCGGCCAGAACGACTGACAAGCCACGCCCTGCGGCGTCCCGCGCAATTCCGCAGCCGTTGATGCCGCCGCCGATCACGAACAGATCGACGATTTCGGTCTGGCTGCTGGTTGTCTGCTTCATGGCGATCCACGTCTCCTTGCCATCTTTCTGCACCACGTCGCGCATAAAAGAAAGCTTTATGTTTTCGTTTCCGTTCACTCTTGCAAACTGGCTATTCATGGACAAAATTCAAGAAATTGGGGCGATCTGGCTGGAAAGCGGCACAGAAGGCTCCGACGGGGCCATTTTCCCGTGCCCGTGGGTGCCGCGCAGTTGCAGCATCCGCAAAATAACGAACATCTTGCCTGATCCCTCCGGTGCATGCCACACCTGCCGCAAGGAGAAGCCGCATGTCCCAGACCTTTCGCCAGCACGAGATTCTCGAGATCGCGCGCCGCGACGGCAAGGTGACGGTCGATGGCCTGGCGGCGCATTTCGGTGTCACGCTGCAGACGATCCGCCGCGACCTGACCGATCTGGCCGAGGCAGGCCGGCTGGAGCGGGTACACGGTGGCGCCATCCTGCCTTCGGGCGTCGCCAATATCGGCTATGAGGACCGCCGCGCGCTGCACCACGCCGCCAAGACCGCCATCGCCCGCGCCTGCGCGGCCGAGGTTCCCGAAAACATCTCGCTGTTCCTGAACATCGGCACCAGCACCGAGGCGGTGGCGCACGAGCTTTTGGGGCACCGCAACCTGCTGGTCGTCACGAACAACATGAACGTCGCGAACATCCTGGCCGCGAACCCGGACTGCAACGTGATCGTGACGGGCGGCAGCCTGCGCCGTGCCGACGGAGGGCTGGTGGGAACGCTGGCGGCCGAGACGATCCGGCAGTTCAAGTTCGACCTCGCGGTGATCGGCTGCTCGGCGCTGGATCTTGACGGCGACCTGCTGGATTTCGACATCCAGGAGGTCGGTGTCAGCCAGACCATCCTGCGCCAGTCGCGCCGCACCTTTCTGGTGGCCGACCACTCCAAGCTGTCGCGCAGCGCGCCCGCGCGCATCGCCTCGCTGGCCGAACTGGACTGCATCTTTACCGATCGTCCCCTGCCCGCCGACCTGGCGCGCGCCTGCGAGGGCTGGAAGACCCGCATCAAGGTCGTCCGCCCCTGATCCTGCGGCATGGCCGTTCCGTACCATGACACCCCGCCCGAACAAGGGCAGGCGCCTTCGCGGCACGTCGTCGCAGCGAACCGCCGCCGCAGTCAGCCTGGGCAAGGGCGCCACGCTGTCAAGCCGGGTGCCTGCGATCACGCACACGGGATTATCAGTTGCGATGCCGCACAAGAGGCGCAAACTCCCGCCGGGTGTGAGTCATCTCGCGCATTCATCCGGAGGAAGGTGAGACATGCGCATCCTGAAGGCGATCCTGGGAGCCCTTGTCATCGCGGGGGCAGGCGTGGCTGGACTGCAGTTGTCCGACCGTCTGCTGGCTGCCCCCGATGCGCAAGGAGCCACCGCCGCGCGACCTGACGGTCCCGTGCCGGTTGACACCATTCCCGTGGAAACGGCGGCCTTTGCCGACAGCGTCCGCGCCGTCGGAACCGCGCGGGCCCGCCATGCCGTCACGCTGATGCCGGATGCCTCGGGCCGCATCACCCGCATCGCCGTCCAGCCGGGAAGCCAGCTGGAGGCCGGTGACCTGGTTCTTGAACTGGATGCGCGCGCCCAAGAGGCGGATCTGAAGGCCGCCGAGGCCACGCTGACCGAGGCCGAAGCCGCCTTTCAGCGGCAGGAACAGCTGAACCGCAGCGGCAGCGCCTCGGACGCCGCCTTTCAGACGGCGCGCGCCACCCTGCTGCGCGCCGAGGCCGACCGTGACCGTGCCCGGCTGACACTGGAGGATCGGCGGATACATGCCCCCTTTGCCGGCGTGGTGGGACTGATCGACCTGATCGAGGGGCAGCTTCTAGACACCTCCACCCCCGTCACCACGCTGGACGACCTGTCTGCGATCGAGGTGGATTTCGCTGTTCCCGAAACGCTGCTGCCGCGCCTTGTGTTGAACCAGCAGGTGCAGTTGCGTTCTGCCGCCTGGCCGGACCGGGTGTTCCAGGGCCGGATCACCGGCATCGACACACGCGTGGACGCGACCACCCGCTCGATTGCGTTGCAGGCCGAGGTTTCGAATGCCGACCGGGCATTGGCCGGCGGCATGTTCCTGCAGGTCGAACTGGTGCTGGACCGACGCGAGGCGCCGGCGGTGCCTGAATCGGCGCTGAACGTCGAAGGGAACCGCCACCAGGTGCTGATCGTGCGCGATGGCGTGGCTGACATGGTCGACGTCGCCATCGGCCAGCAGTCCGGCGATCTGGTCGAGGTGCGGTCGGGTCTGACGCCCGGCGCGCAGATCATCGTGACGAACCTTCACCGCGTCCAGCCTGGCACCGCCGTCGAGGCCACGCCGCGCGCCGCCACGCGCGAGGCCACAGCGCAGGCCGCCACGGGAGCGGACGGATGAGCCTGCCGGACCTTGCCCTGCGCCGCCCCGTCCTTGCGACCGTGATGAACCTTCTGATCGTGTTGATCGGCGCGGTGGCGATCCTGCGGTTGCCCGTTCGTGAACTGCCCCAGGTCGAGGCCGCCGAGGTCACGGTCCAAGTCACCTATACCGGTGCGGCGCCGGACGTGGTGGACAACCAAGTTGCCACGGTGATCGAGGGAGCGCTGGCGGGCGTCAGCGGAATGACCTCCATGCGCACCTCCTCGAACCAGGGGCGGATGCGCACGGTCCTGACCTTTGATCCCGGACGCGACATCGACAGCGCCGCCAACGATGTGCGCAATGCGGTCGAGCGGGTCGTCAACCAGCTGCCCAACGGGGCCGAACGGCCGCGCGTGGACAAGAACGACAACGAGGGCGATCCGGTCCTGCGACTGTCGCTGTCCAGCCCCTCGATGACGCCGCTGCAGTTGTCGGATCATGCGGATCGGTTCATCACCGACCGGCTGGCGCGGCTGCCGGGTGTGGCCAATGCGGCGATCTTCGGCGAACGGGCGCCCTCGATGCGGATCTGGCTGGATCAGGCACGGATGGCCGCCTATGGCATGACCACCGGCGACATCATCCAGGCGCTGCAGGCCAACAACATCGAACTGCCCGCGGGCGAGATCGAGACGGCGGCCCGCCAGCTGCAGGTCCAGGCGGAAACGCGCTTTGCCTCGGCCGAGACGTTCCGCCAGATGGTCGTGCGCGACGACGGCACGCGACCCCTGCGCCTTGGCGACGTGGCGCGCGTCGAGGAGGGTCCGGAACAGACGCAGTCGATCTATCGCGCCAACGGCGCCCTTGCGCTTGGCCTGGGCATCCAGCCGCAGGCGCAGGCCAACACCGTCGCCATCTCGAACGCAGTGCGGGACGAGATCGAGCGGATCCGCCCCACCCTGCCGCCGGACATGACGCTGCAGATCACCACGGACGAGGCGGTGTTCATCCAGTCCTCGATCACGCAGGTCATCAAGGTCTTTGCCGAGGCGGTGGCCCTGGTCACCGCCGTGATCTTTCTGTTCCTGGGCTCGGCCCGTCTGTCGCTGGTGCCGGTGGTGACGATCCCCATCTCGGCCCTTGGGGCGGGGCTTGCGATGATGGCCCTGGGCTTTTCCGTCAACATCCTGACCCTGTTTGCACTGATCCTGGCGATCGGGCTGGTCGTGGACGACGCCATCGTGGTCCTGGAAAACATCCAGCGCCACCGCGCCATGGGAGCCACACGCGCCGAAGCGGCCCGGCGGGGTGCGGGACAGGTCAGCTTTGCCGTGATCGCGACCACTGCAGTCCTGATCTCGGTCTTTCTGCCGGTCAGCTTCATGGAGGGCGAACTGGGCCAGCTGTTCACCGAGTTCGGAATCGTGCTGGCAGTGGCCGTCGCGGTGTCGGGATTTGTCGCGCTGACCTTGTCCCCGGTCCTGGCGGCCCGCGTCATGCCGCGCGAGGACAGGCCGAATCTGCTGACCCGAAGCGTCAACCGCATGATCGGATGGCTGGAGCGCGGCTATGACGCCATCCTGGCCCGGATGATCGCGCGGCCGGTGCCGATCCTGGCGGGCACGGCCTTTCTCATGGCAGCCGCCTTCAGCGTCTATCAGGCGCTGCCCCGGCAGTTGACACCCGACGAGGATCGCGGCGGCTTTCGCATCATGCTGACTGCCCCGCAGGGCTCGAACTTGGCCTATACGGATGCCGCCGCACGCCGGGTCGAGGCGCTGCTGGAACCGCTGCGCGAGGAGGGCCTGGTCGACAACGTGACCTCGATCGTGGGCCTCTGGGGACAGCAGCGGCGCGCAATGATGTTCGTGACGCTGGCACCGTGGGACCAGCGCGAGGTCGGCGTCGAACAGGTCATGTCGGACCTGCGTCCGCAACTGGCGCGCATCACCGAGGTGCAGGGGTCGATCCGGCCCTCGGGAGGCCTTGGCATCGGCGGCAGCAGCGGCAGCATCAGCTGGATGCTGGGGGGTCCCGACCTGGACCGCGCCGCAGCCTGGGCCGAGGATCTGGCGCAGGCGCTGGCGGACGCGCCGGGGCTGGGCGCGGTCGACGTGGATCATGCCGCAAACCAGCCGGGGGCTACCCTGTCCATCGACCGCGCGCGGGCGCAGGACCTTGGTCTTGATTCCGAGACGGTGGCGCAGACGCTGCAGGTGCTGTTCGCCTCGCGCACGGTGGGCGAATACAGCAGCGACGGCCGGCAGTATCCGGTCATCCTGCAGGCGGCGCCCGAGGATCGGGATTCGGTCGAGGACATGATGTCGGTCATGCTGCGCAACACGCGCGGCGACCTGATCCCGCTCGCCGCCTTTGCCCAGATCACGACGGGCGCCACGGTCCCGTCGATCAACCGCTATGACCGCCTTGTGTCCGTGCAGATGGAGGCCGACCTGCTGGAGGGGACCGACCTTGCCCGTGCGATGGCTGCGGTCGAGGCGGCGGCAGCCGACCTACCCGCGGGTGCCTTGCTGGCCTGGCGCGGACAGGCGGCCGATTATCAGGACAGCGCAGGCGGGATCGCGACCGTGTTCGCGATGGCGCTGACCATCGTCTTTCTGGTGCTGGCCGCACAATTCGAAAGCTTTCGCACGCCGCTGACGATCCTGCTGACCGTGCCCCTGGGGATGGGCGGCGCGGTGGCGACCCTGTGGGCGACGGGCGCATCGGTCAACATCTATTCACAGGTCGGCATGATCCTTCTGATCGGGATCATGGCCAAGAACGGTATCCTGATCGTCGAATTCGCCAACCAGCTGCGCGCCGAAGGGCGCGAGCTAGCGGCGGCCGCTCGCGAAGGCGCGGTGACACGGCTGCGCCCGGTGATGATGACCACCATCGCCACAGTGCTGGGGGCGGTGCCCCTGGCGCGTGCGACCGGGGCAGGCGCCGAAAGCCGCCGGGCCATCGGCGCGGTCATCGTCGGCGGCCTCAGCCTGGCCTTTGTGCTGACGCTGCTTCTGACACCGGTGATCTATGTGCTGATCGAACGGGTGCGCCGCAAACCTGTTTCCGACACGCCCGCCGCGGAACCGGCGGAATAGCCGGGGCCAGACTTTGGTGGCAAAAGCCGCCGGCGCGCTGGAAAGGCGCGCGCGCCGGCGTCACGCTGTCACGGCACGACGGGGAGCGCGCATGACTCAGGCATTTTCGCAGGCCGACGGAGCGCAGGCAGGCATCCGTGCCTTGGCCGACGACATCGCGGCGACCTTGATCGGCCATGACTGGCTGGTCGAGCGGCTGCTGATCGCGCTTCTGGTCGGGGGCCATGTCCTGCTGGAAGGGCCGCCCGGCATCGCCAAGACCCGCGCGGTCAAGCAGCTGGCCCTGCGCCTGCCGGGCGATCATGCCCGCATCCAGTGCACGCCCGACCTGCTGCCCTCGGACCTGACCGGCAGCCAGATCTTCCGCCCCGAAAGCGGCAGCTTCGACTTTCTGCCGGGGCCGATGTTTCACAACCTGGTGCTGGTGGACGAGATCAACCGTGCGCCTCCCAAGGTCCAGTCCGCGCTGCTGGAGGCGATGGCCGAGGGTCAGGTGACCACCGCCGGCGTCACCCGCAGCCTGCCCCGCCCCTTCATGGTCGTGGCGACCCAGAACCCGATCGAGCACGAAGGCACCTTCCCGCTGCCCGAGGCGCAGCTGGACCGCTTTCTGCTGCATCTGCGCCTCGGTCTGCCGGATGCCGCCGATGAACTGGCCATCCTGGATCTGGTCGAGGCCGAGGCACGGGCCCCCTCCCCCACGGCTGAACCGCGCCTGTCCGCCCAAAGCCTCGAGGCGGCGCGGACAGCAGTCGCCCGGGTGTCGCTGGCGCCGGTGCTCAAGGACTTCATCATCCGGCTGGTCGTGGCCACCCGCCCGGGCGGCCTTCTTGCCGATGCGGTTGAACATGCCGTCTCGCCGCGCGGCACGCTGGCGCTGGCGGCGGCCGTGCGCGCCCACGCCTGGCTGCATGGCCGCAACCACGGCCTGCCCGAGGACGTGGAAGCCCTGGCCGGCGACGCGCTGGCGCACCGCCTGGTGCCTGACTGGAAGGCAACAAGCGAAGGACGGGACGGCAGGTCGCTGATCGCCCGCGCCCTGAGCGAGATCCGGCCGTGGTAGCCGCGCCGCACTGGCAGATGGCGGACGGCATTCGCCTGGAGATCCGCGATCTGCTGGCGCTGCGTGCTCGTGCCGGCGACAGGGCGAAACCGCCGCCCACCGCGCGTCGGGCTGGAACCGCACCGTCGCGGGCGGCGGGTGCCGGAATGGACCTGCGCGACATCCGCGCCTATGTGCCGGGCGACGACCTGCGGCGCCTGGACCCATCGGCCACGGCGCGGACGGGCCGGCTGCATGTGCGCGCGCTGCACGAGGATCGGGACGACATCACGCTGCTGGTCGCGGATTTCCGGAGGCCGATGCTGTGGGGCACGGGCACGACGCTGCGCTCGGTCCGGGCGGCGCGACATCTGGCGGAACTGGGTTGGCAGGCCACGGCCCGGCACGGGGCGGTCGGTCTGGTGGGAATGGCTGCCGGCCGCGTCCATGCTGTCGCGCCCGCCGCAGGCGAAGGGCAGATGGAGGGCCTGTGCCACCTGCTGGCCGACTGGCATGCCGAGGCGCTGGCCGCACCGGACGGCCCGGCAGATCTGGCGCAGGCCCTGACCGCGGCCCGTCGCCTCGCTCCTGCGGGCGCGCAGGTGCATCTGGCCACGGCACCGGGCGCACTGGACGGTGCGGACGCAGTGGTCGCGCAACTGGCGCGCGACCGTCGGCTGCGGGTCGCCCTGATGCTGGACATGCTGGAACTTCACCCTCCCGCGCATCCGCTGCCCGTCCGATGCGGCGCCATTGCCGCCCAAGTCCGGCTGGCGGCGCCGGATCTGGGGGCCGAAACAGACCGGCTTGCAGCCCTGGGCGCGGTGGCCCGCTTGGAGGCACCGTGACCGACCCGGCACATGAGGCGCTGCTGGAGGCCTTGGCACCTGTGCGCCTGCCTGCATCAATGGCGGGGCTTGGGCTGGCCGAACTGGTGGCCCTCCTGTCCCTCGGCCTCATCGGCGGCGTCGTGGTGGCGGCGGTGCTGCTGCCCCTCACACGTCGGAGGACCCGGCAGCGACGGCAGCGCCTGTCCGACCTGCGCGCCCTTCCGGTGCCCGAGCGTCTGCTGGTTCTGGCCCGGACACTCGGACGTCTGCCACCTGGCTTGCGGGATGCGGCCTATGGGGCCGCGCCCCCGCCCTCGGACCGACAGATCGAGCGGTCTGCCCGCCTCGCCCGCCTGTCCCGGCTTTGGGCAAGGCCGCGCAGATGAGCCTAGGCCTTCCATTTCTGCTGGTTCTTCTGCCCCTGCCGCTGCTGTTGCGCCGGCTGCTGCCCCGCCACGCCGACACTGGCGCGGCTTTGCAGGTTCCCGACCACATGGCCCCTGCCCTGCGACGCGTCGGCACCCGAACCGGGCCGCGCCGCCGCTGGCTGACCGGGTTGGCCTGGGTGCTGCTGGTCCTTGCCCTGTCCGGGCCGC